>CAJHYS010000269.1_pt1 | contig 27434 bp, 26 predicted proteins | sample 9198801 | NCBI WGS metagenome assembly CAJHYS01 (sample SAMEA7708368, study PRJEB35096) | sediment metagenome | biome: marine neritic benthic zone biome [ENVO:01000025]; feature: sediment [ENVO:00002007]; material: shallow marine sediment [ENVO:03000034] sea grass bed [ENVO_01000059] ...
CGCTCCGGGCGCAAGGAGGCGGGCGGCCAGGCCTATGGTATCGACAGCGCCAATGAGTTCGACCCCATCGTGGAGGATATCTACGATTATTGCGAGCCGCACGGGATCAATATCGGTACGCTCAGCCATGAAAGCGGGCCGGCCCAGCTGGAAATCAATTTCGATCATGGCGACCCGCTCGATTTGGCCGATCAGGTGTTCCTGTTCAAACGCGCCGTACGCCAGGCTGCCATCAAACATGATGTCTACGCCACCTTCATGGCCAAGCCCCATGAGTCCGAGCCCGGCTCGTCCATGCACATTCACCAATCGCTGGTGGACAGCAAGACCGGCAAGAACCTGTTTGCCACCAAGGCGGGCAAGCAATCGCGGCTGCTGCTCTCCCACATTGCCGGCCTGCAACGCTATCTGGCTGGCTGCATGCCGTTTTTCGCGCCCAGCGTGAACTCTTACAGACGGCTCGTGCCCTATGCGGATGCGCCCACCAACACCCATTGGGCCGTTGACAACCGGACGGTGTCGCTCCGGGTGCCGGCATCTGACCCCGGCGCCATGCGGGTGGAAAACCGGGTGCCGGGCGCGGATGCCAACCCCTATCTTGCCCTCGCCGCAACGTTGGCTTGCGGCTACTTGGGCATGATGGAGAAACTCACACCCACCGCACCGGTGGAAGGCTCGGCCTACCGCTATGCCCACACCATGCCCCTCAACCTGGAAGAGGCCATGAACAAGCTGAACTACACCAAGCCCCTCAAGCAGGTGTTCGGTGAGCGCTTCATCGAGGTCTACCAGGAGGTGAAGGATTATGAGATGCAGCAATATCGCCGGGTGATCAGCTCGTGGGAGCGGGAATATCTATTGTTGAACGTTTAGAGCGCGTTCCTTCGCCATACCGGCAAGGATCAGGCCATAGATGCTGGCAGCGACAACCAGGAAGGCCGCGATCTGATAGGCCTCCACCGGGTCGCCCAAGATGACCACCGCCAAAGTCATGGTCAGCGCCGGCCAAGGGGTTGTGATGGAACTGGCCAGCGACACATCGATATGACGCACGGCATAGAACCAGACGATCAGTTCCAGGTAATAGACCAGGCCCATCACCAGCGCGAACAGCTGAAAGTCGGGCCTCGCCAGCGCCGCAGCGAATGCCGACGGCTCCACAAGCGCCACAACGACAGCCAAGAACACTGCCGACACACTCACCCTGAAGAATGTCACCTGGGCCGGCGTGATGGGCGTGCGCCCGAGCTCTTCCTTGATGATCACATGGGCGATGCTCCACAGAAACGGCACGCCAAGCGCTGCAAAGAACCACAATGATACGCCCTCAACCCGCCAGGTGCCGCCGGTCGCCAGATAGTAAAGCGCGGCAATCAGAACGGCCGTCAGAGCCAGCTCCATCGGGGTCTTGCGGCGCCTCAGGAACACACTCTCAACCCCAATGGCGAAGAGCGGGTAGGCCTGGATGGCAATCGCCGCGCTGACGCTGCCGGCCTTCTCAACGCCGAACACATAAAGATAGGTGGAAAGACCAAACATCGCCCCTGTCAACAAGGTCACGAGGATGACGCGCCTGCGTTCGCGCGGCTGAAGCGACAGTGAGAAAATGCCCTTGGTGCCGGAACGCAGCTCATAGGCAAACAGCGGGACAGCAAACACCACCTGCCAGGCCGACAGGAAGAAGGCAAACCCCAGCGCACTGAACTCTTCCGGCCGGCTGTTAGAGATCACCGGCATGACCCCCAGAATGCATAGACACACCAGGGAGAGCGAGATCCCGGTCTTCGCGCTAACGGCCTTCATTCGATTGACTTGCCCCGATCTAATTGCTCTTATCGACCCGAGAATTGCATCCTGAATTGATACTCATCAAGGAAATCATTGCACTGATGGCAATTTGGATCCCTGACCTTGCCGATCGCCGCGGCCCGAAATATCTGCAGATCGTTGATGCGCTGGCTGAAGACATCGCTTCCGGCGCCCTTGCGCCCGGCGTGAAGCTTTTGCCCCACCGGGAGTTGGCCTATCAGCTGGGCGTGTCGCCGAACACCGCCAGCCGGGCCTATGCGGAAGCCATCAACCGCGCGTTGCTGCGCGGCGAAGTTGGCCGGGGCACCTTTGTCAGAGCCCTGGTGGAGCTCGGCCAGGCCGGCCAACCGGCCGACTTGCAGCGCAGCACGTCGGGACCCATTGATCTTTCCCGCAACCTCCCTGCCCCAGGCAAGGCCGCGGTGGAGCTGGAGCAAACCCTGCAAGAGCTGCAGAAGAGCGGCACCCTTCAGGCCCTTTTGGATTATCAGATCGAGGCCGACCTGCCCCACCACACCGAAGCCGCGCTCGTCTGGCTGGAACGCTCCGGGCTTCAGGCGCGCAAAGAGGAAATCGTTATCACCAACGGGGCGCAGCACGGCATTTTCTGCACCCTGATGGCACTGATGCGCAAAGGCGACCTGCTCCTCACCGAGGAACTCACCTACGGCCCGGTGAGACACATGGCTGAACGGCTCGGCCTGAACATCGCTTCGGTCCGCATGGATGAAGGAGGTCTATGCCCAGATGCCCTGGCCGAGATCTGCAGGACCAGCGCGGCCAAGGCTCTCTACTTCACACCCACCTTGCAATCGCCCACAACGCTCACCCTCGGCAATGAGCGGCGAAAGGCGATTGCCAAAGTTGCCCGCAGACATGACGTCGTTCTGATCGAGGATGATGTGTTCGGCCACCTGAAGGCCAATGCGCCGCCGCCGGCGTCCTCCTATGCCCCCGATTGCAGCGTCTATATCACCAGCACCGCCAAATGCCTCTCGCCGGGCTTGCGCGTCGGCTATGTGCGGGCGCCGGCCGAGATGGCCGCCGCCATCAGTGATGCCCTCACCTTGAATTGCTGGATGACCCCGCCCTTGATGGCGGAGATCGCCGCACGCTGGATCTTGGACGGCACCGCAGACAGGCTCACCGCCGAGCAGCGCCAGACCGCATCCCGGCGCCAACGCCTGGCGCGCACAGTGCTGGACGACCAGACCTGCCTTAGCGACGAGTTCGGTCTTCATCTGTGGTTGAAACTTCCAGCCCGCTGGACGCCGGATGCCTTCCGGGCCGAAGCCCGGCGCCGCGGGGTGAGCGTCACAGAAGGCGCTGCATTCGCCGTCAGCCCCGCTGCCGCCCCCCACGCGGTGCGCCTGTGTTTGAGCCACGAGCCTGACGAGCTGCGCCTCAAAAGCGCCCTTGAAACCTTGCGCAAGCTCTTGCAGGCACCCCCTTCCGGCGCGCGCTTGATCCTCTGATCCCTCAGCCCCCGGAACGCCTTGCGCTTCGCCTCCCAGCGGGTAAGCTGCGCCAAATCTGCTGAAAGGGATGAGCCGTGCTGACAGGACAAATGCTGGAGCGATCCGCCAAGAGATTTCCAGACAAACCAGCCATCATCTGCGGCGATGACGAACTCAGCTACCGTGAGCTCGACGATAAAGCCAATCAACTCGCCAATGCGCTGTTAAGGCTGGGCTTGGACAAAGGTGCCAAGGTGGCCATGCTGAGCCGTAACCTGCCGGAATATGGCATTGTCTTCTTCGGCGTGGCGCGCACCGGATATGTGCTCACCAACATCTCGGTGCTCTATGCGCCCGAAGAGCTCGGCTTCGTCCTGGACAAGGCCGATGTGGAGGTGCTGATCTTCGACGGCGCTTTCGCTGAGAAGGTCTCCGCGGTGCGCTCCGGCTTGCCCAAACTGAAAACCCTCATCGGCTTCGGCGCCGGCCCCCTGCCGGAAGGCACCGAAGGGCTCGGCGCCTTCCTGGCAGACCACCCTCAGACCCCACCCACGGTGGAGTTGTCTGAACGGGACCCTTTCTGCATGACCTACGCAGGCGGCACCACCGGACGGCCCAAGGGCGTTTTGTGCAGCCACCGGGCCCGTGCGGTCACCGCCCACACGGTGATGGTGGAAGAGGCGATCGATGAACGCGATAGGGTGGCCATCGTCACCCCGCTGTTCCATGTTGCCGCCCTCAACATTATGTTCCAGCCCGCCATTTTGGCCGGCGCCACGACCTTGTTTCTGACCAAATGGGACCCGTCCGACTTCATGGCCATGGCGGCGCGGCACCAAATGACCGCCAACTTCATGGTGCCCACCCAGGCGGTCATGCTGCTCAATGATGAGAACTTCGATAAAGAGACCCTGAAGACCTGGCGCAAGGCGAGCTTTGCCGGCGCGCCTATGCCCGACTGGGTGCAGTCTGAGCTGCGCGAACGGCTGCCCGACCTTGCCCTCACCCAGATCTATGGCCAATCGGAAATGGGAGTGATCACGGCCTTGCGCCACTGGTATTTGCCGGAGAAGCTCGGCAGCGTCGGGCGCCAGGCCTACAACGTGGACACCCGCGTGGTCGATCCGGAAGGCCGCGACGTGGTCCCGGGCGAGATCGGCGAGATCGTCTCGCGGGGCGACAACCTGATGATGGAGTATTACGACGAGCCGCAACAAACAGCTGAGTTCTTCAAACTGGGCGACGGCTGGGGCTGGTCGGGGGATGTGGGCACCATCGATGATGAGGGCTTCATCACCTTGATCGACCGCTCCAAGGACATGATCATCTCCGGCGGCGAGAACATCTATCCAAAGGAAATCGAAGACGCTCTCTATGAGCTTGCCCCGGTCGCGGAGTGCGCCGTCTTCGGCATACCCGACGACAAGTGGGGCGAAGTGCCGGCCGCCTACGTCAAACTGAAGCCCGAGGAAGATCTCAGCGAAGAGGCGGTGACCCGCCACTGCACCGGGAAACTGGCGCCCTTCAAGCGTCCGCGCCTGGTGAGCTTTGTCGACGATTTCCCCAGAACACCCATCGGCAAAATCCAGAAGAACATCCTGAAAGAGGAGTTCTGGAGCCGCCGCGAGAAGAAGATTTGAGAATGGCCGCCAACCCAGTGTCCATACCGCAGGCCCACATGCCCCTTGAAACCGTGCTGGATCAGTTGCGCGAGGCGGCAAGCCAGCCCTTCGAGGTTGCCAACCCGATCCCGCCTTCGGTCAATCATTCCGAAGCCTTCTTTGCCCATGAGCGCCGGCACGTGTTCATGCAGGAGTGGATCTGCGTCGGCCGGGCAGACGAGTTGCCCGATCCCGGCGACTATCTGACCCACCAAATTGCCGATGTGCCCATCCTCATCGTCCGCCAGGAGGATGGGGCGCTTCGTGCCTTCATCAACGCCTGCGCCCACAGATTTGCGCAGGTTGTGGCGGACGGCAAGGGCTCGGCCAAGAAGTTCACCTGCCCCTATCACGCCTGGACCTATGCGCCCGATGGGCGGCTGGTGCGCGCGCCCTACATGGAGATGAAGCCGGAGTTCGATCAAAGCCAGCACAGGCTCCGCCGCATAAGCTTGGAAGTCTGGGAGGGATTTGTCTACGCCTCCCTCGCCGCTGATGCGCCTGTGCCGCTTGCCGCACGCGCACAAAAGCTGCGGGACGATGTGGTCGGCCGCTTTGACATGGCCTGCTACAAGTCGGTAATGCGCGAGACCATGACGTGGAATGCGAACTGGAAGAACCTGATAGAGAACTTCACCGAGAGCTATCACGTGCCCATCGCCCACGGCAAAACCTTCGCCCAGCACAACAAGCCGCTGGAAGATTATGTGTGCGGCGAAGACAACCCCTATTACGGCTATCACCGCGCAGCCCAGCCGGCCGATCGCGGCCCGGGCGCGGCTCATCCCGCCAACGAGCGCCTGGAAGGCGAATGGCGCAGGATGATGGTAGATTTCTGCATCTTCCCCTGCCACCTGGTCACCCTGATGCCTGATTATCTCTGGTGGATCTCAGTTCAGCCCAAGGGCACTGATCAGATGCTGGCCACGTGGGGCGCCGCCGTCCCGCCGGAGATTTTGGCGGACATTCCAGAGCCGGAGTATGATACCTGGCTTGAAGAGTTCCGCAGCTACATGGATGTGGCCAATGAAGAGGACAAATCTTTGGTCGAGGCGCTGCACAAAGGCACCTCCTCGCCGCTTTTGCCCGCGGGCACGTTGCACCCGATTGAGCGCAACCTCTGGCAGTTCACCAAATACCTGGCCGCGACCTGCACCGGAGAGTGAACGGGGATGTGCGCGGGACCTGCGATCTTTCAGGCCACGCTTCTTCTTGCGTTCAGCCTCAAGCGGCTTGGAACCGCCGACGATATTCCAGCGGAGTCACCCCCAGGGTCCTGCGGAAGTGATAGCGCAGGGCCTCAGCGCCTCCGAGCCCGACTGTCTCACCGATGCTCTCAACGCTGAGATCGGTTGTTTCCAACAGCAGGCACGAGCGTTGAACCCGCTCCTGGGTCAGCCACTGCATGGCCGGCAGGCCGGTGAGCCCCATGAAGCGCCGTTGAAAGGTGCGCGGCGACATGCCCGCCTGGCGCGCCAGGGAGGCGATCTTGTATGACCCGGCGAGATCGCGCCGCACCTCGTCCATCAAAAGAGACAATCGGTGCTGGCCCTCGGTTTTGGGCAGGGGCTGCTCGATGAACTGGGCCTGGCCACCTTGCCGGTGGGCATGCATGACAAGCCGGCGCGCCACGGAGTTGGCCACCTTCGCTCCGTAGTCTGTCCGCACGATGTGAAGGCAGGCATCAATGCCCGCAGAACTGCCGGCCGATGTGATGATGGGCCCGTCTTCGACGTAGAGCTGGTCGGCCTCAACGGAAATATCCGGATAGGCCGCAGCCAGATGGTCCGCATAGCGCCAATGGGTCGTCGCGCTGCGGCCCGACAAGACACCTGCGGCCGCCAGAACATAGACCCCGGAGCAAACCGACAGCAGCCGGGACCCACGCTCGTGGGCGGCCCGGACGTGGCCGGCCAAGACCTCCGGCACCGGCTCATCCTTTCCGCGCCAGCCCGGCACCACCACAATGTCGGCCTGCGCCAGATCGCGTTCTGAACCGGTGGCCACCACGGTGAGCCCGCCGGCCGCGCGCACAGGCTCGGCCTCCACCGCCACGGAGGAAAACCGGTAGAGGTCAGCCCCCAGTTCCGGCCGGGGGAGCCCGAACACCTCCGACACAATGCCGAATTCAAAGGTGCACAGGCCATCATAGACCAGCGCCACCACCCTGGGCGGCTCTGAGGGAGCTGTCTTGGAGCGCATTTTTGTCATTTTCTCCCGCAAATTCGACCGATCCACCTGTGGCACGTTTTCCATGGACAATCAAATATTGCCGCACCAAAAGAGGAGAAAGCATAAATGAACGATCAGTCCGGCCTGCTTGAAGCGGTGCAGCTTTATTTTGATGCCCTTTACTATTGCGACACGGAGAAATTGAACGCCGTGTTCCATGCCGCCTCCAGCCTGTTTGATGCTGATGAAGGCAAGATCTTCGTTGAGCCGATTGAGAGCTTCAGCACCGATGTGGGCGGGCGCGTCTCGCCAGCCAGCAAAGGCCAGGCGCGGGAAGATGAGATCTTGATGGTGGACTGGCTGTCGCCCTCAAGTGCCTTGGTGAAGATCAGGCTGAGGGCCCACCAGAACGTGTTCGTGGACCATCTGGGCTTCGTGAAGGGGCCCGAAGGCTGGAAGATCGTCTCGAAAATCTGGCATCTGGAGACATTGATTGAGGCCGCTTAAGCACGCTGCGTTCTCTGATCATGAAGCCGTCACAGGTGGTTTGTAAGTCTGTCATGGGGCCCGGTGCATAAGGGCCCGGTTTCAGATTTGGGAGATCGTCATGAAGAAAACACTGCTCGCCTGCGGCCTCGGATTGGCCGCCAGTTTGCTGCCCGCTTTTGTCCTGGCCGATGCGGTTCAACTGGGGCCCCGACCCTACTATCTGATCGACCGCATGGCCGACAGCGAGTTGAAGAGCACACTTGCCGCTTGCGCCAAAGGGCCGTTCGTGCACTCCAATTTTTCCATTGGCCACCGCGGCGCGCCCATGCAGTTTCCCGAGCACACGGTGGAAAGCTACACCGCGGCTGCGCGCATGGGCGCCGGCATCATTGAGTGTGATGTGACGTTTACGGCCGACAAGCAGCTGGTCTGCCGCCACGCCCAGAACGATCTGCACACCACCACCAACATCCTCTCGACCGACCTGGCGAGCCGCTGCGTCAAGGGTTTCTCGCCGGCTGATGGTGACCGCAACGCGTCAGCAGAGTGCCGCACCAGCGAGCTGACCCTGGCCCAGTTCAAAACCCTTAAGGGCAAGATGGATGCTGCCGACAAGACCGCAACCAGCCTGTTGGGCTATATGAACGGCACCGCGCCATGGCGGACCGATCTCTACGCCATTGAGACCGGCACGCTGATGACCCACGCGGAGTCCATTAAACTCTTCAAGTCGCTGGGTGCGAAGTTTACACCCGAGTTGAAAACGCCTGCGGTGAAAATGCCGTTCAACGGCTTCAGCCAGAAAGACTATGCCCAGGCGCTGATCGATGAATACAAGGCCGCCGGAATCCCGCCCGCTGACGTATGGCCGCAATCGTTCAATCTCGACGATGTGCTCTACTGGATCAAGAATGAACCGGAGTTCGGCAAGCAGGCGGTGTTCCTGGACAACAGCTATCAAGACAAGGCGTGGAACCCCATGGACCCGGGCACCTGGCGCCACCAGATGGAGGATCTGAAGGCCAAGGGCGTGAACTACCTAGCGCCGCCCATGTGGGTTTTGGTGACAGCGGAGAACGGAAAGATCGTGCCGTCAGTTTATGCCAAAAGGGCGAAGGATGCCGGTCTTGAGCTGATCACCTGGACGCTTGAGCGCTCCGGTCCGCTGACCACCGGTGGTGGTTGGTACTACCAGTCCATCAAAGAACTCACCAAGAGTGATGGTTTGGTGTTCGAACTGCTGCATGTACTTGCCAAGGATGTGGGCGTGGTCGGCGTCTTCAGCGATTGGCCCGCCACGGTGAGCTATTATGCCAGTTGCATGAAGCTGAAGTGAGCCCATTCCCCTCCCCGCGCCCCTGCGAAAGCAGGGCCGATGGTTGGGAGAGTACTGTTGGCTTTCATGGATCAATACTTTCACACGTATGCGGGAGAGGAAACAGCATTCCCGGACGATCGATCAAAAATTCCGTCCGATCCAGCATAGAGATAACGGCAGGGCGAACGCATGTTACAGGTCCCAACTAACGCAAGATAAGGACTCACCCAATGGACCTCAGATTTGTCACCCCTTCGCTCCACGCGTTCCTTGACTACCCCGTCGCTCTCTCGCTCATGGCCGCGCCATTCCTCCTCGGCCTGGGCGCCTCGCATCCAATGGCCTTGTGGCTGGCCGTCGCGACCGGTGTGGCCGCCTTCGTGCTCACCGTGTTCACCGACCACAAGCTTGGGATCTTCCGCGTCCTGCCCTACGGACTACATCTGGCGGTGGACCTGAGCGTCGGGCTCGTCTTCATCGCCGCCCCGTTCGTGCTCGGCTTCAGCGGCATCGATGCCTGGTACTATTGGGCCAATGGCGCGGCCGTGTTGACTGTGGTGAGCTTGCACAAGCCCGAGCCGGCACCTGCGCACCTCACCGTCGCAACGTGAACAAAAAACAAGAGGGCCGGGAGCGTCAGCTCCCGGTCTCAGCGCTTCAGCGCCGCCTGTCGCGGCGGCCATTCGGGGCGAAATTCCGCCCGCCAAAAGCCGCGTTTGCGGGCTTTTGCACCGGCCATCTGCACCCAGTAGCGCGCCGGAGCGCCCGCGTTGGGCACGGCCCAGCCGGTATAGACCATGTTCTCCGCCAAATCGAAGCCGCCTGCCGTACAGTGGCCCAAACCATCCTCGCCCCGGCGGCATTTGATCGTCGCACCCGCCGACAGATCCATCAGCGATGAGCGTGAAATCAGCCCGCAGTCGCGCTCTTTGCCGCGCAGCACACAAGCGGTGCCCATGGGCGGCGCTGAGATATGGCGAAGAGTAATACGCTCTCCGGCAAGGGCGATCGTCATGCCGTCTTCAACCTCATATTTGCCGGGCGCTGCAGAAAACTGTTCCGCCAGCGCCGGGCTCAACGATACCGCACTCAATGCAAGGGCAGTCAGATACTTCATCAGAACTCTCAGACAGAAAAGCCCGGGCCAGCGGTGAAGCCGGCCCGGGCCTGGTTGCTCATAAGTCGTGCGGAGGATCGTTACTTCCGCGCTTCCTCGGGCAAGAACAGCATGAAGTCGTTCGCCTCACCGCCCACATGACAGTCATGGCAGAACTTCAGACCCGCTGCATTCTTGCCGCCGGTCATGCCGAACAGCTTGCCGCCAGGCATTACCATGGCATAGCGCCAGTCGGAGGTTGCAGAGCTGAAGCCTCTGGTCATCTTCTCCATGATGAAGAGCGGACCAAGGGCCACCTTGCCGTCTGGCTGGACAACGAAACTGGGTTTCGCTGTCGTGGTGCCAATAGGCATCTTGCTGTCCTCTGCGTCGTACTTGGTGTACGTGCCAAAGCCGATCTTGTTCACGTGGTTGGTCACGAACCGGCCACCATGGGTATCGGAGCGATAGCCATGCTTGGAGACCGTGCTGAAGCCCTTCCAACGCGCCGTCGCCCAATGGCCTGATTTGCCGTAGGACTTGATCTGCGCTTTTCGGACACAGTCGGCCAGAGCTGCAAGTTCTGCCGCGCTCACGTCAACCGCCGGAGCAGCACCGCAGGCACCGCAGGCAGCCGCGCAAGGGTTGCACTTCTTGGCGGCGCAAGGATTGCAGGCCGCGCAAGCCGATTTGGCCGCGCACGGATTGCACTTCTTAGCCGCACATGGGTTGCACGCCCCGCAAGCGGCCTTGCAAGGATTGCACTTCTTGGCCGCGCATGGGTTGCACGCGCCGCAAGCAGCTTTGCAAGGATTGCAGGCACCGCACGCTCCGCAAGCAGATTTCTTCACTGCACACGGGTTGCAGGCAATGCGCGGAACCACGCATTCCGTCAAAGCCGCTGCCGAAGCACCGCCACATGGATTGCAGGGATTACAGGCACCGCACGCCCCACAAGCCGCTTTACAGGGATTGCAGGCACCGCAAGCAGCCGCGCAAGGATTGCACTTTTTAGCGGCGCAAGGATTGCAGGCGCCACAAGCGGCCTTGCAAGGATTGCACTTCTTGGCTGCGCACGGGTTGCACGCGCCGCAAGCAGCTTTGCAAGGATTGCATTTGTTGGCCGCGCAAGGGTTACAAGCAACACGTGCCCGCTTCACAGCGAATCCATTGCCGTTCTCAAGCGATGAGCTTTTGCACGGGTTGCATTTCTTCGCCTTGCAAGGGTTGCAGCCCCCACATTTGGCAGCACAAGGGTTACACTTGTTGGCCGCGCACGGGTTGCAAGCGCCGCAAGCGGCTTTGCAAGGATTGCACTTGTTTGCTGAGCAGGGATTACAGGCCGCCACACGGATGCGCTTTTGCGCAGTCGGGTTGCCCGCCTGGTCCGCACGCTTCCGGGCCGCCGGGTTTTCACCCGACCGGTTGACAGCACCTGGGTTTGCCTTGCTGGCATCTGCCGGTCCGGAGACAGACAGGCCAATTGCAACGCCCAAGGCTACTGGCACAACGGCCACAGTCGAGAGCAGTTCTTTCTTGCTGATCATTAGGTTCCTCCCGAAAATGATCAATTGGGTTCAATGTGTGAGCACACAATTTGAAAGTCGATCAGTGCACGGACAGTATGTTCGCTGGACAACAGTGATAACCTTCCGAGATTGACCCTATCAAAGCATCTGCGCACGTGTTTTCACATGAGGGGTTCCCTGGTTCACTAAAGCGTGAGGAATAAAAAGCCGTCCGTGGACGGTTATTCGTGCACCAGACGGAAGCCTATGAGAATGTGTTTGATGGCCTTCGGGCGTCCGTGTCGCGCGGCTGGCCGGCATACCCCGCAGCCGCTATCGTCCCATGATCCACCCTTCACCCGGAAACGGCCTTTGCCTGAAGGGGTTGAAGTCCACTCGAACACCTGGCCGGCAGCATCGAATAGTCCAAACGGGCTGGCGCCCTTGGGAAACCTCGCCACCTTCACCGTGTCGAACGGCCCTTTGTCATGGCTGTTGAGGAGCTCAGGATCGTAGCTGTCGCCCCAGGGAAACATGCGGCCATCGGTGCCGCGGGCTGCCTTTTCCCACTCCTTTTCGGTGGGCAAGCGCCAGATTTTGCCGGTTTGCTGGGAGAGCCAGGCCGCATAGGCCTGGACATCATCATAAGACACCATGACCACCGGATGCTGTGCCCTGCCCTCAGGATACGTGCCCTTCGACCAGGCATGGCGCAACGCACGTTCATAGGGGTGAATGAGCTTGTAGGAGGCCCAGACTCGCGGCTTCGCCCTGGGAATGCGGTGACCCGTGGCCTTTGTGAAAGCGCGGTATTGGGCGTTTGTGATCAAGTTTTTGGAGATCTTGAAAGCCGGCAGGCTGATGGTGCGCCGTTTGTCCTCAAAATCATACCAGCGCTGCTTGCGGGTCACCGAGTGGCCATAGGCCTTCTCGTCGAGCTTGTAGGCCGCTTCCCGTTCGGCCGCATCTGATCCGGTGATGAAATCCCCGGCCGCAATGGTGATGACCTCAGGCACCAACTGTGGGGAGAGCGCGCCGGCGCGGACGTCCGGGGTCCACCCGACGATGAGGGCAGCGGCAATGAGGATGGATGATCTTGCGAGCACGGAACGTGAGCCTGGCGATGTGTCTGTTGTCCAACACAGACTGACAGCCAAGCGGCAGGGAACCAAATAGAAATCCGCTCACTTCGCCGTGAATGCTCAGGCGGCCTTGCCGTGCGAGAGGATGGCCTGGCGCACGGCCGACAGTTGCTTGGGCACGTCGATCGCGGTTTCCGACGTCACCTCAAGCTCGCGGTCCTCATACACATCCCGGTCCGGGTGCTCTTCCTGCCAGGCGGTAATCACCCGTTCGCGCTCGCGAATCAGTTCTTCGATCTGCGGACGGAACAGCACCATGATCGAGGTGACCCAGCGATTGGTGGCAAGACACGGATAGGTGTGGTCCATCTTGAAGTGGTCGAGCAGCGAGATGGTGTCTTCAGCCGAATAGTAGGTCTCGTCTGTCACCCACCTGTTGGTTGTAAACAGCCCGATGGGTTTGCCCGGCGCATTCATCGAAATGGCCACGAAGTGGCACAGTGCGTCCTTGCCCAGCGGTCTCACCCCGTCGCCGTCATAGGGCGCCGGCTTAACGGATTTGGGCATGGCTTTTGCGCGCAGGAAGGTGTGGAAATGCCCGTGCTCGTCTTCCCGGTGAGCATGGTAGTAGTATTGCGAGCCGTGTTGGTCGTCGTAAATGTCGCCGGACGGGTAGTGGTCAAACTCGAAAAACGTGCCCTGGTTGGCCAAACACTGGCCCACCACATTGGCGTTGGTCTTGCCCAGAAGGCGGTAACATTCCTCAATCTCCGCGCCGGCGGCGGCCATTTGCTCAAGCTGTTCGCGGGGCAGATCTGTAAACTTGATCTTCAGGCTCATTTCAGGTGTCGCGTCTTATACGTTGAATTTGCGCTCTAATTTAACCAGACGTGTGCGGACGAAAAGCCCCTCGCGATCATATAACGCACAAACTTGTGTGATGAACGGGCTTGTTTTCGCCATTTTCGGCGCAATTCTAGGCGAAATTGCATGCGATTTATGGTTAACAGTGCCTTAACAAAAAGCTGGCACCAAAAGCCGGCGCCAAGGTGCAAGGGAGGACCAGCAGAGCCATGATGAGCAAATTCATTCGAACTGGAATTCAAGCCGGCGCTGTGGCCTTTGCCCTCAGCGCCCTGTCAGGCCTCCATATGGCTCCGGCGCTCGCCGCCAAGGGCGACAGTTTCTCCACCCGAGGCGAGGTTTCCGTCCAGGTCGGCACCATCCTCAACGCCGAAGACCGCCTGCCCATGCCTTTGCAGCGCGTGCGCCCGGCCCTCACCCGCCATTATGTGGAGAATGAAGGCCGCCTCTTCTGGGTCGGCTCACCGCGCATGGACCAGTTGATCGCGCGCCTCGCGACTGCAGAACGCGACGGTCTGTTCTCCCGCGACTACCCGGTGGACTATCTCACCAGCCTCAAGGACTCACTCCAGGCCGGCGAAGCCTTCACCGAGGCCTATGCGGAACTGGCCTTCAGCGCATTCTTCCTGCGCTATGCCTCAGACCTGAAGATCGGCCGATTTGTCCCGCGAAAGATCGACCCTGAGCTGTTCGTCTCCAGAAAGAAACTCGATCTGGTGCCGGTGCTCGGCAAGCTCAACGACTATTCCTCCCTTGAAGCCTTCTTCAAGGACTGGGAGCCGCACAGCGCCGAATACCGCACGTTGCGCAACGCCTTGCGCCGTTTTCAGGCGATCGAGGCCAAAGGCGGCTGGCAGCCGATTGACCCCGGCGAGACCTTGAAGCCCGGCATGGCCGACCCCAGGGTTGCCCAGGTGCGCGCCCGGTTGATGGCCTCCGGCGATCTCACCCAACCGGCAGGTGATCCCAACCTGTTTGACGAGGGTCTGGCAATTGCGGTCCGCCAGTTCCAGGCCGAGCACGGGCTTGATGCCGACGGGGTCGTTGGCAAGCAGAGCGTCTTTGCCATGAACGTTTCGGCAAAGGAGCGCGTGCGCCAGATCATTGTGAACCTGGAGCGCTCGCGCTGGCTGCCTGAAGACCTGGGCGACCGGCACATTCTGGTGAATGTGGCGAGTTTCGAGTTGCGCCGTGTTGAGTACGGCTCGTTGCAGGAGGTGATCCGCGTGGTGGTGGGCAAGCCCGGCCACCGCACCCCTGTGTTCTCCGACAAGATCAGATATCTGGAGCTGAACCCGACCTGGACCGTGCCCTACTCCATCGCCACCAGGGAGATGTTGCCAAAATTGCAGGCCAATCCGGGGCATTTGGGCCAAAGTTTCGAGTTGCTTCAGGGCGGCCAGCCCATCCCGTTTGGTTCCGTCGACTGGTCTGCCTATTCAAGGTCGAGCTTCCCCTTCACCATCCGCCAGAAACCGGGTCCGAAGAATGCCCTTGGTCGGGTGAAGTTCATGTTCCCCAACAAGCATTCGATCTACCTGCACGACACGCCGTCACGCTCGCTCTTCAGCCGCACCAGGCGTGCCTTCTCCCATGGCTGCATCCGGGTGGGCCGCCCGCTTCATCTGGCCAATCAGCTTCTGGCGAGTGCGCCCGGAAAATGGTCGCTGAAGAAGATCCAAACCGTGCTGGATTCAGCCAAGCGAACCCGGGTCAACCTGCCTGAGCCCCTGCCGGTCCACCTCACCTATTCAACCGTTTTCCGCGGATTGAACGGTGCCATCAACTTCCGGCCCGACATCTATGGCCGCGATAAAAGGCTCTATCGTGCCCTCTTTGCAAAACACACGCCCTGAGCCTTTGGCCCGATCTGCGTTGGTGCTGGAGACCGAGCGCCTGCGCATGCGGCCTTTGAACGGCGATGATATGGACCTCGGCAAGGCGGTCTATCTGGACCCGGAGGTCATGAAGTATGCCGGGCCGATGAGCACGCCGGAGAAACTGGCAGACGACCTTGCAACTGCCATGGGGCGCGGTGCCGGCGGCCGGCTGGGCGTTTGGTGCGTGATGGACAAGGAAAGCGGCGAGAAGCTCGGCACCGCCATTCTTCTGCCTCTGCCGCTGGAGGGTGAGGACACCGATTGGTCTGAGGTTGTCGAGGACCGATATCCGGATGCTGACATCGAGGTGGGTTATATGTTCAAGCGCAGCGCCTGGCGCCGTGGCTATGCCACGGAAACCTGCCGGCGCCTGGTGCGCTTTGCCTTCGAGCAGGCCGGACTTGATGAGGTCGTGGCCGTGACTGACCCGGACAACCATGCCTCGCAGAATGTACTCCTCAAGGCGGGCCTGCGCGACCGCGGCCTGGTCCACGCCTATTCGCACAAGGTCCCCGGGTTTGGCATCACCCGGGAAGAATGGCTTGGTGACCTGGCAAAATCTTGTTGATTTGCCGCACCCCTGCGAAGACAGGGGCGCGGGGGTGGGACCTCCCTAACCGCTCAGCTTGGAGAGCGTGGTGAAGGCGGAGAGACTTTCCTTGCTCGACATCACCTCAACCACCACGGGCCCCTCATTATGATCCAGCGCTTGGCGCACCACCTCATCCACCTCATCATCGCTGGCAATGCGAAACGCCTTGGCCCCGAAGCTTTCGGCCCACTTGCAGAAATCCGGATTGGTCAGATCCGTGGCCGAAACCCGTTTTGGATAGAACTTCTCTTGATGCAGCCTGATCGTTCCATAGGTGCCGTTGTTGGAGATCACGATCTTCGGCTTGGCGCCAATATGCATGGCTGTGGCGATTTCCTGACCCGTCATCATGGTGCCACCGTCGCCCACGACCACGATGGTCGGGCGCTCCGGATTGAGGTAGCTTGCCGCCACCGCCGCCGGCACCCCTATGCCCATAGCCCCTGCAATGGCGCCAATCAGGGTGTTCTGAGGTGTCATCTTCCAATAACGGTGCACCCAACTTGAGAAGTTCCCGGCATCTGTGAGCACGATTGCATCGTCAGCGGAAAGACGGGCAAAGGCATCCACCACTCGGCCATAGTCCACCCCGTCATTGGTATCGCGAGGAGTGAAGGCGGTGAAGCCGGAGATGAATCTGTTGACCTCACCCACCCAGGCGCTCCGGGCGTCCGGCACACAGGGGGACTGCCCCGCCAGCATCTGAAGGAACGCCACCGGGTCCGCCGCAACCGCAACGTCTGTGCGGAAATTCTTGCCGATCGCCGCTTCGTCCTCATGCACATGCACCAGGGTCTGTTCGGGTTCCGGCGATTTCGGCAGCTTGTAGTTCTGGGTCGCCACGTCCCCAAGGCGCGTGCCCACGGCCACGATCAGATCGGCCTGGCTGAGGAGCGCAATATGGTCCGCCGGCGTGCCGAACCCCAGATGACCCGCATAAAGCGGCGATGAGTTGTCAAACAGATCCTGATGCTTCCACATGGCCGCGACGGGGATCTGGTGCGCTGCGGCAACCGCCGCCAGCGCCTCCGTCCCGCCGGTCGCACGCAACGAACCGCCGGCCATCAGCACGGGACGTTCCGCCCTGTTGATGAGCTCAGCCACTTGCGCCACCGTGGCCGCATCCGGCGCGGCCGGTGTTGCCGGCTCGAGCGGCCGCGGGCTACCTGCGGCGGTGTCTTTCAGCATGTCTTCGGGCACCGAGATCACCACCGGCCCGGGCGTACCCGACATGGCGGTCTCGAAGGCCTCGGCCATCACCGGCACGATGTCCTGGGCTTGGGTGATCTCCCAAACGCCCTTGGCGATGGAACCGAAGAAGTCCTGATAATCGATCTCCTGCCATGAGCCCTTGCCGCGTTCGTGGCGTGCCACCTGGCCGATGATGTGGACCACCGGCGCGGCATCCTGCTCGGCCACGTGGAGCGCGATGGAGCCGTTGGTCGCGCCGGGTCCGCGGCTCACCATGTAGACGGCTGGTTTTCGCGTCAGCTTGGCTTCGGCCACGGCCATGAAGCCGGCTCCCGACTCATGGCGGCACGGGATGGTCTCTATCTTGCCTGCATCATGCAGCGCATCGAGCAATGCCAGATAACTCTCGCCCGGCACGCACCAGACGCGCTCAACGCCGTAATCCTCCAGTGCCTCCACAATCAAATCTGCAGCCCGCTTTGCCATGTTCGGCTCCTTGCTTAGCGCGGTGAAAGAAAGCCGATCACCTGCGTGCGGAAGGTCTGCTTCCGGGTCATCGGGTAGAAGTGTCCGCCGGTGGGGATGATATCGAGTTCGGCACCTTCAATCAGGCCGGCCAGTTCAACCGACAGGTGCTTCGGCGTCACCAGGTCATCCTCGGTGCAGGCCACCAGGGTCGGCACCTCCAGCTTAGGCAAATCGGCCCGCCGGTCGAAGGCACGGATGGCATCCATGCGCGCGGCGAAGCACTCCACATCCGGCACGGCCAGAGCCACGTCTTCAGGCTTGGGCGCCAGGCTGATCTCCGGATTGTCCCGCAGCCAGTCGGCCGGATAGCCGATGATGGAAAGGGTGCGCACGTACTCATCCGCTCCCAACTCCAGGATCATGCGCTTGCGGGAGCGGAAGAGCTCTTCGAAATAGGGATCCTTTCCGCCCCAACTGGACGCCAGCATGAGCCGCGACACCCGGCCCGGATGATCCAGCGCCAGTGCCTGTCCAATTGCCCCGCCGGTGGAATGGCCGATAAAGGCAGCGCTTTCGATCTCCAAATGGTCGAGCAAAGCGGCCACGTCGCCCGCCATCTGTTCCACCGAATACTCCATGTGCGTGAGGCTTGACTGACCGCAGCCGCGGTGGTCGTGCAGGATCACGGTGAAGTGCGCGGTGAGCGCCTCAAGATGGGGCTGCCAGAAGCCGGCCCGCCCGCCAAGCCCGGTGACCACGAGGAGCGGCGGGCCGGAGCCGTGCAGTTCATAGTAGAGCTGATCGCCATCGGGCAAAGGGGTGAAGGGCATAAACGAGGCTGGCCTGAAAAGATCGCGCGGGTGGCCCCATCTATTGATGTGTTTTTGCTGGTTTTCAAGGTCCGTTTGTGCCTTTTTCGCCGCTGACAGCGGTGGCGGGGACAAAACAGGCGAACCGATGGATATTCTTCAGCGCTCCAAACAGCAAATCGAAGGCACCGGCAAGCGCGTTGCGCTGCCCGAAAGCGCCGATGAGCGGATCATCACGGCGGCCAAGCGGCTGATCGATGAGAATCTCGCCATACCCGTGCTGAGCAGCATAGAACAGCAGATTGAAGGCGCTGAGTATATTGATCCGAACGCCGACCCGAGGCGGCCCGAGTTTGCTCAAATCCTGGCCGCAAGCAGCAAGAAGCTTGACGAAGAGAGCGCGGATGCCTTGCTCCAGGACCCGCTCTACTTTTCCGGCATGCTGGTGCGCCAAGGCCAAGCCGACGCGCTGATCGCCGGCGCCGCGGCTCCCACGGCCGATGTCCTTCGGGCGGGTCTGCGCACGGTTGGATTGGCTGAAGGCATTCGCCGCATGTCAAGTTACTTCCTCATGGAAGTGCCGAACTTCTTAGGCGAAGGCCCGGCCAGCTTCATCTTCGCAGACTGCGCGGTCAATGTGGACCCGACGCCGGACGATCTTGCCGACATCACCATCGCCTCTGCCGCCAGCGCCGCCAAGCTCTTGGACGAAGACCCGCGGATTGCCCTTCTGTCGTTCTCCACCAAGGGCAGCGCCGAGCATGAGCTCATCGACAAGGTCACTACAGCTCTGCAGATCATCAAAGAACGGGCCCCGGAGTTGGTGGTGGACGGAGAATTTCAGGCCGACACGGCCCTCGTCCCCAGGGTGGCAGCGACCAAGGTGAAACAGGACAGCGCGGTGGCGGGGCGGGCCAACGTTCTCATTTTCCCGGACCTTAACTCAGGCAATATCGGCTACAAACTCACCCAATACATGGCCGGCGCCCAGGCCATCGGACCCCACCTTCAGGGCTTTGCCAAACCGGTCTGCGATCTCTCCCGCGGGGCCAGCGTCGACGACATAGTTGCCGCAACGTCAATTACTTTAGCCAATTGCTGAAAAAATGTGCTATAAAGGGGGTACGACCGGGTTGTACTAGACTTTGAGGCAAACAAGGGGATCGTTTGCCGGCCGTGCGTTTTGCGGGGCATAGATGGCTGGGTACAATCGTTATGATTACAGATGAAGGCAAAAGGGCATTTGCTAAACTTGGGCTACGCACCCAAGCACAGACGCTTGATCTCGTGACCCAAGGTGCACGCCAGATAGAGATTGCCCACACACTCGGCATCAGCTCAGAGACGGTCAAACAGCATCTGCAACGAGGACGCGCCATTCTCGGCGTGCCCAACACGGTGGCGCTGGCCGCGGTGGTGGTCCAGCGCGGGTGGGTGCGGGTTGATCACCTGAACTGAGAGGACGCCATAGCGCCACACAAGGCAAACGCGCATGGCGCGCGGCGTGGCAGCTGTTGCATGTTGAGAAAAAACCCCTAGTCTGTTGCAATGCAAGAGAGTTCCGGTTTCTTTGACGAAATGCTTGAGCAGGGTGACGGTCAACCCCGCGAGCCCTACCGGAACTACAGCGACTGGATCAAACAGGAAAATCCGGCCCACCTGAAACGCAAGGCTTCCGAGGCGGAAACCTTCTTCCGTCGCACCGGCATCACCTTCAATGTCTACGGCGAGGACGAGGCCACCGAACGCCTGATCCCGTTTGACATCGTTCCGCGCATCATCTCCGCGCGTGAATGGGCCAGGCTTTCGCGTGGCATCGACCAGCGGGTCCGTGCCATCAACGCCTTTCTGCACGACATCTACCACCGCCAGGAGATCATCCGTGCCGGCCGCGTGCCGGCCCGCCTGATCGCCGAGAACGAAGCCTTCCTGCCCCAGATGATCGGCGTCTCTCCGCCCGGAGGGGTCTACACACACATTGTGGGCGTGGACCTGGTGCGCACCGGCGCCGATGAATTCTATGTGCTGGAGGACAATGCCCGCACCCCTTCCGGCGTCTCCTACATGCTGGAGAACCGGGAGACCATGCTGCAGATGTTCCCCGAACTGTTCACTGCCAACAAGGTGGTGGCGGTGAGCGCTTATCCGCAAAACCTGCGCCGCTCGCTGGCGGCCAGTTCGCCCGGCAAGCATGAAGGCAATCCGGTGATTGCCGTTCTGACGCCCGGCATCCACAACTCAGCCTATTTTGAGCACTCGTTCCTGGCCGACCAGATGGGCACTGAGCTGGTCGAGGGTCATGATCTCAAACTGGTGGACGGGCGCATCGCCATGCGCACCGTGCGCGGCTACAAGCCCATTGATGTGCTGTACCGGCGCGTGGACGATGATTTCATCGATCCACTGAACTTCAATCCGGATTCGGTGTTGGGCGTGCCCGGCATCATGGACGTCTACCGGGCCGGCAACATAGCGCTCGCCAACGCACCGGGCACAGGCATCGCAGACGACAAAGCGATCTATTCCTATATGCCCGACATCGTTGAGTTCTACACCGGCGAGAAGGCCCTGTTGCAGAATGTGCCCACGTGGCGCTGTTCAGAGGAAGATGCGCTGGCCTATGTGCAGGACCATCTGGCCGAACTGGTGGTCAAGGAGGTGCACGGTTCCGGCGGTTACGGCATGCTGGTGGGCCCGGCTGCCAGCAAGAAGGAGCTCTCCGCCTTCTCCGCCAAGCTGGCGGAGAACCCCGCCAATTACATTGCCCAGCCCACGCTCGCGCTTTCCACGGTGCCCATTCTAACCCGCAAGGGCCTGGCACCGCGCCACGTGGACTTGCGGCCCTTCGTACTGGTTTCTCCCAAAGCCATAAAGATCACGCCGGGTGGCCTGACACGGGTGGCCCTGAAAGAGGGCTCCCTGGTGGTGAATTCCAGCCAAGGCGGAGGCACCAAAGACACCTGGGTGTTGGAGGAATAGCGCGCATGCTGGGCAAAACCGCAGGCGGGCTATTCTGGATGTTCCGCTATCTTGAGAGAAGCGAGAACACTGCCAGGCTCATTGAGGCCGGATTCCGCATGGCCCTGACACGCTCGGCGGTGGGCGCGGATGAATGGAAGTCCATTGTTGGCGCAGCCGGCGTGAAGAACGAGTTTGAAGCCCGCTATAGCACCTATGAAACCCGCGACGTGATCGATTTCCTGCTGCGCGACCCGGCCAACGCCTCCAGCGTCAAATCATCGGTTGAAGCAGCCAGGGTCAATGCCAGGCTGGTGCGCATTGCGCTGACCCGGGAGGTTTGGGAAGCCACCAACGAATGCTGGATGACCCTCACAAAGCTGCTCGCCGACCCCATTCGCGAGCGGGATCTGCCGGCGGTTTTGGGCACCATCCGCCAGCAAAGTGCCCTGGTGCGCGGCGCCCTGCACGGCACCATGCTGCGCAACGACATTTACGACTTTGCCCGCATCGGCACCTTCCTTGAACGCGGCGACAGCACGGCCCGGATCCTGGATGTGAAATATTATGTGCTCCTGCCCTCCATCTCCTTTGTGGGCAGCTCTCTGGACAATGTGCAGTGGGAAACCATCTTACGGTCTGTCTCAGCCCACCGTTCATATCGGTGGCTCAATGGCGGTGAGATCACACCGAAGGGCATTGCCAATTTCCTCATCCTGGATCGGCGCATGCCCCGTTCGCTCGCCTTCTGCGCGGCCAAGCTGGCCGACAATCTCAGTTATCTGGCAGACGATTACGGTGAGCGCCATCCTTGCCATGAGTTGGCCCAGCACTTGCGCGACCGGTTGCGCAACAACACCATCGACATGATCATGGAAGATGGCCTGCACGAATTCGTCCAGGGCTTCATTCGCGACAACCTGGCGATCGGCAACGAGATCGAACGCAACTACCGCTTCACCGGATAGGCCCATGCTTCTCAACATCGCCCACACCACGCGCTACACCTACGATGCTCCCGTGCCGTACGGCATGCAGCAGGTGCGCCTGACACCCAAGACGCGGGCAAGCCAGAAGATCATTGACTGGCAAGTGGACACTGAAGGAGGCGAGGTGCAACTGCAGTTTGAAGACCAGCACCGCAACACGGTGCTGCTGGTGGTCTTCGAACCGGATCTGCAAGAGATCGTCATCCGCTGTACGGGCCAAGTGGAAACCACTAACAGCACCGGTGTGATGGGTGAGCACCGCGGTTATGCCCCGCTTTGGTATTTCAAGCGCACCACTGATCTCACCCAACCAGGCGCCCGGGTGAAGGCGCTGGCCGATGGGGTCGACACAAAAGACGGCGATGCCATCGCCCAGCTTCATGGCCTATCCAACGAAATCGCCGCCCAAGTCTCATATCAGCCGGGCCAGACCCATGTGCGCACAAGCGCCGAGCTGGTGCTGCAACACGGCAAGGGGGTTTGCCAGGACCATGTGCATGTGTTCTTGAGCGCGGCCCGACTGCTCGGCTATCCGGCGCGTTATGTGAGCGGCTACCTGATGATGAACGACCGGGTGGACCAGGATGCCACCCATGCCTGGGCCGAGATCCATGTGAACGGTCTCGGCTGGGTTGGGTTTGATGTGTCAAACGCGATATCGCCCGATGAACGCTATGTGTGTGCCGCGACCGGGCTTGACTATCTGGAAGCTGCGCCGGTTTCGGGCATGCGGCTTGGGGATGGCCACGAATCCCTTTACGTGGACGTGCAGGTGCAGCAATAGTTCTTTATCGTTCAGGCAGTTCCGGCAACGCTCAATGACTTACTGCGTAGGATTAAGATTGAACCATGGTTTGGTGTTCATGTCCGACACCTTGACCAATGCGGGCGTGGACAATGTCTCGCGCTTCAAGAAGATGTTCACCTGGGTGAATGAAGGCGAGCGCGTTATCACCCTGATGACGGCCGGGAACCTCGCCACCACTCAAGCCGTGGCGAGCATATTGGACGAGCGCACCAAAGCACCGGCTGAGCGCAACCCCTCCATCTTGGAGGTGCCGTCCATGTTCCAGGTGGCGCAGCTCGTTGGAGAAACCCTGCGCGATGTGATCGCCGCCAACGAGGGCGATGGCCAGTCAGCCGACGCCTTCAGCGCCAGCATAATTGTTGGCGGCCAGATCGGCGAGAGCGCGCCGCGTCTGTTCCTGATCTATCCAGAAGGCAATTTCATTGAAGCCTCCGACGACACCCCATTCTTCCAGATCGGCGAAACCAAGTATGGCCGCCCGATTCTGGTGCGCGCCTACAATGCCGACATGAGCTTTGAAGAGGCGGTCAAGCTGTTGATGGTTTCGTTTGATTCAACCCTGAAGGCCAACCTCTCCGTGGGGCTGCCTTTCGACCTGCAGACCTATGAAAGCGGCACGTTGAAAGTCGGCCAGGAAAAACGCATCGGTGTGGATGACCCCTATTATCAGACCATCTCGTCCAGTTGGGGCGAGGCATTAAGACAAGCTTTCGCCTCCCTGCCCGGCTTCAAGTTCTGAACGGCCCTAGGGCTCCAGCTCGCTGTCCCAATAAAGATAGTCCATCCAGCTTTCATGCAGGTAGTTGGGCGGGAACAACCGCCCGTTTGCATGGAGCTGATAGACCGTGGGCTGGACCGGGTGCTGGCGCGGCCACATCTGGGCCTGTTTGGGCAGCTTGCCGCCTTTGCGCAGATTGCAGGGCGAACAGGCGGCCACCACGTTGTTCCACAGGGTCTTGCCGCCGAGTGAGCGTGGGATCACATGATCGAAAGTCAGGTCCTCTGAGACCCCGCAATATTGGCACTGAAACTTATCGCGCAGGAACACGTTGAAGCGGGTGAACGCCGGATACTTCGCAGGCTTCACATAGCTCTTCAGCGACACCACGCTGGGCAGTTTCACCTCGACGCTGGGGCTGTGGATGACCTTATCGTAGTGCGAAACGATGTTGACGCGGTCCAGGAACACCGCCTTGATGGCATCCTGCCAGTTCCACAAGGACAATGGATAGTAGCTGAGAGGACGGAAATCGGCATTCAGGACCAGCGCCGGACAGTTCTCCGGCGACACCGCCTGGGGGTCGGGAATATCTCTGACGACTACATTCACGGCTCCTACAATGCCTGAGGCCGAATGGCCTTTGAGCACACCCTGTTAATCGGTCTACCAAGCGCTGAGCGGTTTGGGTCCGCCGCCTGAACCAACAGGCAAAAGCCCAAATGAATCAGCTGCCTTGTTCATACTATATCCGGTGTGACAGTTCCTTGAAAGCCTCTCGGTGAGGTTCGGGCCCCCCTCAGGGGTGGATGCTCAGCTTACGTCTTATTTCTGCCAAAAGTTAACGGCAAACATTTGACTCAGATGACTGGGATGAGTCATCTTTTTTGGTGTACTGCCGGAAAAACCGTTAGAGAGGGGAATCTCATGTCGGTTTTATCACGCGCACAAAGTGTGTTGCTTGCCACCGCCCTCGCATTGGCCCTGCCTGCCGGGACTGCCAGTGCGGAAAACTTCACCATGAAAAAGTTTGAGAAGGCGATGGAAGATGTCTTCTCCGGCAAGATTTTCGAAGCGGCGGTGAAGCAGGTTCGCCAGGCCCATCACGAATACGTCGTCAAACCGGCAGCGAACAACTCCACTTGGCCGTTCTATATTCCAGAACAGTCCAGCAAGCCGATCCCGCTTGGCCCACAGGCTGGAACGCGGAGTTCAACCTTACAGGCGCCGAAGGCCAAGCCGTTGGTCGCCGACCCAAAGGTGCGCCGGATGCAAGCCGCCCTCAACACCCTGGGCTATGACGCCGGCGTCGCTGACGGCATTTACGGTCGCAAGACCGCGCGGGCCGTGGAGCGCTACCAAAGCACCATCGGCGAAACGGTTACTGGCGATCTTACAACCGAGCAACGCGACCTGCTTCTCACCTCCGCACACAAGAAGCGCCAACTGGCGGCGGTTCAGCCCAAGCATGGATCTGAAGCCCGGGCGCACACCGTGGTGGTCAAGCAGATCGACACGCTCGTTGAGCCGAGATCCAACGCAGCCGCCAAGCAGGCCAAACCGGTTGGTGTGAGAACGGCAAAGAAGGCGGCTCCGCTGGTTGATGACGCCAAAACAACCTTGCCGCAAAACGCGGAGGAGCCCAACCCCTTTGACGCGGACGACCCGGACGACGTGCTTGAGCCTGCACAATAGATCTGCACCGCCAGAACTGAGGTGTCACAAGCCTTGATCTTGGCGGCCCAACATCACCGCGTAATAGGCCCATAACAGGCGCGCAGCGATACTGCGCCAAGGGCGCCACGCATTGGCCATGGCCGTCATGGCCTTTGCATCGGGCCTGGAGGACAGACCAAACGCATCAGCTGCGGCGATTTGCAGGGCAAGGTCACCACCGGGCCAGGCGTCGGGCCGGCCGAGACAAGACAACAAATAGATCTCAGCCGACCAGGGACCGATCCCCTTCACAGCACACAAGCTATCGCTCACCGCTTGGTCGTCCTTGCGTTCAAGCGCAGCGAAGTCCAGCTCGCCCTGATTAATCGCTTGAGTGAGCGCCTTCACGGCTCTGATCTTGGGGCCCGACAGACCCGCGGCCCGAAAGGCGCCATCATCCAGTCCATCCACATGGGCCGGTTCCATGGGCGAGAGGGCCTGTTGCATCCGTTCCCAAATCGCTGCCGCGCTGGCTTTGGATACCTGCTGACCGGCAATGATCTTCATCACCCCCCGATAGCCGGCTTCTGAACGGCGTAAGGGTGGATAGCCGGTCCTTTCGAACACCGGGCCAAAGCGGGCATCTGCCGTTAGCAGCGCCGCAATTCCCCGCTCCAGATCGGCTTGGCTTACGATAGTGTGCATGATTGGCAATTGACCTAGGGCGAGTTGTGCTCAAACTGAGCAGAACATGCCCCAAATTATCGTTATCGGCGAGCAACTTATCCCCAATCAGGCAATTTCTGTGTACCCGGGGGTTGCTCTGGCTTGTGAGCTGGCAGATATAGCCGTGTGATGACTGCCGTTGACAAGCGCCCCGTGTTCCGTTTCGCCCCGAGCCCGAACGGGCGGTTGCACCTTGGCCACGCCTATTCTGCGTTGTTCACCGCCCGGGCGGCCGAACAGGCCGGTGGGCGCCTGATCTTGCGTATTGAAGACATTGATCTGTTGCGCTGCCGGGCTGAGTTCATAACGGGCATCTATCGGGATCTGGATTGGCTCGGCTTGACCTGGGAACAGCCTGTGCGGCGCCAGTCGGAGCACTTCGACGCCTACTATAGCGCGCTCAACACCTTGCAGGATTTGGGCGTGCTCTACCCATGCTATGCCACCCGATCTGAGATACGCGCCGCGGTGGAGGGTAAGGCCGGTCACCCGCGCGATCCTGATGGCGCGCCGGTCTATCCCGGCCTCTACCGCGACCACGCTCCACCGAAAGATCCTGAACGCCCCTACGCCCTGCGCCTCAATCATGCCCTGGCCCTCAAGCTGGTGGGGGAAAAGCTGGGCCGCCGGCCCACCTTTAACGAAACCGGGCGAGGACCTGAAGGTGAGGCGGGATTACAGCCTGTAACTCCGGAGATTTGGGGCGACGTGGTGTTGGCGCGCAAGGACATCGGTACCAGCTACCACATATCCGTGGTGGTAGATGACGCACTTCAGGGCGTGACTCACGTGACCAGAGGCCAGGATCTTTACGCCGCCACCCACATTCACCGCGTGCTGCAAATTCTGCTCGACCTGCCGGAGCCCATCTATTGTCATCACGAGCTGATCAGCGATCATACGGGCCGCAAGCTCGCCAAAAGCGCGAACGACCAAAGTCTGGCCGGCTTGCGCGCCGCAGGGGTCAGCGCGGAGGCGATCAAACGCGAGCTTGGATTTGCCGGCGAGTAGGCGCATCCCGTCAGGCTGCCACCTGCTCCATGGCGCGTGCAGCGTCCGGCAACACATTCGTGCCGGCCCCTTCCCGGTGCATGTGTTCAGACAGATAGCGGCGCCAGTGCCGGGCGCCGGGTTCACCTTGGAACAGGCCCAACAGGTGGCGGGCAATGTGATGCAGCCTAAC
>CAJHYS010000323.1_pt1 | contig 27248 bp, 28 predicted proteins | sample 9198801 | NCBI WGS metagenome assembly CAJHYS01 (sample SAMEA7708368, study PRJEB35096) | sediment metagenome | biome: marine neritic benthic zone biome [ENVO:01000025]; feature: sediment [ENVO:00002007]; material: shallow marine sediment [ENVO:03000034] sea grass bed [ENVO_01000059] ...
ACTCGATAAAGAACTCGGCATTGTGCTTGAGGCTTTGCTGATACAGCGTGTGCAATATGGCATGGCCCGTGCGGTCGGCGGCGGCGCAGGTGCGCTGGGCCGGCGGGCCTTCGCCATAATCGGTGGTCATGCCGCCGAACGGGCGCTGGTAAATCTTGCCGTCCTCGGTGCGCGAGAAGGGCACGCCGAAATGTTCCAGCTCGTAGACGGCCTTAGGGGCGTTGCGGCAGAGATATTCGATGGAATCCTGATCGCCCAGCCAGTCTGAGCCCTTCACCGTGTCGAACATGTGCCAGCGCCAGTCGTCCGGGCCCATGTTGCCGAGCGAGGCGGCGACGCCCCCTTGGGCCGCCACGGTGTGCGAGCGGGTGGGGAACACCTTGGAGATGCAGGCCGTTCTGAGCCCGGCTTGGGCCGCGCCCAATGTGGCGCGCAAGCCGGCGCCGCCGGCGCCCACCACAACCACATCATGTTCATGGTCAACCACAGGATAGGCCCGGCCGTTCACCTGGAACGTGCCGTTGCCGCCTTTCCCATTTGCTTTTCCGTTTGTCGCCATCAGGTCCTCAGGACGCAAATCCAAGTTTGAGTATCGCAAATCCGCCGGCCGCAGCCATGGCGGCGCAGAAGAAGGTGTTTGCTATGAGGGCGGCGATCTTGCGGCCCTCAGAATTGATGTAGTCCTCAATCACCACCTGCATGCCAAGGCGCATGTGCCAGGTAAGCGAGCCGATCATCATCAACAGGGCGATCACCACCAGGGGCGAGCCCAGAAGGGCGGCCACTTCCGCATGGGACTTGCCCACCGAATTGATCAGAACGAAAGCAAAGATCAGCACAAGCGGGATGTTGGCCACGGCGGTGACCCGCTGGTGCCACCAGTGCTCGGTGCCGTCCTTGGCAGAGCCGAGGCCGCGGACTTTGGAAAGGGGCGTGCGCAGGGACATGGCTATCTCACTCCGTAGGCAATGACCCAGATCAGGATCGTCAACACGATGGAGCCGCCCAGCTGGAGGCGCGCCACACGCTCCACGGTGCTCAGCTCAAAGCCGTGGCCGGCGTCCCAGACCAGGTGCTTGAGGCCGCCCAGCATGTGATGGATCGCCGCCCAGGTGTAGCCGAACAGGATGATGCGGCCGAACCAGGAGCCGAAGAAGCCGTTCACCAGATCGAAATAGACTGGTCCCGAGGCGGCGGCAATGAGCCACCAAACCACCAGGAACATCCCGAAATAAAGTGCCGCTCCGGTGAGGCGATGAAAAATCGACATCGCCGTGGTCAGCATGGGTTTGTAGACCTGCAGATGCGGCGATAGGGGGCGCTCGCGGGGTATGTCTGAGTTCGTCATAGTCTTCTTCTATCCCGAGCCGTCTTGCCTGATCATAGGCAAATGTCGAAGTGCACACAAATACTGTCTTTTGCGCGCGCGCATCATCTTGGGATGGCCGCCCAATAGTCGATCTCCAGAATAACCCCGTCGTCAAAGCCCTTCTCGGCGGGGCCGGGAAACTCTGCGCACGGCTGGTCCACGGTGGCGTAGGTGACCAGGCGCAGGGCGCCGATATCGTCCCGGCCGGGGATCTCGGCCGTCTCTTCGACTTTCGACCAGGCAAACACGGTTCCGCCCGCAAACAGAGGCGCTACGTGCCGCCCCCCATTGATGGCCAAAAGATGGAACGCATTGCCCAGGCCGTTGAAGCTGAGGGCCCGGGCGAGCGAGATCACATGGCCGCCATAGATCAGGCGGCGCCCGAAGCGGCCCTGGCCTTCTGTAAACTGGTTGAAGTGCACCTTGGCCGTGTTCTGGAACAGCCTGGTTGCGATCATATGCTCAGCTTCCTCAACGGTCATGCCGTCCACGTGGTCAATGCGTTCACCTGCCTCATAGTCTGAGAAACGATGGGGCGAGCCGGAAAGATCATAATTCCAGCCGTCCGCCAGAATGGGCGGGCAAGCTTGCCCCAGGCCGTCCGCCTCCACCTTGGACGCGAGCGTCGGCACGACCGGTTCCGGTGCGGGCGAGGCCGCGTCGCGCTTGCGCACCATGACCCAGCGCACATAGTCCAGCACCACATCGCCGGCCTGGTTGCGCCCGGTGGAGCGTACATAGACCACGCCGGTCTTGCCGTTGGAGTTCTCCTTCACGCCAATCACATCTGAGGTTGTGGACAATGTGTCGCCCACAAACACCGGCTTGAGGAAGCGGCACTCCGCATAGCCCAGGTTGGCGACGGCATTGAGCGAAATGTCGGGCACGGTTTTGCCGAACACGACGTGGAACACCAGCATGTCGTCCACAGGCGCGCGCTGATAGCCGATGGCTTGGGCGAAGGCATCAGAGCTTTGCACGGCAAAGCGCGAGCCATAAAGCGCTATATAGAGCGCCACGTCGCCGGCGGTCACAGTGCGCGGGGTCGCGTGGACAATGGTGTCGCCAACAGCGAAGTCTTCAAAGAAACGCCCCGGATTCGTCTTGCTCATGCGGCGGCCTCTTGCCGGTTCTCAATGGCCTGAGCAATGGCCACCGTGCGCTCTGCGATCTTGGCATGGAGCAGTTCGACCATCTGGCCTTCAACGGTGATCACGCCTTTGCCGGCATTCTCAGGCTTCTCAAAGGCGGCGATGATCTTGCGCGACCACTCGATTTCATTGTCCGACGGCGTGAAGATCGCGTTGCATTCGGCCAATTGGGCCGGATGGATCAGGGTCTTGCCGTCAAAGCCCAAGGCCCGGCCCTGTTTGCACTCTTTGATGAGGCCCTCTTCATCGCTGAAATTGTTGTAGACCCCATCGATGATGTCGAGGCCATAGGCGCGGGCCGCCAGCACGGCCATGGAGAGCCAGGTGAGCACCGGATAGCGGTTGGGCACGAACAGGGTCCGGGTTTCCTTGAGCAAATCGTTGGTGCCCATGATGAGGCAGGTCAGGTTGACGGCCGGGTCTGCGCTGAGAGCCGAGATCTCTTCAGCATTGAGAATGGCCTGCGGGGTCTCCAGCATGGCCCAGATTTGCATGGCTGCAGGCGCTTTGGCGGCCTGCAGCGCCTCTGCCACGGCGATGAGCGTGTCGGTGTCGCCGACCTTCGGGAGCAAGATGCCGTCGGCGCCGGAAACGGCGGCGGCTTTCAGATCTGCCTGGCCCCATTCGGTTTCAAGACCGTTTATGCGGATGATCACCTCCCGGTCGCCATATCCGCCATTCTTCACCGCGGTGCACACCAGGTCGCGCGCGGCCTCCTTGGCGTCGGGGGCCACGGAATCTTCCAAATCGAGGATGAGGCTGTCTGCGGCTAAGCTTTTCGCCTTTTCCAGGGCGCGTTGGTTGATGCCCGGCATGTAAAGCACGCTGCGGCGCGGGCGGATGGAACCTGTCATGGGGTCGTCCGTCAAAAAGTGCTCAATTTCGCCGCGCACCATATATGGTGCACCGCAGCATGCCAAGCAAACTTTAGGCGGTTGTCGGGCCTCTGTGAATTGCCGGTTTCCCGGCGCGCCGAACCTCTTATAATCGCGCCAATGGGCCGAATTCTATCCATCTCATCTCTGGTTTCCCGGGGCCGTGTGGGCAACTCCATCGCCGCGCCCTTAATGGAGGCGTTGGGCCATGAGGTCTGGGCGGTGCCCACCATCCAGCTCTCCACCCGCCCGGGGCTTGGAACCCTGGCGCGCCAGGACGTGCCGGCGGAAGTGATCGGCCGGTTTGTGGAGGCCCTTGCGGCGGACGGCACGCTTTCCCGGCTGGACGGTGTGATGACCGGCTATCTGCCCTCAAAGGCCCATGTTGAGGCGGCGGCAGAGGCGGTGCGGCGGGCGAAGGCGGCAAACCCCGATATGCTCTATCTCTGCGACCCGGTGATGGGCGATGCGGATGGTGGGCTCTACATTGATGAGGCGGCAGCCCGGGCCATCAAGGGTGAGCTGATCGGTTTGGCTGACGTGATCACGCCCAACCTGTTTGAACTGCGCTGGCTGACCGGGAGCGGCTCTGGCGAGCCTCGCGCCTGGGCCCGGAGCCTTGGCGTGCCCCTTGTTGCCGTTACCTCGGCAGATGGCGGTGGTGCACAGGTTGAGAACCTCCTGATTGAAGGCGACAAGGTGTTCGCCAGAACCGGAGAGCGCTATCCGGGCGTGCCCAAAGGCACGGGCGATCTGTTCGCGGCGCTCCTGATGGACGGGCTTGTGTGCGGGCGACCCTCTAAAGTCGCCTTCACCCAGGCCTGCAACCGCCTGAAGGCGGTGGTGCAACGCAGTGTGGGCGGAGACATTCTCACCTGGAGCGTGCTCTTCCGCGACGAATTTCCCGCCTTCCATGTGAGCGGGGTGGACGGCTGCCCGGCCGGGTGGGTGGCGGTGCACTGGGATGGTGGCGGATCTGCGGAGGCCGTGCTCCATGAGAGCTTCTCCGGACTGCTGCAAAGCCAGGCGGAGATCATCGCGGTTGATATGCCCATCGGGCTTCCGCAGATTGCCGGAAAAGAGGGCCGGGTGTGCGAGGTGCTGGTCCGCCAGAGGCTTGGCCAGCGCCAGTCATCGGTGTTCAGTGTGCCCTCCAGGGCGGCGGCCTGGGAGAGCGACTACAGGCGCTCGTGCGCGGTCAATCTTGAGCATTCGGACCCGCCCAGGAAGGTCTCCAAGCAGTGCTTCAATCTGCTCCCGAAGATCAGGGAGATCGATGCGCTGATCACCCCTGAGCTGCAGGCGAGGGTCCACGAGGTGCACCCGGAGCTGGCCTTTTGGGCGCTGAACGGCGCGCAACCGCTTGATCTGGCCAAGAAGATCAAGAGCCGGGCCAATCCGGAGGGGCTTGAGCTGCGGCGCAACCTGCTGCGTGCGGCCGGTTTTCCCATCGACAAGCTGAAAACCGGCACCTGGCCGAAGTCTCAAGTGGGCGAGGACGACATTCTCGATGCCTGCGCTTGCGCCTGGAGCGCGATGCGCATATTCCGGGGCGAACACATCACCCTGCCGCCTGAGCCGGTGCGCGACGGCCATGGACTGAGAATGGAAATCAATGCCTGACGTCATCACCCAAGGCGCCATTGAGGCGGCCTATGAACGCATTCGCGGCAACATCCGCCGCACACCGGTCATGACCATCTCCGGCAAGGAAGCCGGCCATGATACGGAGGTTCTTTTGAAGCTGGAGTGCCTGCAGCATGCCGGCTCGTTCAAGGCGCGCGGCGCGTTCAACGGGCTTTTGGGTGCCGATGTGCCTGCGGGCGGTGTGGTGGCCGCATCGGGCGGCAATCACGGCGCGGCCGTGGCCTTTGCCGCCAGCGCGCTTGCGCACCCGGCCAACATCTTCGTGCCGGAGATTTCATCTCCCGCGAAGATCAACCTCATCCGGTCCTGCGGGGCCGAGGTGCACGTCACCGGCGCGCGCTATGCCGACGCCCTGGCGGCCAGCGAGGCGTTTCAGGCCTCCACCGGGGCCATGACCATTCATGCCTATAACCAGGCCTCCACCCTGGAAGGCCAGGGCACCTTAGGGCTCGAGTTGGAAGACCAGGCGCCGGATCTGGACACATTGCTGATTGCCGTTGGCGGCGGTGGGCTGATCGGCGGCGTGGCCTCCTGGTATCGCGGGCGCCTCAAGATTGTGGGCGTGGAGCCGGAAACCTCGTGCTGCCTGCATGCGGGCCTAGCGGCGGGCGAGCCGGTGACCGTGAAGCCGGAGGGGGTTGCGGCTGACAGCCTGGGCGCAAGCTCGGCCGGCGAGATGATGTTTCCCATTGCCCAGGCCTTCGTGGATCATGTGGCCCTGGTGAGCGATGCGGCGATCACGGCAACCCAAGCCTGGTGCTGGCAGAACCTGCGGCTCGCCTCAGAGCCGGGCGGGGCGGCGGCTTTGGCGGCCCTGTTGCATGGTGCTTACACGCCGGCAGCCGGAGAGCGCGTGGGCGTGGTGATGTGCGGGGCCAATGTGGAGCTTTCCAAGCTGGACCAGATGGTGGCATGACGGCGGTCTGCTTTGATCTGGACGGCACCTTGACCGACCCGAAGGAAGGCATTTTGGGGTGCATACGCTATGCCCTTGAAAAGCTGGGACACCCGGTGCCCGCCGATGATGATGAGCTGACCTGGTGCATCGGCCCGCCCTTGCTCGGCAGTTTTGAGAAGCTCACCGGCCACAAAGCTGAGGCCGTGCGCGCCGTGGCGGCCTACCGGGAACGCTTCGGCGATGTCGGGCTCTATGAGAATGCGGTCTACCCCGGCATCCGCGAGGCGCTGGAGGCGCTCACGCAAGCCGGCCGGCCGCTCTATGTGGCCACCAGCAAGCCGACGGTCTATGCCGCGCGGATCCTGGAGCATTTCGAGCTGTCGGGATATTTTGAGCATGTGTTCGGCTCTGAACTGGACGGCACGCGGGCCGACAAGACGGACCTCCTGGCCTGGGTCTTGTCTGAGGCCGGGCTTGAGCCCTCCACCACGGTTATGATCGGTGACCGGCGCCACGACATCACCGGGGCGCGGAACAACGCCATGGGCGCCATCGGCGTTCTTTATGGCTACGGCGATGAGGCTGAACTGACCGGCGCCGGGGCCGAGCTGTTGTGCAAGGCCCCACAGGACCTGACGGGCGTTCTGGCTAAGCCCAGAGACGTTTAGTGTAAACCACTCCAGGTCGCTTACTCTCCAATGCTGCTCTAGTGCCCCAGCACAGAAGCTCCGATGATGTAGGCGCCCAGCACCAGCAAGGCGCAGAAGAACACGCGGCGGAAGGTGGATTCGGGCAGGCGCGAACGCACTTTCTGGCCGATCACCATGCCCACCAGAGCAGGCGCCAGTCCGGCCAGAGAGAACAGGCCCAATTCGGCGGTCAGCAACTGGTTGCTCTGAAGCGCCACCGCCAGGGCCAGCGTTGATGCGGTGAACAGCATGCCCATGGCCTGGATCAGCATGTCGCGGGGCAGGCCGATGGCCTGAAGGAACATCACGCCCGGCACCACGAACGAGCCGGTCATGCCGGTGAGAATGCCGTTGGCCGTGCCGATGAGCGGGCCGGCCCAGGCCTCCTGGCGTTGAGACACCGCCACGCGGACACCGGCCAGGGAAATTGCCGCGTAGGTGACCAGCAACAGGCCCAGAAGCGCGGAGAGGTAGGCGAGGTCCACCTGGGTCAGGGCGCGCGCGCCCAGCCAGACCGTCAAGGTGGCCATCAGGAGGAACGGCCAGATGCGCCGGATGATTTCAGCGCCATGGCCGCCCACGGCGGCCTGCCACAGGTTGGTGACGAAGGACGGCACCAAAAGCAGCGCCATGGCCGTGGGCAGGTCTGCGGCCACCGTGAGGAGGCCCAGGCTGACCGTGGGCAGCCCGAGGCCGATCACTCCCTTGACCGCGCCGGCCAGGAGAAAGGTTGCGATGATCGCGGCGAACAGGGCCCCTTCTGCCATGGCCGAATGTTAGAGCACGGGAAGGGGGCCTCACGCAAAGGGCTCAAGCGGCGGCGAGGCGGGCGAATGTGCCGGTGATCATCATCACCGCTTCGGCCGCCTCCTTGCCCTTGGTCACGAAATGCTCCTGGAAGAAGGAGGTGTGCGGCCCGGTCTCCTGGAACTGGTGCGGCGTCAGCACCGCTGAAATCACCGGCACATCGGTCTCAAGCTGCACCTGCATCAGGGCATCGATCACGCTGGAGGCCACAAAGTCGTGGCGGTAGATGCCGCCATCAACCACGAACCCGGAGGCCACAACGGCCTGGTAGGTTCCGGTTTTGGCCAGGCGCTTGGCGAGCAGGGGGATGTCGAACGCGCCGGGCACCTTGAAGATCTCCACCTGGCCGGCCGGCCAGCCGTTTCGGCCCAGTTCATCGAGCAGTCCCTGGCGGCACTTGTCGACGATGTCGAAGTGCCATGAGGCCTGAATGAGGGCGATTTTCGTTTTGGGGGTTTGGGTCATCTGATCCATGTCATATCTCCGTTTGACGTGAATCAGGGCGTGCAACCGCATGCGGCTTGGGGCAGCGTGCGATTGTTCTCTTCCATCCGGACTTTAACCGTCGGCTCCGGAGTTGCACCGGATCTGCTGACCCATCCGGCTGAGCCGAATGGCGCTCGCGGGCTTGCACATGACCGTGCTCACCGCCGGTGGGGAATTTCGCCCCGCCCTGAGAACATGCCCCCCGGACCATCCGGAGGCGGGATGACGCTACTCCAGTCTGCAGGTTTTCAACAAGCCATAAAATCTCCGCTAAAATGACAAAGTCCTTGGCTTCACTTAGGCGTTTAGCGAAAGGGTGGGCTTGCACTTATGGGTGGCGCCGTCTTCAGAATGCTGTTTTTGATGCTTGCCGCCACGGCGGCAACCGGCTTCTGGGTGGCCGTGGGCACACCGCTCACCATGGTGGCCTCAACGCCTTCGGTGCTGGAAAACGACAAGCTCAGCTTGCACTTGCATCTGGCCGACCTTGATCTGGAGCGCGGCGCGCCGGTTTACATCCGGATCTTCAAGGAGGAATCCGTTCTGGAGCTCTGGATGAAGCGCCAGGGCAAATGGGTGCATTACCGCGATTTCGACATCTGCAAATGGTCAGGCGCGCTCGGGCCCAAGCTGAAGGAAGGCGACCGCCAGGCGCCGGAAGGCTTCTACTCGGTTTCGTTGAGCAGCTTGAACCCGAACAGCCGCTATCATCTGTCGTTCAACATTGGCTTCCCCAACCGCTATGACCGCGCGAACGGGCGGTCCGGATCCTATCTGATGGTGCACGGCGATTGCGTCTCCATCGGCTGCTACGCCATGACGGACCAGGGCATCGAGACCATCTACCAACTGGTCGAGGCCGCGCTCAATTACGGCCAAAGGAAAGTGCCGGTGCACATCTTTCCGTTCCGCATGAACGATGACAACATGCAACGTCACGCAGGCTCCAAATGGATCGGGTTCTGGCAGCAATTGCGTCCGGCCTACACTGCGTTCAACACAACAAGCAGGGTGCCTGTGATCGAGGTGGAGGACCGCCGCTATGTGGTCAGAGAACGCCTAGGCAAGCTGACCGGGATCTAGAGCAACCTCCGATAAGACGATTACGTCTGATCGGAGATAAGTTGCTCGCCCGTAACGATAATCTGGGGCAACTTCCGCTCAGTTTGAGCGGAAGTTGCCCTAGACACCACCCTGCTCATGACCGTTTTGCGTCCGCAACCTGCCTATCGATAGATAGGCAATCACGGCGACAGCGGCCTGCGCGAGCAGAACCGCCGGCCAGATGCGCGAAAAGGCCGGGTCGAAGTACTTTTGCGGGCCGTAGGACACCAATGCGGTGGCGGCGAAGGCGAGGGCCAGCCAGGCACCGGCCCCCCGGCGCGCCAACCAGAGCGCAGCCATGCCAATCGCCAGAGACGCACCCAGAAAGGGCGCCAAGGCGAACGGCGCAACCTCAATCGGGGGGTGCGGAGGTGTGCGCGTGAACAGCGCCAAAACCATCACGGTTGTGAGCACAATCAACACCATAACCGCGGCTGCCAGTGGGTCTGGTGATGGTTTTGTGTCCGATTTTGCGTTTGACATTGGGGTATCCTTCGAGAAAGCGTACTCAATGGTACGGATTTACATCTTCCGTACCGAATGGTACGGTTATTGTCAAGGGTGATTCCAAGGTTGGATGTCAGATCATGAAAGCGGAGAACCGGGCCAAGCGCCGGGACCATATGCTGGATGTTGCGGTTGAGGTCCTGTCTGAGCGCGGTTACCGGGATGCCAACATGCTGGAGGTGGCGCGCCGGGCGCGTGCGTCGAAGGAAACCCTCTATGCCTGGTTCGGCGACAAGCGGGGCCTGTTTGAGGCGGTGATTGAGCGCAATGCGGCGGCAGTTCAAGCGGTTATGGCCACGCAATGGGAACGCGACGGGCCGGTCGAGGACGCCCTGGAGGCATTCGGCCGGGCGCTTCTTAGCTTGCTGGTGGGTGAAAGCGCGGTGGCGCTGAACCGGGCCGCCATATCAGAGGCCGTGTCCGATCCGCGCCTGGCGGAGACCCTGGTGGCGTCCGGCCGCCAGGCCACCTTGCCGGCGTTCATCCGGTTTCTGGAAACGCGCACTGCGCGCGGCGAGCTTGAGATTGCGGCGCCTGGCGCGGCGGCGGAGGACTTCCTCGGGCTTCTGTTGGGAGATCTGCAGATCAGGCGGCTTCTGGGCGTGACGGCGGCTCCCGGCGATGCCCAAATCAAGGCCCGGGCCAAGGCGGCGACCGAGAAATTCCTGAAGCTCTACTCAGACCGCGAGTAGGTGTTACCCGGGCAAGGCTTCCCGCGCCATCTCCACAATGCGTTCCCGCAAGACCTTGAGATAGCCGGTGTCCTCATCCTGCCGGTGGTAGAGCAGCCAAAGCGGTTGCTGCAGCACGGTCTCGCTGATCGCGACCAGGGCGCTGTTCCGCCCGGCCACAATCTTCGGCAGCATGGCCTTTGCCGCGCCGCCCGCTGCAAGCTGGCACAATTCTTCAAACCGGTTGACCCGATAGCGAACCCCCTCACGCCCGGCCACCTTGTTTTGCGCATTCGTCCCCGTCGTGCGCCCCGGGCCCTCGACAACCCCGGCCCACGGGATTTCATCAGGGTTGGTCATCGCCTTGCAATAAACCGCATAGTCGATCGCGCCCAAGCGGATCGCGCGGACAAGGTCGGTGGCCACCATATCCTCGCCAGGGTCGTCCTCAATGCGCAACGCGATGTCCACTTCCCGCCTGGACAGAAGCCGCTTGTCGGCGGTGCCGATCAGTTCAGCATTGATGCGCAGGTTCCGGGCCAAAGAGCCGAGCCCCGGCGCTAGCAGCTGCACGATCAAAAATGGCGGCGCCGTTATCCGCACATCGCGCCAAACCGAGCCGAGGTCGACCTTGGCAGCCTCGTCGTCGATGCCCCTTAAGGCCTCTGCGGCCGCCTCAATGTTTGGCAGAAGGTGCTCGCACCGGGCGGTGGGCAAAAGCCGGTCGTTTTCCCGCACCAACAGTTTGTAACCCAACTGGCGCTCGAGGGTCTTGATCTTGCGTCCAATGGTGGTGGGGTCCATGTGCAGTGCCCTTGATGCACTGCGGTAAGTGCCATGCCGGAACACGGCAAGCAGCGTATGCCAAAGATCCCAGTCGATCATCTGCGTGCACCTTGGGAGGGGAACAAGACTTCATGTACTGCAAAAATGCAGCAACAAGGTCTCACATTGCAACATGACATGCAATCACGCAGCGTGTCATACCTGTCTTTGTTTTTCCTAAGCCAGGCAGCAGATGGCCGACAGAGACGACAGGTTGGTTGGAGCGGCCGCGCAGTACGGTCGTGCGCGGCCAGGGGGCAACAGATTTGCCCCCTGGGTCGCCTGTGGTTTGGCCGCGGCCTCGATTGGATTGCCGGCCGCAGCCAGCGCTGCCGACATTGAGCGGGGCGCTGCAATAGAGTGCCAGGTTATCGACGGCAGGGGGTCGGTCAAGTTCGGGTCCAGTAAACACTTGGGCGAGGCTGCCGGAACACAACGCTTCTCACATTGGGTCTTCGCGCAGGACGGTTTAAACCTGCGCGATCGCATCGGCCTGTTCTGGGACCCGTCCGTTAACCAGAACAGGTCGTTGCGGGCGGCCATTGATGGGCCTGTATCCAAGCCAACCCAAATCATATCCAAAGGGGACGACACGCTGGTTGCGGTTGCCGTCACTTCGGATCAACGCACGACGCGGAGCTGGCTGATCACGATAAACTTCAAACAGGAAACGGTCATGGCTGCCGGAATGTCGTCCGGCGCGGTCGCCGTGAAGGGCCAGTTGATGGTGTTGTCGTGCACCTTCGGTGACCAGCAAGCGCAGAGCGTCGGCAAATCGGCCGCCGATAGCTGGCGTCGGTGATGCCGGCCTGAATGAAACCGAAAGCGCGGAGAACGCCAGAATGCATGTCCTTTCAGAATCCGCGGTGCTGCGGCTCGTCCGCGCTTCGATTTTGCTGTTGGCTTTCGTTCTGCTGCCACCCGAAGCGTTTGCCCAAACCAAAGAGATGTTTAAACGCATTCCCACCCAGTACATCGCAGCTTTGGGCGACCCGGGCGCCACCGCCGGCACGGGCGCGGAACGCTGGGGCTTGTGGCGAAAGGATCCCGGGCCGCGTGGCGTTTGGCTGAGGCGCTTTGATCGTTTGAAGACGACCGGCGGTGTTGCCCCGGCGAAATGGAAGTTCGACCAGACCGACTGGTGGCTGGATGAAAACGGCTTGATTATGGAGAAGCCGGACTTCTCGCTGCCGCCAGGCAAGTATCTCGTCACCGGCGACCGCGAAACCTTGTCGGTGCTCACCGTCCATCCGATGGACGACAAGGGCGCAATGGCCTGGGAGCTCGCGTTTGGGGCCAAACTATACGATGTCACCCATTTGCCATGCCGTTCGGCGCGCTACCGGCCTGTTTCCGCCGGCGCCCACTGCACACCGGAAAGTGTGAAGAAGGGGGATTTTCCCGTGAAGCCGGGCCATTCGATGCCGGCTGTATCCAATTGCGCCAAGCAGGACTACGCGGTGCTCTTTGTGGTTGCGATGGCCACGACAACCCAAACCACCGCGTCAGCCGACGCTGCCTGCCGCAGCTCCGGCAAGAGGTATCCTGGCGCCCGGGTTCTGGAGGGGGCAAATGGAGCGCTGGTGCTGTGTTCGGATCAGCGTAGGGCGCCCGCAACGGCCGGCCCGCCTTACATGGTTCGACGGGCCGACCTGCGAAGCTTCGCCGACCCAAGCCAGCAGCCGAGGTGCAACGCGAAGAGCCGCATTGAAGCCAACTGCGGGACGAGCGAGTTGTGCATATTTGAGGTCACCGACGAGTTGTGCACTGACCAGAACGTTGCCAAGCATACGACCCATGTTCAGATCGAGTGGAAGTGCCGCGCCGATGCCGGCTGGCGATTTGATCGGGTGGAACGGGGAAAGGAGCTGGTGTTCGACTGCCGCAACTAGGGCAACTTCCGCTCAAACTGAGCGGATGATGCCCTGGGTCTTCGTTATGGGCGAGCAACTTATCTCCGCTCAGACGTAACCGTCTGATCGGAGGTTGCTCTAGGCTGTTGAACAGGTTGCACACGCAGCCGGGTGCGCCGCATTCCTGATCTGATGTTGCTTGCGAAGCGTATTGCTTGACGGCGAGCAGATCAGGAAGGCCTTTATGAGTGCGGCGGGAACACCTCGACAAACGGTCTATGTGTCGATCACCGGTTTGACGTTGAAGGAACCGCTTCACGCCTTTCGCTTTTGGTGGCATGCGGTGCAGTCCATGCACCAGGCAAAGAGGGCTTCAGGCAACTTTTCTGCTGAGGCCCGAACAATCAATGGCGTCCACCATACCGTGACGGTTTGGGAGAACGAGAAAGCAATGCGCCGGTTTTTGTATCAAGGGGCGCACCGCAAGGCGATCAGGGCGTTTCCGTCAATCGCAACAGGCAAGACATTTGGGTTTGAGACCAATAAGGTGCCTGAATGGTCTGAGGTTCACGCCTTATGGCGCGAGCGGGGCAAGGAATACTCTGCCTAGGCTTCCGGCGCTATTCGGCCGCGTCCACCTTGTCTTCGCCCCAGCGGTCTTCCACATAGGTTTCAACGATCTGCTTGAACTGGTCGGAGATGTTCTCGCCGCGCAAGGTCATCACCTTCTTGCCGTCGATGAACACCGGAGCGGCCGGGACCTCGCCGGTGCCGGGCAGGGAGATGCCGATGTCGGCATGCTTGCTCTCGCCCGGGCCGTTGACGATGCAGCCCATGACCGCCAGCTGCAGATCCTCAAAGCCCGAATAGTCTTCGCGCCAGGCCGGCAGCCGGTCGCGCAGATAGCCTTGAACATCCTGGGCCAGTTCCTGGAACACCGTAGACGTGGTGCGCCCGCAGCCGGGGCACGCGATGACCATGGGCATGAAAGAGCGCAGGCCCATGGACTGCAGGATCTCCTGGGCCACGATCACCTCCTTGGAACGGTCGCCGCCGGGCTCAGGCGTGAGCGAGATGCGGATGGTGTCGCCGATGCCCTCCTGCAGCAGAACGGAGAGCCCTGCCGTTGAGGCCACGATGCCCTTGGAGCCCATGCCCGCCTCGGTGAGGCCCAGATGCAAGGCATAGTCCGATTGCGAAGCGATCATGCGGTAGCAGGTGATGAGGTCTTGGACTTCCGACACCTTCACCGAAATGATGATCTTGTCGCGCCCCAATCCGATTTCCTCGGCCCGGGCGGCAGAGAGCAGGCCGGAATTGACCATGGTCTCATGCATCACTTCGCGTGCGTCCTTGGGCGCGGCCAGTTTTGCGTTGGCGTCCATGTTCGCGGCCAGCATGTCCTGGTCGAGCGAGCCCCAGTTGACGCCGATGCGCACCGGCTTGCCATATTCGATGGCCTTCTCAATCATCATGGAGAAGTTTCGGTCGCGCTTTCCTTTGAAGCCCACGTTTCCAGGGTTGATCCGGTATTTGTCGAGCGCCTCGGCGCACTCAGGAAAATCGCGCAGGAGGGTGTGGCCGATATAGTGGAAGTCGCCCACAATCGGAACGTCCACGCCCATGGCCCGCACCTTGTCGCGGATGTGGGCAACCTGGGCAGCCGCCTCCTTGCGGTCGACCGTGATGCGCACCAGTTCTGAACCGGCCTGGGCCAGATCGACAATCTGTTTGGCAGTGCCGTCCGCATCCGCCGTGTCTGTGTTGGTCATGGACTGGACCACAACCGGAGCGCCGCCGCCCACTTGAACGTTGCCGATTTTTACGCCGACGCTCTTGCGCCGCTGAATTTCCGGATACCCGGCCATTACATGAACCTCATTAAAGCCATGAGCTTGGCCCTCTTTTGCACCAGCGTCGCGACAGGTTCAAGACGCTGTTTGGGGTTGGCGTCCAGCCTCTTGCGCGATCGGCCCGAAACGCTGGAGATATTCGGTTGCGCTTACCCCCAGATGGCGCTGAAAGCTGCGCCGCATGCGCTGCAGATCGCCGAATCCGCTCTTGGCCGCAACCTGCTTCTTGGGCACCCCTTCGCTGAGCAGGGCGCGGGCGGTTTCCAGCCGGGTCAGTTCCACAAACTGCACCGGCGAGATGCCAAGCGCATTTGAGAACTTGCGGCTCAAGGTGCGGTTGCTCATGTTGGCTTCGGCCGCCAGGTTCTCCAAACTCCAGTTTTCCGCCGGATTTTCCGCCACCGTTTCGGCGAGGCGCACCAAGGGCGTCTCAAGGGCGAACTGGGCCTGCAACAGGTTTGAATATTGGCTCTGCCCGCCGCCCCGGCGCATGTAGACCACCAACTCCTGGGCCACGGCGAGGGCAGCCGGGCTGCCGCAATCTTGCTGGATGATGGAGAGCGCCAGGTCGATGCCTGTTGAGACCCCTGCAGAGGTGTAGATATGGCCTGTCTGGGTGAAGATCCTGTCGAGATCCCACAGCACTTGGGGATAGTGTTCGCGCACCATGGTGCCGCGTGACCAATGGGTGGAGGCCGGCCGGCCGTCCAGAACACCGGCGGCAGCCAGCAGCAGTGCGCCTGAGCACACCGAGATCAGCCGTGCCCCACCCGCCGGGTTGCCGCGGGCGCGAATGGGCGCAAGCACGCGTTCATCGTGCAAAATCGGATCGACGCCCCGGCCGCCCGGCACCAACAGATCGGCCTTGGGATCGTGTTCCGCCGTGGCCCCGTCCACCATGAGCGTCAGTCCGCACGAGGCCCGCGCCGGCTTGCCGTCGGGTGAGAGGTAGCGCAGCTCATAGGCACGGTGGCCGTTGATGCGGGCATCATCGAAGGCCTGCACCGGGCCAGCCACGTCCACCATGTTCACGTCGTTGAACACCAGGACATCGATTTTGCGGGGTTTCTGCATTTTGGCCAGATTTGACGCTAGATTTACATTTTCGCCAAACTGTTTACCGGTTATGTGTGGCGCTCGTCAATCGCTTCTGGAGAAGACCCATGGGTGCCCATGATCGCCAAGCCATCCGTAACTTCGTGCTGATCATCCTCGGCAACTCGCTTTTGGGCGCGCCCATGCCCATGCTCATCATCCTGGGCGGATTGGCGGGCCTTCTGCTTGCCCCGGCCAGCGAGCTCGCCACCATCCCCATTTCCGTGCAGATTCTGGCCGGGCTTGTTTCCGCGGCGCCGATTTCGCTCTTCATGGGCAAATATGGCCGCCGGGCGGGTTTCCTCTTGGGGGCGGCGTTTGCGGTTATGGGCGGTGCCGTTGGGGCGGCATCGTTGTATTTCACCAGCTTCCTGGCCTTGTGTGCCGGCCATGCCCTGTTGGGCGCGGCTTTGGCGGGTTTTCAGTATTTCCGTTTTGCCGCGGCGGAGGCGGCAGAAGAGTCCTGGCGGCCCACGGCGATTTCCATTACGCTCGCCTCCGGCCTGTTTGCCGCGCTCATCGGGCCGGAGATCTTCGTTCAAACCAAGGACTATTTCTCAGCCGTGCCCTATGCCGGCGCCTATGCGGCCATTTCCGTGATCGGGCTGTTCGGCTGCCTGCCGGTGTTCGGTATAAACCTGAGAACTGTGGAAGCTGGCGCGGTGGATGCGGGCGAATCCAAGCCCAAGTGGTCGGCCGTCGTGCGCCGCCGGCCTGTATGGGTCGCCATTCTGTGTGCCGCGATCTCGTTCGGCGTCATGACCCTGCTGATGACCCCGACCGCGCTTGCCATGGTGGCTTGCGGGTTCTCGGAGAACCAGGCCAGCGATGTGATCCGCTGGCATGTGATCGCCATGTTCGCGCCGGGCTTTTTCACCGGGGCCTTGATCTCCCGTTTCGGCAGTTCGGCCATCGTTGCCGTGGGCCTCGGTCTTTTGGGTGTCTCGTCCGTTGTGGCGATCATGGGCATCGAGCAGACGAACTTCTATCTGGCGCTGATCGTGCTCGGCATCGGCTGGAATTTCGGCTTCATCGGTGGAACGGCCATGCTGACCGAGCATCTGGCGCCGGCCGAGCGTCCGGTGGTTCAGGGCATCAACGACACGCTGATCGCTCTGGCCTCCACCGTTGCCTCCTTCAGCGCCGGCGCGCTGCTGTCATCGATCAGTTGGACGGCGGTGGCCGTTGCGGCGTTCCCCATGCTGGCGCTGGCCTTGGGAGGTCTCGCCGTTCTGCATATGCGCAAGCCACAGGTGGCGTGAGGTTCGTTCATCGCCGGTGCAAATTCAAATCTCATCCTTCTCCGCAATCCATGCCCGGATGATCTCCTCATGACGCGCGCCGCCGTAGCTTGGAAAATGCCCGCCATGGACCACGCGCACGGGCAAGTCCAGCAGCCGCTTCATGCTGGCATAGTATTGGGCGGCCTCCTCTGCGCTGGTGCCCTCGATCAGAGGGCCGTCGTAGACAATGTCGCCGGAGAACAGGATGCCCGTTGCGGGCTCCCACAAGGCGATCCCGCCGGGGGAATGGCCGGGCGTGTGGATCACCTCAAAGTGCCGGTCGCCCAGATCGATCACATCGCCATCCTCCACCAGCCGGGTGGCCGGGGCGGCCTTGACCGCATACTCCGCCGAGACATAGGGCTGCGGCGGAAGGGCGGTGAAGATGTCGTCGGTGACATATTTGTCGGAGAAGGTGTTGGCCGGCGTCGGGGCCGCCAGCAGTTCCGCCTCCCCGGGGTGGATCAGGCGCTCGGCGAACTCATGATGGCAGCCGATATGATCAAAGTGGGTGTGGCTCGCCACCGCCAGGCAGGGCTTCTCGGTGACCAGCGGCACATGCCGGCGCAGGCTGACCACGCCCATGCCGCTGTCCACCAGCAGGTCGCGGTCGCGTCCGCGCACATGCCAGATGTTGCAGCGGTAGAAGGTCTTGATGTGGGGCTCGTCAATATGGGTGACATCATCGCCAACACGCCGGGTGCGGTACCAGTCTTGAGCGGTGATGCGTTGCAGGCTGCTCACGAGGCTTGACCCGAGATGCGGGCAAGCTCTGCAATGACGCCGCGGCGTTGCTCTGCCAGTCCCTTATAGTCCGTCTGATCGGCATCCAGCGCCTCGATCTGGGCCTGCATTGATGCGGCAAGGCGCGGTCCGTCGGGATGTTTCTGCAGGGTGGCAAACGGGTCCAGGCAGATCTTGATGGTGAACAGGATGTCGCCGCTGACGGGCAGGCGGCGCAAGGTTTGGCGCTCGATGCGCAGCCAGATGTTCTGGTTGCCGGCCTCATCGAACAGGCCTGCCTTGGTGTGGCTGCGCTCCGGGTAAAACAGTTCCGGCGTGTCGTACAACGACCAGTTGAAGCGCTCTACCGGGTGGTCCGGTTTCAGGTTGGAGAAGATGCGTTCGATCATCTGGGCAGTGCGCCCGCCGCGGCCGAAGCCCGGCACGGGGCCATGAATGTCGGCCATGGCCTTGCCGAACTTCTCCGCCAGCGACCAGGATGAGGGAAAGCACAAGGCGGCGGCCACCAGTTTGTGTTCATCGCCCTGCTTGCGCATCAGAACCAGGTCGTCCTGCACCAGGCGCGCGGCGAGCTCCAGGGGACGGTCTGCGAACTGTGCCGCTTCGTAGGTTCGCTGCGTGGGCACTATGGTGATGGATTGGCCCGTGCGCGCATAGAAGTGGGGATAGCGCCCGGGCAGATAATCCATGAACAGGCTCAGGACCTCGGCTTGGGCCTCTATGGTGTCTTCGCCCGCCTGGAAGACCACCTCGTGCCGGGCGGCAAACAGGTGGTCCTTCTCGTTCAGGTGCTCGCCGAGAAGGTCGTCAACCTCAATCCAGTCGGCGAGGTCCAGCGCGCCCAGGGCAATGGTGAACGGCTTTGAGGAGCCGTCATAGGGTGTATGGAGCGGGACAGCCATCAAGGCTTAGCCGGGATCGGCGCTGAAGCCGGCCGCCTCGATGCCCAGGCAGGCGAGCTTCTCGTCCTGCTCGCCTGCTTCGCCGGCCACGCCTACGGCGCCGAGCACCTTGCCATCGGCGTCCTTCACATAGACCCCGCCCTTCGAGCCGATCAGCGGCAGGCCCATGCGCTGTTCGGCGACCCGTGCCACGCCATGGAACCAGATGGGGGTGTCTTCGGCCCACTGGCGCACCAACTCGGTGCTTTTGCCATAGGCTGTGCAGGTGAAGGCCTTGGCCTGGGCGATGTGGGCGAGCAGGGGAGCGGCCTCTTCTTCACGGCCGAGAGCGAGCGGATGCCCTCCGGCGTCACACACCGCCACGGCAATGCGCCGGTCGGTGCCGGTGCGCCCGCCGGCGAGGGCTGCGTCGATGATGGTCTGAGCGGATTTGAGCGTCAGGTGCGCCATGGCGAGCCTCCTTTTGGGCGCACGCTATACGCAAATTACGCCAAGCACTAGGGCATCTTCCGCTCAAACTGAGCGGAAGGTGCCCCAGATTTTCGTTATGGGCGAGCAACTTATCTCCGCTCAGACGTAACCGTCTGATCGGAGGTTGCACTAGAGTTCGGCGCCGGCCTTGTATTCCCCCCAGCGCATTACGGCCGCGGCACCAAGGGAGGCCAAGGGTTCGGGCGGCAGCTTGGCGGGCTGGTCTTCAGCCAGCAACAGGTCCGTGAGCTCGGAGGGCCGGCCGGCTGCAAGCTCGGCGGCCAGCTTGCCCGATAGTGTGCCCCGCGCCGCGCCCAGGCCGTTCTGGCAGCAAGCTGAAAAGAGCCCCTCATCCAGCTCGCCAAAGGCCGTCACATTGTTGCGGCTGAGACAAAGCCGCCCGCCCCAGCGATATTCCATGGACACCTCAGGCAGCATGGGAAAGCGCGCCGCGAAACACTTGTCGTGGCTCTGACCCATGCGCGCAATGCGGGCCTCAGGGATCTGAAGGGAGGGATCGAAGGTGACGCGGTTGCGCACCACAATGCGGGTGCCGCCGGTGCCGCTGATCTTCCTCAGCGTGGTGCCCATGGGGTCGGCCGGCGTGAAGCCCCAGGTGGCCTCGCCGCCGAGAGCGGCGCTCTCGCCGCTGGTGAGGGGCCGGGTCATGGAGCCGTAGAGGAAGATGTGCATCAGCCGGCGCGGATAGAAGCCGAAGCTTTCCACATGACCGTTCACCGCCAGGATCACCCGTTTTGCCGAGACCCTGCCGCCGGGTGTGGTGGCGCGCCACGCGGTGCCGTCGCGCGTGAGGGCGGTGACGGGCGAGTTTTCGTGAATGGCGACAAGGGGCGCCATGCCGGATGCCAATGAGCGCACGAACAGGGCGGGCTGCAGCATCGCCGTGCCGGGGGTGAAGAGGCCGCCTTTATAATAGCCCGAGCCCGACAGGGCCTGCATGTCGCTTGCATCCAGGAAGCGGTGGTCCTCGCCCAGCTTTGCCAGGTGGGCGCCGTAGTCGCGGGTGTGCTGCAGGCCTTTTTCGCTGGCCGCCGCATTCACCTTGCCGACGATCTGGAAGGCCTCCGGGCTCATGGCAAACTCTTCGGCGGCCTCGGCGGCGAAGGCGATGGCGGTCCGGTTGAGCCGGATCTGGGTGCGGTCCGCGTCCAAAGCCCCGCCATAGTCTTCAGAGGAGAGATCGTGGGGGAGATCGATCATGAAGCCTGAATTGCGCCCGGCCGGACCCTCGGCAATGCGGCAGGCGTCGAGCAGGACAATCTTGTCGCTGCCGCAAATCTGGCTCAGCCGGCGGGCTGCGGCGAGGCCGGCAAAGCCGCCGCCGATCACCAGCCAGTCGGCCGTGATGGTCTCATCCAGGGGCGCAGGGCCCGGCGCGGGCGGCAGAATGCAGTTCCAGGCGGCGGGGCCAGGATCTTTCGGCAGCCGCGTGACATTGATCTTGGCCATCAGTGTTCTGTGTTCAATGCGTCGACTGCCGGGATCTCCCGTTCGCGCCGGGCGATGTAGTCCAGCAGCGCTTCGTCGACAGCCGGGTCGAGCTTGGGCTCCTGATACTCCGACAGCAGGAGGCGTGCCTGCTCAAGCGCCCGGGTGGTGACATCCTTGGAGCCGTCAGCCACCCATTGCTCAATGGAGTTGTTGTCGAACAGCCTGGGCATGAAGAAGGCCCGCTGGAAGTTCTCCAGCGTGTGGGGATGGCCGAGATAGTGGCCGCCGGGGCCGATGTCGCTGACCGCCGCGATGGCCTCGTCGAAATCATCCCAGCGGATGCCCTCGGCCATGCGGTGGCCCATGGCGCATTGTTCGGCGTCGATCATGAACTTGGCCACCGAGCAATGCATGCCCGCTTCGTTCCAGCCGGCCGAGTGCCAGATGTAGTTCGCCCCTGCCATGAGGGCGGCCATCAGTGTGGTGGCACTCTCATAGCCGGCTTGGGCGTCAAGGGTCTTGGCGCCGCCGAGTGTGTTGGAGGTGCGCCAGGGAACATCGTAATGGCGCGCCATTTGCCCGATCATGAAGTTCATCAGGCTGATTTCAGGCGTGCCCGCCATGGGCGCACCGCTCTGCATGGAGACGGTGGAGAGGTAATGCCCATAGATCGCCGGACAGCCTTTGCGCACCACTTGCGTGTAGGCCAGCGCGGAGAGCGCTTCGGCGTTGAGTTGGGCCACCGCCGGCGCCGTGGAGGCTGGTGTGTTGGCCCCGCCCAGTACAAAGGGCGAGCACAGGACGGGCTGATTGCGCTTGTTGAAGGCGCGCATGGCGCTCAGCATGGTCTCGTCCCACACGAGAGGCGAGTTGCCGTTGCAGTTGCCGGTCACAACGGGATGGGTTTCCATGAACTCGGCGCCAAACAGGATGGCGCACATGTCGAGCACGTCCTCGGCATTCTTGCCTGAGGTGGTCATGCCCATGAAGGTCTTGTCGGAATGCTTCATGGATGAATAGGTGATGCGCAAATGACGGTGCGAGACCACATGGTCCATGGGCTCCACAATGTGGTGGGCCGAGGAATGGAGCGCCGGCAGCATGTGCGAGAGCTTGTGGAACATGGCCAGATCATCAAGGGTGGGGCCGCGGCGCACATCATCCAGATCGCGCAGGTAGGGCGCCCCGGTCATGGGCACGAAGATCGAGTTCGGCCCACCCAGGGCCACGTTCTTCTTCGGGTCGCGGGCATGGTAGGTGAAATCGGAAGGGATGGACGAGATCAGCTCCATCACCATCTCCCGGTCGATAAACACCCGGTCTCCATCCAGCTTGGCGCCGGCCCGCTTCCAATCCTCAACGGCGATGTCGTCCCTGAAGACGACGCCCACATTTTCCAGAATATGCATCGAGGCATTGTCGATGCGCTCAACCTGATCCGGCGAGAGAGGCTCCATTAGAGGCAGATTGCGCTTCAGGCCCGGCAGCATGGTTTCGTGCACGTCCTGACGCTCGACGCGCCGGCTCTGGCGTCCGCCCCGGCGCGTGCCGCGTGCTTCGGCCGCGTCGCTCACTGGACTTCCTCCGCAGGGGACGCATCTGAAATGTCGATCCAGATGGTCTTGGTTTCGGTATACTGATCATGGGCCTGCAGGCCATTGTCGCGCCCGCCGAAACCGGACTGCTTGTAGCCGCCGAACGGGGTGGTGATGTCGCCTTCGCCATAGCAGTTCACGGTGACGGTGCCGGCCTTGATGGCCCGCGCGGCGCGCAGGGCCTTGGTGGTGTTGGCGGTGAAGACGCTGGCGGTGAGGCCGTAATTCGTGTCGTTCGCCACCTCAAGGGCCTCCTCAAGCGAGTGCACGGTGATCACGGAGAGAATGGGCCCGAAGATCTCTTCGCGGGCGAGCCTGCTGCCGGGCTTCACGCCGTCGAAGATGGTGGGTTCGACGAAACCGTCCTTGGCGCCTCCGCCGATCACGGTTTTCTCCTTGGCTTTCAGATAGCCCTTCACCTTCTTGAAGTGCTCCTTGTCGATGAGAGCGCCCAGGTGATTGGCCGGATCCAGGGGGTTGCCGGTTTTCCAGTCCCGGGCCCGGGCGACGATGCGCTCCATGAGGCCGTCCTTCACAGCGGCGTGGACGATGAGACGCGAGTTGGCCGAGCAGTTCTCGCCCATGTTCCAGAAGGCGGCGTTGACCACGTGGCCGGCCACCAGGTCGAGATGCTCGGCATCCTCCAAGACAATTGCCGGGTTCTTGCCGCCGCATTCCAGCACCACGCGCTTCAGGTTGCTGTCGGCGGAATAACGCAGGAAACGGCGCCCGGTTTCGGTCGAACCGGTAAAGCTCACCATGTCCACGCCCGGGTGCAGCCCCAGCGGCTCGCCGGTTGACGGCCCGTCGCCCGGAAGCACCTGCAGCACGCCGCGCGGCAGGCCGGCCTCCATGGCCAGCTCGGCAACCCTGAGGGCTGTGAGGCAAGTTTGTTCAGCCGGCTTGACGATCACCGAGTTGCCCGCCGCAAGGGCAGGGCCGATCTTCCAGGCCAGCATCAGAAGCGGAAAGTTCCAGGGCAGGACGGCCGCCACAACGCCCACGGGCTCGCGCACGATCATCGCCACAGCATCTTCACCTGCCGGCGCGGTCTGATCGTAGATCTTGTCGATCGTCTCAGCGTGCCACTTGATGGTGTTGATGGCTTCGGGAATATCGATGGTCTCGCAATCCAGGATCGGCTTGCCGCTGTCCAGGCTCTCCATCACCGCCAGTTCGCGCCGGTTGCGGGTGATCAGCTTGCACAGCCTGATCAGCACGTCCTTGCGCTCAGACGGGTGCAGCCTGGCCCAGCGGCCCTGATCGAACGCTTCGCGGGCCTTGGAGACCGCAAGGTCCACATCGGCGCCATTGCAGCCGGCGATGGTGGTGATGGTCTTGCCGGTGGCCGGGTTTACCGTGACCAGGCTTTCGCCGCGGCCGGGCACGAATTTGCCGTCGATGAAGGCCGAGCGCGGGAAATCGATTGATCCGGCCAGGGCCGCATATTCTTCGCGGGTTAGAAGATCAGACATTTCAGGCTTCCTTCTCGATGGCGTCGATCGCCACATTCATGGTTTTGATCACTTCGGCGAGCTCGCGCTTTTCGTCCTTGTTCAAGGGCTGAAGCGGGCGCCGGGGCGGGCCGGCATCGACGCCGCGAAGGGTAAGGCCGTGCTTGATGCACTGAACGAACTTGCCGCCCTGCTCCAGGACGCGCAGCAAAGGCAGCATGGCGGACATGATGCGCCGGCCTTTGTCGAAATTGCCCTCTGCGGCGCAAGCCCGGTGAAGGGCGATGTGGGCTTCGGGGGCAAAGTTTGAGCCGGCGCAGACCCATGACCGTGCGCCCCAGGCAAAGAACTCCAGGGCTTGGTCGTCCATGCCGCAGCTCAGCTGAATGTGCGGGTAGTCCCGCGCCAGCATGTGCAGCTGATTTGGGTCGCCGGAGCTTTCCTTGATGGCGCAGAAGTTCGGGCTGCGGCCCAAACGGTCGAAGGTCTCCGCCCCCATGTTGACGCTCATGCGGCCGGGATAGTTGTAGAGCATCACAGGAAGATTGGCGGCCCGGTCAATGGCCAGGGCGTGGAGGGCGATCTCGCGCTCGGTGGGGTAAGCATAGGGCGGCGTGGCGATGAGCAGCGCATCGGCGCCGGCCTTCTTTGCCTCTTCGGCGTAAAGGATGCTCTCATCGGTGCGCATGGACCCGGTGCCGATGATGAGGGGGAGGCGGTCCTTGATCAGCTCTTTGCTGAAGGCCATCATCGCGATGCGTTCTTCAGCCGTTTGCGCGTAGTACTCGCCTGTTGTGCCGGCAAGGACGATGCCGCTTACGCCATGGGAGATCAGATGCTCCACAGCATCGGCAAACCGGTCGCGGTTAATCGAGTGGTCCGCATTGTACGGGGTGACAATGGGAGTGTAGATGCCTTCAAATCGCATGACCAAATTTCCTGAGCCAACCTGGCTGAACGCCTGTTTTCGATTTTAATGTATACATATTGTGCACAATATGTACAATAGATTATCAACCCCATGCAGCACCTGTCGTGAGGGACGGCTGACCGCGCTATGAACAAGACCAGCAAAGAAGAACTGCTCACCAGCTTGCGGCGGCGGATCCTCACCCTTGACCTTGAGCCCGGACAGAGCCTGGATGAGGTGACCATCAGCCGCGAGTATGCGCTGTCGCGCACGCCGGTGCGCGATGTGCTTCGGCAATTGGCCGGGGAGGGCTATCTCACCATTGCGGAAAACCGCGGCGCCTTCGTTGCGTCGATGAGCTACAAGTCCTTGCGCGATTTTTTCCGGACGGCGCCGCCGGTCTATTCGTCGATTGCCGCGCTTGCGGCGGAAAACTGGAAGCCAGCGCAACTGGTCGATCTGAAGCAGACGCAATCAGCGTTCCGCAAGGCGGTTGATGGCGGCAAGGCCGATGAGATGGCGTTCACCAACAACCGGTTCCACCTGATCATGGGGGAGATGGCGGACAATCAATATCTTGAGCCGAGCTTGCGGCGGCTGCTGATCGATCACGCCCGCATTGGCCACACATTCTACCGGCCAAAGGATGAAAGCATGCGCGAGCGCTTGGCGACCGCCTGCCTTCACCATGACCAGTTTATCGACGCAATCGAAGCTCATGACGTGCAGACCGCAAAGCAGCTGGCGTTTGATCACTGGGAGCTCTCGCGCGACAATATGGAGATGTTTGTGCGTCCCGATCCCTTGGACTTGGATCTTGCGTTGCCAGAGGCATCGTGAGGGCGGAGAGGCGCGGCCATGATGGAACTTGCCGGAAGGAGGGCCTTGGTGACCGGCGCTGGCGGCGGAATGGGCCAAGCCATTGCGGGCGCGCTGCGTGAGGCTGGTGCCAAGGTTGCCTTGGCTGATCAGGTGCTGGACCCCGGGCTGGGCGAGATTTGCCTTGAAGGCGATCTCACCGATGGCGCCTATTGCGACCGCTTGCCCGGGCAGGCCGCCGCCGCGCTCGGCGGGTTGGATATTGTGGTCAACAATGCAGGGGTTATGCGGCGCGGAGCGATCACCGAGGCGACCGATGAAGACCTGGCGCTCTCGTTCAGCGTGAATGTGGAGGCGCCGTTCCGCATTTGCCGGGCGGCGGTCCCCATATTGGCGCGCGAGGAGTGTTCAGCCATTGTAAATGTGGCGTCGTGCTGGGGCGTTCATCCGGGGCCGGACCATTTGGTCTATTGCATGACCAAGGCGGCGCTTGCGTCGATGACCCAATGTCTTGGCCGCGATCATGCCCATCAGGGCGTTAGGGTGAACGCGGTGTGCCCCAACGAGGTGGATACGGCCATGCTGCGCACCGGGTTTGAAGTCAGAGGGCTCGATCCGGCAACGGCGATATCCGATCTGGACAAGACGGTGCCCTTGGGCCGGGTGGCCAAGCCCGATGACATTGCCGATGTAGTGGTGTTTCTCTGCTCCGACCGGGCCCGCTACATGTGCGGCAGCTTGGTTGAGGTCAATGGTGGAAAGCCGGTGTCGTGAGTGCGGGTACGCAAAGAGTGGCACTGGTGACAGGCGCGAGCAGCGGCATTGGCGCGGCCTGCGCGGCCGCATTGCGCGAGAAGGGGCTGCGCGTGTTCACGGCCCAGCGCCGGGGGGCAGACGGATTTGAGACGATCGGTTGCGATCTTACAGATCCCGCAGCGCCTGAGGAGGTGATTGCGCGGGTGATGGCCGAAGCCGGGCGGCTTGATGTGCTCATCAACAATGCCGGCATGATGGGCGAGGCGGCGGTGGAGGCGCTCAGCCTTGAGGACTGGCAGCAGACGCTGGCCCTCAATCTCACTGCGCCGTTTCTTCTGATCAAGCATACCGTCCCGCATATGCGCCGGGCAGGCGGCGGGGCCATCGTCAATATCGGCTCAATTGAGGGGCTGGCGGCAAATCCGGGCCATGCGGCATATTGTGCCTCAAAGGCCGGCCTGCACGGGCTGACCCGGGCGGTGGCGGTGGATCACGGAGGCGACGGCATTCGCTGCAATGCCATTGCTCCGGGCTGGATCGACACGGAACTGAACGAGGCGTTTATCGAAGCCATGCCGGAGCCGGATGCGTTTCGCGCCGAAATTGGCCGGATTCACCCGGCCGGGCGCACCGGTATACCCGAAGAGGTTGCTTCGTTGGCGGTTTGGCTCAGTTCGGATAAAGCTTCGTTCGTCACGGGCCAGATTTACCCCGTGGACGGCGGCCGAACGGCGCAGCTTAGCCTGCCGTGAGGCGCGGAAATCAGCGGCTTGGAGCAAGAACGGAAAAAAGCTTCACTCATCTGCATTCAAAGCTTCACAAAGCTGCAACAGATTGCTACATACCGCTCTCCCGACGTTCCAGAAGCGTTGGCGGCATTTGTCGCGGGGTGGAGCAGTCCGGTAGCTCGTCAGGCTCATAACCTGAAGGTCGCAGGTTCAAATCCTGCCCCCGCAACCAAAACCTCTTCAATTCTTTGATTCAGCGACCTGACGGGTAGGCCTGTTGCAGCTCCTATGGTGGCCGGTACCC
>CAJHYS010000175.1_pt1 | contig 27125 bp, 24 predicted proteins | sample 9198801 | NCBI WGS metagenome assembly CAJHYS01 (sample SAMEA7708368, study PRJEB35096) | sediment metagenome | biome: marine neritic benthic zone biome [ENVO:01000025]; feature: sediment [ENVO:00002007]; material: shallow marine sediment [ENVO:03000034] sea grass bed [ENVO_01000059] ...
CATCTGATCGTTGCCGGCATCATCCATGAAGATGTCATTGCCGGGGCCACCCAGCAGGGTGTCATCCCCCCAGGCACCGTTCAGAGTGTTGTTGCCGCTGTTGCCGGTAATGGTGTTGGCCAGGCCATTGCCCGTGCCGTTGATGTTGGCGCCGCCGAGCAATTCCAGATTCTCCAGGTGCTGGCTGAAGTCGCGCAGCGCAAAGCTGATGAAACTCTTGACCGTGTCGAAACCCTGATTGGCCAGTTCAACAACGCTGTCGCCCGGATTGTCCACATAGTAGGTGTCGTTGTCGGCCCCGCCCGTCATTTCGTCCGGTCCGGCACCGCCGTAAAGGATGTCATTGCCTGCCAAGCCGGAGAGCTTGTCGGAGCCGCTGAGACCTGCGAGCACATTGTTGGCCCCATTTCCGATTATCTCGTCGTTGAGAGACCCGCCGGTGGCATTTTCAATAGTTGTTCCATAGGCAATGGAAACATTGTCAAGCGAGCCGAGTGTTGAAAAGTAGCCCGATCGCAAGTGAATCAGGGCCCCACCGGCGCCATTGTGCACCAGCGTGTCTGTGCCGTTGGCATCCCAGATAACCGTCGTTGCTGCGCCAAATGGGCCCGAATAGATGGTGTTGCCCGCATTCTCGCTGTCATTGACGCCCCACCATTCTTGCAGGGCCGCAATGTCGTACAGCATCGGGCTGCGCGCCTCGACACCGGTAACAGGGTTGGTGTTGTAAGACATGATCGTGTACCGATCATTGTCTTCGTCTGCAGGCAAATACGGAGGTGGTGGTCCATTCCCTCCAACGTCATAGTTTCCAGGGTGCTTGAGCCCAAGCGTGTGTCCAATCTCGTGGACGATCAAATCGAAATAGGACGGCAATTCTATCGGTAAGTCACTGCGAAACACGGCGGCACCGTCCCAAACGGGTTCCGGATTAAACTCATAGCGCCAACGACCACGACCACCACCGCTGATGTTTGGATTGTCCGTGTAAAGGTCTTGAGCCCTGTAGAAGCTGAAATCGGCATCAACTGCTGGGTTGTTGTTCTCAACGAATTCGATGTTCAGAAACTTCTCGAACAGAGCGAGAGCATCGCGAACCGCAGTTTTCTGGGCTTCGGTGTACGCCACGAACCCCCCAACATTGTCCCACGGGAAATCGGCGGCTGCACCTGTTTCAAATCGATAGGTAAAGGTGACGGTGGCACCGTTATAGGATGACCAGTGATCAAGCGAAAAATCGTTTGCCCGTAACAGCGTTTCAATTCTGTCCGAAAGTTCAGCGTTGCTCAGCATGAGGTAAAGCCTGTTTGGATGAGTTGGAAGATTGTTGATCCGTACTCGTTTTTAGAATTCGACAAAGCATTCGCGGACCGTTTGCCCCAAAATTCACTGCGCCTTGCCATTAACGTCACTCCACATTTTGTACTCGAATTTTTCATACTCCTACCACAGGTTGCGCAGGCGTTGCTGTAGCAGATTGCCGCTGGGTGTTTTAATCAACAAGATTCATACTTGGCGTGATACGTTTTTGATCGTTCCTTAGAAATATATAAACTATTTTGACTAAATTTTGGGCGAAATTGTAAGAGAGTAATTCTATTTTTCAGTTAAGTGGAATTGAAAATTAATTTAATTTAGTGATATAAATCTATAGTATTTCTTTTATTATTGAAGTTTAGGTGAAATTATTGAATTTAATGCCGACAATTGTTAGGAGAATGTGAATAGAAGGCAGGAAATTCTAATACTGAACACAAAATATCTTGGATTCGTTAGGAAAAATCCAGCTACGGAGATCGGGCCGGTAGCGTTTCCAGAGGCAAAGGCAATCTTACATTTGCGATCACCAGGCCTAAGCGATCTTGAACGCCTCCAAGAACCCCCGGTCGATCTCAACGCCGAGCCCGGGCCCGGATGGCAAGCCCACCGTGCCTTCATTTTTGGCCACTTGCTCCTGAATATTCAGCGGCTCGGTGAGCAGTTCATCACGAAACTTGTTGAGCGTCGTGTCGAACTCCAGCATGGGCTGAGCCTGATGCAGGCCGCCGGGCAGATCGGGCATGGCGGTGATCAGATGCATGTTGGTGGCCACCGCCACCGCAGAACCCCACACATGGTTGATCACCGGGGTGAAATGGGCATGGCACAGGGCCAGCACCTTCAGATATTCCGAAATGCCGCCAAGGCCACACACCTCCGGTTGGGCAATGTCCACGCAGCGCCCCTCCAACAGGGGTTTCCAGCCCCAGCGGGTGAACTCCGCCTCGCCGCCGGATATGTTGACCTTCAGCCCGGCCCTCAGCTCGCGGTAGCCGGCATGGTCTTCGGGTGCCACCGGCTCTTCAAACCAGTAAACATCCAGCTCCTCCAGCGCCCGGCCCACATAGAATGCATCGCTTGTGGTGTAGCAATGGTTGGCGTCCACCATGAAGCGGAAGCCATCGCCCACGCCGCGGCGCACCGCCTCCACCAACTTCACATCCTCGCGCGGGCCAAGGCCCACCTTCATCTTGGTGGCGCGGAACCCGGCTTGCTTGATGCGGGCTGCTTCGTCCTCAAAGGCGCCGGCCAGGTCGTCCACCTTGCGCAGCATCATGCCATAGCCGTAAACGTCAAGCCACTCGCGGCACCTCCCGCCGATCAGGTCATAAAGCGGCAGGCCGGCCACCTTGCCCGCAATGTCCCAGAGCGCAATGTCGATGCCCGACAGGGCCTGTATCGGCATGCCCTTCTGGCCATGGTCGCGCATCAGGTTGTAGGCCTTGTTCCAGATCAGCTCGCGGTCCAGCGGCGTGAGGCCGATGATCATCGGTGCGATCACCTGCTCCACGATGGTCTTGTTGGCCAGCGCCACATTGCCCGGGCCGAAGCATTCGCCCCAGCCGGTGATGCCCTCATCGGTTTCCACCTCCACCAGATGCGCGGTGCGCTTGGCATAATACTGCTGGGAGTAGCCCAGCTCTTCACCCAGATCGTGCTGCAGAATGTGGCTGGTGACCTTGCTGATCTTCATGTGGAGCGGCCCTTTCTGGAGAACCTCTGGTCGTAGGAAGACACGATCTTAGCCGCTGAGGCAGTTTTGCATAGTTCGAACCGGCCGCCAGGCGCTTGCGGCATGTGTGCATCGAGCCCGGCACTTCCGCAATGCCGCGCCAGGCTTGGCGATGTTTCTCAAAAATCACAAGAAACGGGTCGCCGCGGCGGCGCTTGTCATGAGAGAACACCATTGAAGGGGCCAAGCGCATAGGCAACATCATGAATTACATAAAACCCTCTCCGGACTGGACCGAGATCGCAGGTGAACTGGACGCATTCGGTCACGCCCCAATCGGTCCGGTGCTCAGCCCCGCCGACTGCGCCGAGCTGAAGGGCGCCTATGAGGACGAGGCACGCTACCGCAGCCATATCCACATGAGACGCCACGGGTTTGGCGACGGGGAATACAAGTATTTCGCCTATCCGCTGCCCGAACCGGTGGCCGAGCTGCGCGCCTCTCTCTATCCCCACCTGGCTGAAATCGCCAACCGGTGGGAACACCAGCTCGGCACGGGAAAAAGCTATCCTGCAGACCATTCTGATCTGCTGGAACGCTGCCATGCCGATGGACAGGTTCGTCCCACGCCGCTCATCCTCAAGTACGGCCCCGGCGACTATAACTGCCTGCATCAGGATCTTTACGGCGAGCACATGTTTCCGCTCCAGGTGGTGATCCTGCTCAGCGACCCGGGTGACTTTGAAGGCGGCGAGTTCGTGTTGACCGAGCAAAGGCCGCGCATGCAGTCACGCGCCGAGGTGGTGCCGCTTCAGACAGGATGCGCGGTCGCCTTCGCGGTAAACGAGCGCCCCAAGCAGGGCACCCGGGGCTACTACCGGGTGAAGCAGCGCCATGGGGTCAGCCGCCTCAGATCCGGTGAGCGCTACACCCTGGGCATCATTTTCCACGATGCCCTTTGAGGCAGAACGGTTGGCGCGCTTACGCTCTGACGATAACGCCGGGGTTCATGATCCCCGCCGGATCGAGCTTGGCTTTCACCGCACCTAACGCCTCGCCGAACAGGCCAGGGCGCTGGGTTTCATACCAGGCCATGTGATCGCGCCCTACGGCATGGTGGTGGGTGATGGTGCCGCCGGCCTTGATCAGCGCGTCCGAAGCCCGCCGTTTGATCTCCAGCCACTGCTCGGCCAGCGCCCCGTGGCGCCCCTGGCCCACGAAGGTGTAGTAGGGGGCGGGCCCGTCGGGATAGACATGGGTGAAACGGGTGCTCACCGTGGCCGGGCCGCCTGTCACCTCCTCAACGGCGGTGCGCGTGGCGCCCACAACCGCGCTGTGGAAGGCGGCAAACCGGTCCCAGGTGATGGCGGTCTCAAACGTGTCGTGGATGATCCCGGCGGAGACCGCGGGCGGGCGGAAGTGGGGCATTTTGATGAAGGCGGTGCGCCAGGCCCCGGCAGTGCCGGAGGTGTGCCCGCCGCCGTCATCGCCCGAGTTTTCCGGCGTGCCCCCATGGTCGGCGCAGATTTCCATGGCCCGCGCCATCCAGGTGTCCACAGGATGATCGGCATTCTCAAAGGCCAGCACCACGATGGTGCTCCTGCCGTCGCCAAAGCCGCTGAGTTCGGCCTCGGCCGCATCGAGCAGGCGCACATTGGACGGATAGAGCCCGGCCTGGGAAATCACGCGGATGGTTTCCACCGCATCTTCCAGCCGCGCAAACAGCACCGCGGTGGAGGCGCGGAATGTGGGCCGGTCCTGCAGGCGCATCCAGGCCTCGGTGATGATGCCGAGCGAGCCTTCAGAGCCGATCATCATGCGGTCGGGGCTGGGCCCGGCGCCTGAGCCCGGCAGCCGCCGGCTTTCCATGGCCCCGGCCGGGGTGAGGCTGCGCGTGCTTTCCACGAAATCGTCAATATGGGTGTAGAGCGTGGCGAAATGGCCGCCGGACCTGGTGGCGATCATGCCGCCCAGCGTGGCCATCTCAAAGCTCTGCGGGAAGTGGCGCATGGTGAGGCCGTGGCCACGCAGTTCAGCTTCCATCTCCGGTCCCGTGGCGCCGCCCTGAATGCGGGCCGCCCGGCTCTCCCGGTCCACCTCAAGCACCCGGTTGAGGCCGGTCAGGTCAAGCGACACGGTGCCGTTGAAGGCCCCGCCCACATCCGGCTCAACCCCGCCCACCACGCTGGAGCCGCCGCCATAGGGGATGACGGCAAGCTTCTGGCCGGCGGCCCAACTCAGCACATCGGCAATCTGGTCTTCGTTCCGGGGCCAGGCCACCATGTCCGGCGCCGAGCCATAGTCGCCGTCCAGCATGCGCACATAGTCCGGATAGGATTGGCCGTATGTGTGGGTGATTCTGTCGAAGGCACCAGTGCTGCAAATGCTTTCAAGACTTGCCGGGGCGGAAACCCGCGCAGGCGGCAAATCCAGATCGCCGGGCGGGGGCACCGCCTTTCGGGTGAACCGGGTGCCGCCGAACCGTTTGGAATAGCCGCCAATGACCGCCTCTTCCTCATCGGCGTTGAGGCCGTCTCCCTCAAATCCCCAACCGAAATAGTTGAGCTTACGGGCCATGCATCTACCTCCTCATGATCAATCGGTGGTGAGGCTAACCCGCCTGCTGGGGCGCCCGCAAGCTTTAGCCGGCGGCGGAGGCTTTCACCGCCTCATAACCCTTCAGAGCCGCGGCGCGGGCCGCGCCGTGTTCGACGAGGGGCTCAGGATAGGTTTCGCCGAGCACCACCCCGGCCGCGGCCAGCACCTCTGCCGGTGCATCGAACGGGGCGTGGATGAACTCCGTCGGCAAGCTGGTCAATTCGGGGCACCAGCGGCGCACATAGGCCCCTTCGGGATCGAATTTGCGGCCCTGGGTGACGGGATTGAAAATGCGGAAATAGGGCGCGGCGTCGGCCCCGCTGCCGGCCACCCACTGCCAGCCGGCGGCATTGTTTGCGAGGTCGGCGTCCAAAAGCGTGTCCCAGAACCACATCTCGCCGTGTTTCCAGTGAAGCCGCAGATGCTTGATCAGGAAGCTTGCCGCCACCATGCGCACCCGGTTGTGCATGGAACCGGTGTGCCAGAGCTCGCGCAGGCCCGCATCCACCATGGGATAGCCGGTGCGGCCCTTCTGCCAGGCGGCAAGGGCCGCCGGATTGTCCCGCCAGGGAAAGGCATCGAAGGTGGGGCGCCAGTTTTGGTCCGGCAGGGTGGGGAAATGAAACAAGAGGTGCGTTGAAAACTCTCGCCATCCCACCTCGCCGAGGAACTTCTGGGCGTCCTTCTCCAACGATGCGTCCTGGTCGGCGGCGAACCGGGTTTGAGCCCAGATCTGGCGCGGGGAAATCTCGCCAAAATGCAAGTGCGGCGACAGGCGGGAGACATTGGGAAGGTCGGGGCGGTCCCGAAGGGTGCCGTAGCCCTTCAGATCCTCTTGCAGAAAGGCGGCCAGGCGCGCCTGCGCGCCGGCTTCCCCGGGCGTCCAATGCTCGCGCCATCCGGCGGCCCAACCGGGCCCGCTAGGCAGCAACGCCCAGTCCTCCAGATTATCGCCAATGCCGGCCGGCACGGTCATCTGAAGCTCCGGTGCGCTCAACGGTGGCTCGACCGCACGGGTCTTGGCGGCGCGCCAAAACGGTGTGTAGACCTTGAAAGGCCCGCCCGCGCCGGTCTCAAGCTCCCAGGGCTCGTGCAGCACGTTGGCCTTGAAGCTGCGCGCTTGCATGCCCGCCTCGCCAAGCGCGGCCTTGATCGCGGTGTCCCGGGCAACGCTGTGGGGCTCATAGGCCCGGTTCCAATAAACTGCGCCGGCTTTGGTCTCTTCGGCCAGCTCGATGATGATTTCACGCGCATCGCCGCGCCGCAGGATCAGTCCGCCGAGGCCGGCCTTGAGCGCCGTCAGGCTGTGGTGCAGCCACCATTTGCTGGCGCCGCCCGGTGGCCAGGGGTCTTTATCGTCAAGCACGAACACCGGTACCACGGGGCCGCGCCGGGCCGCTTCGGCCAGCGCCGGATGATCGGAGATCCGCAGATCGTTTCGGAACCAGACAAGTGTGGTCATTGCCGCTCAGCCCTACAACAGATTGCGGCCCTCAACCAGAACAGCTAAGGGCCGTCAAATGTCATACGGTGCAAAGCCGCCGGCGGCTCACTTCATATAGGCGGCCACGTCCTGCATGCCGTCGGGCTCGGCCGGATCGATGTGAAAATCGATCTGGCGCACGAACTCGCTGGCCTTGTTCAGCTTCATCTTTTTCCAGGCCAGGGTGAGCGCGGCCTTCGGATAGACCGAAAGGCCTGCATAGTCGCGGCAGCGCGGGGCATACCCGAAATGACTGCGCATGATGCCGTTGGCATAGTTCACCGCATAGGAGTTGCGGATCTGCTTGCTCCAATGCTCGGTGGTGACCGAAATGTTCAGGCAGTCCTCGTTCACCACCCGGTGCGGCCCGTTCAGCGCCCAATGGAGCATGTCGCCCGGCTTCAGATCATGGATCTCAGCGTGGGCATCGAACCAGGTTTCATAATGGATTTCTTCTTCCTGGGTGCCCATGACGATGTTTTCAATGCTTTCCGGCTCAAGGAAAGGCGCCGTGTTGGGATAGATGTAGACCCGTTTGCGCCCCGAGACCTGCCACAGGGCCTGGCCTGGAATGTCCGCATGGTAATAGACCTGCGCGCCGGGCGAGGAGACCAGAATGCCCAGATTGTGCTTGAAGGTTTCAAGGCCCGGGACCAGCCCCTCAAAATCTGCAAAGATCTCACTCAACAGAGCATCATAGCGCGGGTCCACTTCCATCACCCGGCGCAGGTTGATCCACATGCGCCCCTTGGAAATGGCTTTGAGCACCTGGCGGCCGGAGTGTCCGGCCACGTTGCCCTCGCGCCACACCTTGTGGCGTGGGTCCGGGCCCATGCTGTTCAGATTGTACTTGTCTTCCGGATAGTCATCGATCAGCGCGGCGATCGCCTCTTCGCTGAAGAGACCCGTCTCCGCCAGCCGGTGGCCGAGCTTGATGGTGTGATTGCCGAACAACGCCTTATGGCGGTCCGTCCAGCCGGTCAGGTGCTTAGGCGTCATCGTCGAGGCCTCCATGGTTGTTCCTCATCAGGTGCCGGCGGGCGCGTTTCCCGATTTGTTGCGAAGAGCCGAGACCAGCATCCGGCGTTTGGCATCCGGCAACACCTCAACGGTGTTCTTCAGCGCCGGGCGCAGCCGTTTGACCCACATTTCCGTGCGCGCAATGCCGAGCACCGATTGCGCAACCAGGCGGGTCAGCAAGGGCACTTCGAAGTTCGACCAATCGTCCTTGTAGCTGCTGGCATTGCCCAGCAGGTCATAGGATTTCAGATCTTTCTCAATGGTCCAGCGCAGCATCATGTCCATCTGGATCTTGCCCGGCGAATAGCCGCGCAGTTCCCAATCGAACGCCCCCAGGTAGCTCACATAATCTCCGCCGCGCTCAAAGCCGATTTCGATGGCGATGGCCTTGCCGTCCAGGCACAGGACGCCGGCTAGGGCGCGCCCGGTCCCGCCGGGAGAGACCGGCAGGGAAGACAGGAAGGCAGCATTGCCTTCCATGCTCAGCGCGCGGCTCACCTTACCGGTATTGGCCAGCCACACATCCTTCATGCGCAAGGCCTCGGCCACGGCGCCGCGATAATCGGACGTGCCACCTTCAAACACCGCAAAATCAAGGTCCCCGTGGGTTTCCAGTTTTCTGCGCCGCCGGCCGCGGCCTCGCCGTGTGGTTTTGGAAAGGGAATCCACGTAATCTTGGACAGTCTCAAAGCGGCCCAGATCCATGATGGAGCTCAAATTGGGCGCATCATCGATCTCCTCATCGTCAAACACCACGCGGGCGAGCGCGGTGGTGGAGGGAATATCGGTCAGCTCAATGCTGTCGATGCGGGGCAGACGCTTGATGTGTCCCCAGCAGGCGGCGATGGCGGCCTCGGCCCGGTTTCCCGGCTCGGCCAGCACATTGCCATATTGCCCGTGCGGCCAGGTCAGCCAGGTGAGCGTGTTGAGGCCCATTGCCCCTTGCTCGATCATCAGCGGCCAGATGACCACCGGCTCGCCCTGCTCGCTGGCGGTGAAAATGCGCGCCTGGGGGCCGTCGTCTTCCTCGATGTGGGCACCAAACTGGGTGAACCAGCGCTCGCACCAATCATATGTTTGAAAATAGCTGAAACTGGGATCTGCCCGGGCTTCCAGAACGCGCCACTGGCGCTCGAATGCCCTGATGCCGGCCAGATCGGTGACCAGATCAAAGGAAAGATTTGGGTGTGCCATCGGTGACTCCCCGGCACTGCTGTTTGCGGTTAATGAAGTGTTATTGCTGGTGACCAACATGATACGCGTCCGGCGTTGTGTGTATGCGATGCATCCGGCTCTGCAAGACCGGTGCCACTATTCCGCCGTTCTGTGGTCACAAACCGTTCAGCCGGTCTCGCTTGCGGCCATGCTGAGAAGCGCGTTTCGCGTGTCTTCGTCTGCAGGAAACATCATCTCGATCTTCAATTCTGAAAGCGCGATATCTTCCGCCGTGCCAAACTGCGCGAGCGTTGAAAAAAACGAGAACACGGCGCCCTCGGCCCGGAAACGGGCAGGGATAACTGCAGGCAAGAGGGCTTCCGGCGCCGTGCGGTGGGCGCCCTCCAGGCCGCGGGCAAGGGCGTTCGCGGCCTCGTCCAGAATGTCATCGCCGCCCAGATGCGCGCTTTCGGTCCTGAGGCGCTCCACCATGTGCTGGGAAACTTCCGTCCAGTTTTCGATCGCCCGGGCAAACGTGCCCGTATCGGTCATGGCGGCCAGCAAACTGTCGCCCTCCGCCAGGCCTGCGCCCGCTAGCAAAAACGCTCCGGCCCCGTTGGCCTTAACCACATTCCAATGACGGTCCAGAGCCATGGCCGGATAGGGATCGTGCCGCTTCAAGGTCCAGTCCACCGCGGCGCGCACATGGGCCATCTCGGCCTCGTTCAAATCGCGGCTGCGGTAGGCCGGCGCAAAGCCGGCGGCGTTCAACAGCACGTTCCGCGCGGTGCGGGGCACGCTCAGGGTTTCGCAGAGCTGCAGCACCATGGCACGGCTGGGCCTGGCCCGGCCCGTTTCCAGAAACGAGATGTGCCGCGCTGAAACATTGGACATCAGGCCAAGATCAAGCTGGCTCATCCGGCGCTGCCCGCGCCACTCTTTCAACGCGGCGCCGAAATTGGTGTCCATAGAAACCTCCAGGGTGATTTGCCGGGCCCGATTATAGGCAAATCTTGGCGCGGCACAGTTACCTCCAAGGTAATTGTTTTGCCTCGCGGCCTTGGGCAATCAGGGGGCACCTTCAACCTTAGAGAGGTCTTTTGCACATGCCTGCTCCCCAAAACCTGAAAATCCTGAAAGCCGGTGGCATCATTCTCATGGTGTTCGGCGTGATGGTCGCCGCGGCCGCCGTGCCGGCATTGTCCTATCCGACCTTGTTCTTCATGGATCTTGCCTTTTGGCCTCTGGACGGCGCGCAAAGCCTGGCCGCGCCGGAAACCCGGCTGTTGTGTGCCGTCGGCGGCGGCATGCTGGTGGGATGGGGCGCCTTGCTCTATCTGGTGTCCGACCGGCTCTATGCCACAGACCCGGCGCTGGTGCGCAAATTCGTGCTGATCAGCATTTGCAGCTGGTTCGTGGTTGATTCGCTGGGATCGCTCGCCGCCGGTGCGCCCATGAACGCCTTTTTCAACATTGGCTTCCTTTTGGTGTTCGTTCTTCCCGTGTGGAGGACCGAGCAGGCCCAGCCCCAGGCAAGATGAGCCTGAAAGCCGCATCATAGGGATAAATCCATCTCCCAATTTCGCCGCACCCTGCTATAAGGGCCTCAATTCAAACGTGGCACGGACAGCGATTGCGGGCCTTCCGACCCGCCACCTCAGACCAATGTTGATGCGGACGAAAAAGAGCGTTGGTGAGCCTTTGCGGGCGACGCTGGTGGGTGTGCCGGGCAACGAAGTTGTGCCCGGCGCCACCGTCGGCATCGCCCATGCGGTAGACGGCGCGGCCCTGCGCTATGCCATCTGGGGCGAGGAGATGCGTGCACCAAAGGGCACGGTGTGCCTGTTGCAGGGGCGCGGCGAGTTCATTGAGAAGCACTTTGAGACGATCTCCGATCTGCTCAGCATGGGCTATGCGGTGGCCGCACTCGACTGGCGAGGCCAGGGCGGCTCACAGCGTCTCACCTCCAATCCGAGAAAGGGCCATATCGGCAGCTTCAAGCAATATGATGAAGACCTGCAGGCCTTCATAACCCAGGCCGTTCTGCCTGATTGCCCGCCGCCCTATTTCGGCCTGGGCCACTCCATGGGCGGCAACATCCTCATCAATGCCGCGATCAAGCGCAATTGGTTTGAGAAGGTGGTTGTCACCTCGCCGCTGATTGATCTGGCTGAAGACCGCGTGCCGCGCGGCTTTGTGAAGCTGGCTGCCACGTTCGCCAAAGCCGTGGGGTTCAGCCGCAACCAGGTGCCCGCGCCGTCGGGTGCCGGATTTCCGGCCTGGGACTTTCCCGACAATCCGTTCACCGGCGACATCACTCGGTTTGAGCGCACCAAGCAGGTGATGGAGGAAGCCCCGGAAATTGCCGTCGGTTGGGCCACGTTCGGCTGGATCTATGCGGCGCTTCAGGCGATTGACGACCTGGCGGCGGTGAAAAAGGGCACCATCTTGCGCACCCCGGTGTTGATTGTGGCCGCCGGGCGCGACCGGGTTGTCTCCACCCAGGCGTGCCGGGAGTTTTCCGGCCGGGTGGCCAATGTATCAACCATCGTGCTGGACGGTGCGCGCCACGAAATCTTGCTGGAGCGCGACAGTCACCGGGAACAGTTCTGGGCTGCCTTCAAGGCGTTCATCCACGATCAGGACCCGATGGTTCCGCTCTAAACCGGGGCTTTGGCCAGCGGGCAGCCTCGTCTTCGCGAGCGCCATGCCGTTTTGAAGATTGTGCCCAAGATGGCGTGTCCGGCCAATACCGTGCCGCGCAGGGTGCCGGAAATCTTCGAGTGGCCGATCCTGGCCCGGTAGTCCACCGCCACCTCTTCAATGCGCAGGTTCTCCTGGATTGCCCTGAGCTGCATCTCCACCGTCCAGCCAAACGCCCGATCACGCATGCCGATCTGCCTCAGCGCATCGGCGCGTATGGCTCTGAACGGCCCAAGATCGGTGTACTGGACGCCCCAAAACTGCTTGATGAGGAAGCACGCGAGCCAGTTGCCGAAGCGCTGCTGGGGGGTGAGGGCGCCGCGTTCACAGCGCCCCAAGGGACGCGAGCCGATCACCAGATCGGCTTTGCCCAGCGCAATGGGGTCGGCCAAGCGGTCCATCTGCTCGGGGAAATCGCTGTAATCGCCGTCCACAAACACCACCACGTCGCAAGGCTCAAGCGCCGCGATGCCTGCCAGGCATGCGGCCCCATAAGCCCCTTCGGGCTCGTACACCACCTTGGCGCCATGCCGGCGGGCAATCTCAGGGGTTTCGTCCTCAGAGCCGTTATCGGCCACCACGATCTGATCGACCCAGGCAGGGATGGCTTTGATCACCTCGGCAATGGCATTGGCCTCGTTCAGGGCCGGGATCACCACGCCCACCTTGGAATTATGACGCATAACAGCCCTTAGGGATGGGGGTTAGAGATGTGCGTGCTCGCACCCAGTCCAGCACCAGCAGGGCCCAAACGGGCAGCCAGATCAGCCAGACGATGCCGTGGCGGTAGGCATCTTCAAGGTCGCGCGCGGCGAAGTGGAAATAGAGGTAGTGCAAGGGCAACAGCGCACCGGCCAGCATCAGGCCGCGCACGGGGAACATGCACAAGAACGGCGCAATCCACACGAAATACCAGGGGAACTGTGACGGCGACAAAAGATAGAGACAGGCGGCCAGCAAGAACATCTGATGCACCGTCTCGCGGCCATCTTGTGCCTTGTGCCGCAAAATGAAGGCCAGGGAGGCGGCAAGCGTTGCGGCAAGCAGGGCCCGCGCCACCAAGCCCGGCTCAATGCCCGCCACCAGCGCCGCCGGTGCCAGGCCGGCCAACCATTCGGCCACCAGGAAGGCCGCAGAGGAGGCCTGCCATTTCTGCGCATAGGCCACAAAGCCGGAATCCTCGCCGAGGCCTGCGCTCACCACCGGCCAGGCAAAAAGCGCCAGAAGGAATGCGGCGAGCGCGCCCGCTGCGGCAAGGATCTTCCAATGGCCAAGAAGGCCCCGGCAGAGGGCAGCGGCCAGCACCATGGGCCACAGTTTGACCCCGGCCGCCAGCGCCAAGAGGCCGGAGGCCCAAACGGGCTTGGCCACCAGAGCGCACCACACGCCGGCCAGCAGAGGCAGCACCAGCACAGGCTCCATATGGGCTGAATTGGCGATCTCCTTGATCACCACCGGGTGCCACCAGTAGAGCGCGCACCACAGGGCGGAGCGTCCAAAATGTCTCAAGATCGCCAACAGAAAGCCCAATGCGGCAAGCTCCAGAGCGATCAGAACAACCCGCCAGCCATCCAGGCTGAACGGCGCGATGAGATGGGAGAGCGCAAAGGCAGCCTGGGCCACAGGGGGGTAGATGGTGCGGTATTCAGGATAGTTTATCTCGTCAAACACCGGCCCGGCCTTCTCGCGCAACGCACTGAGATGGGAGATTGTGCTGCCGGCGGCCGCTTCGGGGGAAATGCTGAACGGGCTCTGGCCGGAGACCGTCACGGCGCCGTCCCAGAGGTAGCGGTTGTAATCATCCTCCAAGATCGGCGTTGCCCCCAGCTGCACCAAGCGCATGGCAAGGCCGGCCAGAATGATGAAGAACAGCAAGTGCCTGGCGTTCAGGGCCGTGCTCGACCTGATGAGCACGGGCACGGCCAGCACCACAAGAAGACAAACCCCAGCATATCCGGCAACCAGGTGAATGACGGGCATATCTCTCAAGGCCACATCAAGCCCGAACAGCGGGCCGGAAAGGCGCAAGGCGGCGGATGCGGCAAGCAGAATGCCGGCCAGCAAGAACCAGCCCGGCCAGTACGACCGGGCAGGAGCTTGTGTGTTGAGGGCGTCCATCGCTGATTGGCGTGGCGCGGACCCGAAGGCCCGCGCAGCAAATCAATTGTAGAAGCTGCCGCGCCGCTTCTTCTTTCTCTTCTTCTTTTTCTTCTTTGTGGATTGAGCCACCTGAACCGGCTTCTGGACAATCGCTTCTGATTGGGTTGCCGGGGCCTTAGGGGTCAGGGCCGGCGCGTGCGCCGCGTCGGCTGTGAGGGGGTTGAGGCCGAGGGAAACCGCGGCCAGCAGCGCAAGGGCGGACGAAGCGGCGAGTTTGTTGCGCAAGGAACGAGAAATCATGTGCTTTAAAACCTCGATTGGTGGGGTTTACGTGTGGCTAAGGTATAGGCGGATAATCGATCACGGCTGAAGGGCCGCTGGATCAAATTGCAGTGTGTGGACGCGTGATTATTCAGCCTGTCGGCCTCACCTGATTGTCAGGTCACGTCAACGCATGTGTTTTGAGTTTCCCGGCGCCGGCGGGCAGGAAGGGCCGGTCCATTATGTTCGCACGTCAGAAAGGTTCAGCTCATGGTCGCTCGTCGGACAACAGGTAAGTTTCTTCGCTCGGCGGCTTTGGTTGCGGTGCTGCTTGCCTCCAGCGGATTCATAAATTCCTGGTCATCGTCCCAGCCGGAACTTTGGGAGGGTTGGGATTCTCACAACCCGAAGAATGCCACACCGATTGACCACAGCGCCTGGGGGGCATTGCTGAAAAAGTACCTGAAGGCCGACAAAACCGGGCTGAATCTCTTTGCCTATGGCGAGATGACCGAAGCCGACAAGCAGGCCTTGAAGGCCTATATCGCCCACTTGAGCAAGATCGAAATCACAGACCGGGCGCGCAACGTCCAGCTCGCCTATTGGCTCAATCTCTACAACGCCCTGACGATTGATGTGATCGTTGGGCATTATCCGGTGAAATCGATCAAAGATATTGATATTTCAGGTCTTTTCGCCGACGGACCCTGGGGAAAGGCGCTCATCAAGGTTGAAGGCGAGGAGCTCTCCCTGGATGATATCGAACATCAGATTCTTCGGCCCATATGGAAAGATCCGCGCATCCATTACGGCGTCAACTGTGCTTCGATCGGCTGCCCCAACCTCTTAAAGACGCCGTTTACCGGCAAGACCGCCGAGGCTCAGCTGGAAAAGGCTGCCTATGAATTCATCAACCATCCCCGCGGTTTGAAGATCAAGGGCGACAAGGTGACCGTGTCGAAGATCTATCAATGGTTTGCCTACGATTTCGGCAATTCCGAAAAAGGGGTCATGCAGCACCTCCTGAAGTATGCCTATCCGGAGCGCGCCGCCGCCCTGAAGAAAGCCGGCCGCATCTCAGACACCACCTACAATTGGTCGCTCAACGAATGATCCGGCTCCATCGTTAAAATTCTCCGCATTTTTTTTACCGTGCCGAAATTTCGATCTCTTAGTGTCCACCAAATCGTTGGCTTTGCACTGAGGGGCAGCCTGCCAGGCGGATAGAACGACCGTTCGGCACGCTGGTGGAGTTTTGAATATGGAGTTTTCATCCGGTTTGATCACACCTGTCGTCCTGTGCGGCGGGTTCGATTCGCAGCAATCTGACGGCGGCGGCGCGGAAAAGCCGAAGCCGTTTCAGAGCCGTTCAGGCAACCTCAGCCCGTTTCAGCAGACCTTGCTGAGAGTGTCCGACCCCGGCCGCTTCAATGCGCCGATGATCGTGGCAGACCAGGCCCACGAAAGCCTGATTGAGTTTCAGATGGAAATGATCGGCGCTGAGCATTCCGCCCTGGTGCTTGAACCGGTGAGCCGGGGCACGGCGGCATCGCTCGGTCTGGCGGCGCTTGTCTCGGGGGCCTTCAAAACGGGAGGCGCTCTGCTTGCTCTGCCCTGCCATCACCGGGTGCGCGACCCGAATGCGCTGATGGCGGCCATTGATCAGGGTTTGACCGGCACGCGCTCCGGCGCCCTGGTCACGTTCGGGCGCAAAGTGCAGAACGGCGATGAGCCCCATGCCTGGATGCAAAGAGGCGGACATCTGTTTGATGAAGCCGGCAACGATGTGGTTGATGCCGAGGTCTACCGGTTGAACCGCTTCCTCTCAAAAACCGAAGACAAAGATGCCGACGCCCTTGCAGAGAGCGGTGATTGCTATCGAAATTCAGGAATGTATCTGTTTCCCGTAACCAGCGTGCTCGAAGAACTGCGCAAGCACGCACCGGACGTCTTGACCGCCTGCCAGCAGGCTCTGGTCGCCGGCAGGTCAACGGGCGACACTCTGGTGCCGAACAAGGACAAGCTCGCCGCCTGCCCGGAGGCCTCGATTGAGCACGCGCTCATGGAAAACACCGAGTGCGCCGCCGTGGTGCCCACCGTCGCTCTGTGGAGCGAGGAGGGTGCCCGCCCGCCGGCCCTGAAGGCGCCGGAGCGGGAGGCACGGGTCAACGAAGAGACGGACACTGTGGTTCTGCGCGAGGTGTCCAACTCACATGTTTCCTCCGCCGGTCCGCTCACCGTGGTGGCCGGCCTGGACGATGTTGTTGTGGTGAACTCTGATGACGGCGTCATCATTGCCGCCAAAGATCAGGTTGCTGCCTTGCTGACGGGCGCCGAGGCCCAACAGTTCAAGCTGCCGGAAGCTGCCCTTCAAATGCTGCGCGAAGCAGCCCGGAGCGCTGATGAACCGGCCGAGGCAGACCCCGCGCCACCGGAAGATGAAGAGGCGGACGACGAAGAAGAACTGCTCGCGAGCTACGACGTTGAATCCGGTCCGGCCACCATCAGGGACGTCCTGGACGACCTGTTTCACAGCGAAGAGGGCGAAATGGAGCCGGCGCTTCTGCTCCACGAGGAGCTGGTGACCGCGGCCTGAGCAAAACGTGGTAAACCAGACGTTTATCTTTGCCCCATAGACTTAGAACCTGAGACCCGAGCAGCGTCAAGCGGCGCTGCAGTGAGTAGCAGAGTTTGTGTTCTGATGTCCGCAGCCCTTAAGCGTCTGCCCGTGGCCCCTTCTCGGCGGCAAACCGCCGTTTCGGCCCCAGAGGCCAGACTGATTGGCAATTCGCCGCCCATCTGCAAAGTGCTGGAAACCATCCGGCAGGCCGCCCCTTCAAAGGCTTCGGTGTTCATCACCGGCGAAAGCGGCACGGGCAAGGAAGTGTGTGCGGAGCTGATCCATGAACTGTCCGGCCGGGCGGGCAGGCCCTTTGTTCCGGTCAATTGCGGGGCCATACCGCGCGATCTGATCGAATCTGAACTCTTCGGCCATTTGAAAGGCTCGTTCACCGGCGCAATTTCCGACCGGGAGGGCGCCGCGGCTCTGGCCCATGGCGGCACATTGTTTCTTGATGAGATCTGCGAGCTGGAGACCGGCCTGCAGACCCGCCTTTTGCGCTTCCTGCAAACTGGCCTGATACAGCCAGTAGGCGCCGGGCGCCAGCGCGCGGTGGATGTGCGCGTGGTGTGCGCCACCAACCGCGACCCCAGGCTGGAGGTTGCCGAAGGCAGACTGCGCAAGGATCTGTTCTACCGGCTCCACGTCATTCCCATCCAAATGCCGACTTTGGCCGCACGCGGGGCCGATATCATGGCGCTGGCGGCGCATTTTCTGGCGCTCTATGCGGGCGAAGAGGGCAAGACGTTCAGCTCCTTCGCGCCCGAGGCCGGGAACGCGCTCAGCGCCTATGGCTGGCCGGGAAATGTGCGCGAGCTGCAGAACGTGATCCGCAGCGTGGTTGTGCTCAACCACGGCCCTGAAGTGGCCATGCACATGTTGCCGGAGGAGCTTCAGGTGCACGTGCCCAATGTGGTGCCTTTTGGCGGCGCTGACGCGGTCCCGTCTCAGCCCGAAGGCGGCAAAGAGCTCTGGATGATCGAGCGCGATGCCATTCTTGGCGCCATCCGCGATTGTGGCGGTTCCATTCCGCAAGCCGCCCGGCGGCTGGGGGTCAGCCCATCCACGATCTACCGCAAGAAAGAGACCTGGGCCCACGGCCCGGCCGAAACCGGCGCATAGCCCGCCCTTAGGGGCCAATAAAACGTCCGGTTGTTGAAGGTTGATCAACTTTTTGTGGCAATACTGCCCGGGTTGGTGCGCCTGGGGGCGCTCGCCTGGGAACCTGAGGCAAAACGATCATGACGGCGATACAGGCGTTGAAAGATCTATCGACGCAAACTGAGAGATACCAGCACTCAGAATATCCGGAAATGACGGTGGACCGTCTCTCCATTTCCGTGGTCGGGCTGGGCTATGTGGGTGCCGTGACCTTGGGGTGCCTGGCAAATCTCGGCTTCCGCATGTATGGCGCCGACATTATCGAAAAGAAATCCAATGCGGTGAACGCCGGGCGTTCCACGATCGACGAGGAAGGCCTGGCCGATCTGCTGCGCGATTCAGTTGCCCGGGGCCTGGTGCAGGCCTCCACCGATGTGAAGGCCGCAGTGCGGGCCACCGACATGACGTTCCTGTGCGTGGGAATGCCCGAGGGTGATGAGGGCGCCGACACTATGGAGGCCATTCGTCAGGCCGCCCGCACGGTGGGCGAAGTTCTGGCGGAAAAGGACGGTTATCACGTGGTGGTGGTGCGCAGCTCCGCCCCGCCGGGAACCACCATGAACGTGGTGGTGCCGGTGCTTGAAGAGGCTTCCGGCAAGAGCCTGAACACCGGTTTTGGCGTGTGTTTCAACCCGCAATTTTTCCGCGAAGGGGTGGCTGTGGCCGACTTTTATGCCCCCTCCAAGACCGTGATTGGCGCCTCCGACCACCGCGCCGCAGCCATGCTCGCCAGCGTCTACCGCCTGGTGGATGACCGCATCTTGATGTGCAACATCACGGCCGCGGAGATGGTCAAATACATCGACAATGTGTGGCACGCCACCAAGGTCACCTTCTCCAACGAGGTGGGCCGGCTCTGCAAAGCGGTGGAGATCGACAGCCACGAGGTCATGAACATCTTCGTTCAGGACCAGAAGCTCAATCTTTCGCCCTACTATCTGAAACCCGGCTTTGCCTTCGGCGGCTCTTGCCTGCCTCAAGAGGTGAGGGCGATTGAGGATCTGGCCAAGAGTTTCCAGATCCAGACCCCCTTGTTCCAGTCCATCCTCAAATCCAATGCCATGCAGATCGAGGAAGGCTTGCGCATGATCCGCAAGTTCCCCGGCAAGCGCATCGGCTTTTTGGGCGTTGCCTTCAAGTGCGATTCCGACGATCTGCGCGACAGCCCGGCCCTGGAACTGATGGCCGCTCTGTTGAGCGACGGCACCGGCTTTTCCGCCTTTGATCCCAGCTTGCGGATTTCGGAGGTCTCGCGTGGGCATTTTGAAGATGTGCGCCGCGCCCGCCCCAAGCTCAACGAGCTGATGGACTATCTGCCCAAGCTGCTCCGGCCGAACCTGGAAGAGGTGATCGCCGAATCCGACGTGCTGGTGATCTCCCACAACAAGGATTACTACCGCCAGGCGGTGTTGCGCCGGCCCAAGGGCACCCATGTGATCGACCTTGTGCGCCTCTTCAAGGACGTGCCCGACGATCCCACCTATCACGGTATTTCCTGGTAGCGCTTCAGGGCCCCAAAGCCTCATCCAAATTGATTGGTCTGTGGACACCTTGCGAGTCCGGTTTACAGGCGCCCCAGCCATTGCTAAGAACCCGCGTTGAAGGGGTCCATCACAGTCGTGACCTGATAGACACAGGGCCATGGGGAAAAGGCAAGCAATATGAAGCTTGTAGCGGGCAACAGCAATCGCGCGCTGGCCGAGGCGATTGCGGCATACCTAAACATACCCTTGGGCAAATGCCTGGTGCGCAGGTTCGCGGACATGGAAGTGTTCGTTGAGGTGCAGGAGAATGTGCGCGGCGAGGACGTGTTCGTCGTGCAGTCCACCTCGTTTCCGGCCAATGACCATCTTATGGAGCTGTTGATCATTATCGATGCTCTGAGGCGCTCGTCGGCCTCACGCATCACCGCGGTGCTGCCCTATTTCGGCTATGCCCGCCAGGACAGGAAGCCCGGGCCCAGAACGCCGATTTCCGCCAAGCTGGTGGCCAATCTCATCACCCGGGCCGGTGCCGACCGGGTCATGACCCTTGATCTGCATGCCGGCCAGATCCAGGGCTTCTTCGACATCCCCACCGACAACCTGTTCGCCGCCCCGGTCATGGTGCGCGACATTCAGGAGCGCTACAACGGCAACAAGCTGATGGTGGTGTCGCCGGATGTGGGCGGCGTGGTGCGCGCGCGGGGCCTCGCCAAACGGTTCGATGCGCCGCTCGCCATCGTGGATAAACGCCGCGAGAGGGCCGGCGAATCTGAAGTCATGAACATTATCGGCGATGTGGAAGGCCATTCCTGCATTCTGGTGGACGACATCGTGGATTCCGGCGGCACCCTGTGCAATGCCGCCGATGCGCTGCTCGCCCAAGGGGCAACAGATGTGTCGGCCTACATCACACATGGGGTTCTCTCCGGCGGGGCGGTAGCGCGCATCACCTCGTCGAGATTGAAGGAACTGGTGGTGACCGATTCCATTCAAGCCACCGAAGCGGTGCGGGTGTCGGCCAACATCCGGGTGCTCTCCATTGCGCCCCTGATCGGCGAAGCGGTGGGCCGCACGGCCCGCGAGGAAAGCGTCTCCAGCCTCTTCCACTAATCTTCTTGTCGGCACGCCGCCGTTGCGTCACTATCCGCCGGGAAATCAAGGAAGGCGGATCATATGGCGCACGGCTCAAACTCCCTCGAAATCAGGCAGGTTTCTCCCTCTCTTGGCGCAGAGATTCTAGGCGTCGATCTGGCCGGCGGCCTGGATGATGAGACCTTCGCGGTCGTCAGACAGGCTTATATCGATCACGGCGTGATCTTCTTCCGCGACCAGCATCTTAAGCCTGAAGATCACATTGCCTTTGCCGAACGCTGGAACAAGATCAACATCAACCGCTTCTTTCATGCCGTAGACGGCCATCCCATGATCGCCGAGGTGCTCAAAGAGCCAGAGGATGAAAAGAACATCGGCAGCAACTGGCACACCGACCATTCCTATGACCAGATCCCGGCCATGGGCTCGGTGCTGTACGCGCTTGAAACCCCGCCCGTGGGCGGCGACACCATCTTCTCCAGCATGTATATGGCCTACGAGACCTTGTCGGACGGCATGAAGAGCATGCTTGGGGGGCTCGAGGCGCACCACTCATCGCGCCATGCATTCGGGCCCGGCCGCGACGACGAAGTCACCAAGACCGGACGCATCGGCAATGCGGAACTGGCGACCCAGGATGCGGTCCACCCGGTGGTCATCACGCATCCTTTGAGCGGGCGCAAGGCGCTCTATGTGAACCCTGAGTTTACGCTTGGTTTCGTCGGCTGGACGGAAGAGGAATCCAGGCCCCTGCTGGACTATCTCTACGCCCATGCCAGCCGGCCGGAATTCACCTGCCGGTTCAACTGGGCGGACGGTTCAGTTGCGTTTTGGGATAATCGCGCCACCTGGCACTGCGCCTTGAACGACTATCACGGCCACCGCCGGCTGATGCATCGCATCACCGTGGAAGGGGTCAGCCTCAACTAGAGGAGACTATCTGCGCCGGAAATTCTTGCGCTGCTGGGCGCGGGTCGAAGGCGCGCGCTCGTCTTTATGACGATAGATGATGCGGCCCTTGTCCAGATCATAGGGGGTCATCTCGATGGTGACCCGGTCGCCGACCAGGGTGCGGATGCGGTTTTTCTTCATCCGGCCGGCCAAGTAGGCGACGATCTCATGCTCGTTTTCCAGCATAACCCGAAAGCGTGAATCGGGCAGAACGTCCGTCACGGTGCCTTCAAACTCGAGCAGTTCTTCTTTTGACATGTTTGGTTATCTTGGTCCTTTTCCTGTTATCGGCCAGTTCGTTAAGGCCGCGTGAGATGCCTTATGCCGCCGATAGGGCCAATAATCAAGGCGAGAGGCCGCAAGATCATGCTTTTTTTGGGGCTTGCGAAGTGCCGGTTTGCGCTCAATTTTTCGCGGATTGGGTCCGCCATCGAAGAAAAATCTTCACAACCCTGTCGATTTGCCCCTTCACTGTTCGACCGGTCGGCGAGGGTCCGCGATCAGGCGGCCTGAAACGGAGGATGCGAACATGCAGTACATGTTTTTGATCTACAATGCCGAAGGCACCGAGCCGGCACCGGGGACACCGGAGTTCGATGAGATGATGCAAGGCTACCGGACGTTCACCCAAGAGGTGCGAGATGCGGGCATCATGCGCGAAGGCGCCCCCTTGGAGAAGGTGGACACCGCGACCACGGTCCGCGTGCGCAATGGCGCGGCCAGCGTGGTGGACGGCCCGTTTGCCGAAACCAAAGAGGTGCTTGGCGGCTATTACATTCTGGAATGTGCGAACCTGGATGAAGCCACCGCATATGCCGCCAAAATCCCCACGGCGGCCTTCGGCTCGATTGAGGTTCGCCCGGTGATGGACATGTAAAAGGCGAGCCATGCCGCGCGCCATGGACCTTACCGCACAAAATGCTCATGCGGTCATCTCGCGTGTGGTCCGCGAGGAATGGGGGCGGGTTCTCTCCGCCCTCATGTCCCATTGCCGGGACTTGGACCTGGCCGAAGATGCGCTTCAAGAAGCGCTGCTGGACGCTCTCAAGAGCTGGCCCGTGCGCGGGGTGCCCGATGTGCCCCGCGCCTGGCTTCTGACCGCTGCCCGGCGCCGGGCCATAGACCGCATCCGGCGCAGTGCCAATTTTGACAGGAAACGCGGCCAATATGAACTTCTGCTCTCGCTGCAAGATGAGCCTGAGGCCGGTGAGGCTCAACAACCGATCCCCGATGAACGGCTCAAGCTGGTGTTCACCTGCTGCCACCCGGCGCTGCCTGAAGAAGCCCGCATAGCCCTGACCTTGCGCACCGTGTGTGGCCTCAGCACCGGCGAGATCGCCCGCGCCTTTCTGGTGAGCGAAGCCGCAATGGCCCAGCGCCTGGTGCGGGCAAAGCGCAAGATTGCCGCCAAGAACATTCCTTTTCAGATCCCCGACGAGGACTTGTGGGCTGAGCGCTTGAAGGCGGTCCTTGCGGTGATCTATCTGATCTTCAACGAAGGTTATGTGGCGACTTCAGGCTCAAACCTGATGCGTGAAGAGTTGTGCGCCGAGGCGATCCGGCTTGGCGTCATTCTGAAGACGTTGTTGCCGGACGAGCCGGAGGTTCAGGGCTTGCTGGCCCTCATGTTGCTTTCCGATGCCCGCCGGCCGGCCCGGTCCGGGGCTGAGGGCGAACTGGTGACCCTGGAACTGCAAGACCGTTCCTTGTGGGACAAGGCAAAGATCAAGCAGGGCCGCACCCTTCTGGTGGGCGCCTTGGTGAAGGGCAATGCCGGTCCTTACCAACTGCAGGCGGCCATAAGCGCGGTGCACTCGGAGGCCCGCGGCTTCCAGGCAACCGACTGGTGTGAGATCTGCCTGCTCTACGAGCGCCTTTACGCGCTCCAACCCTCGCCGATCATTGCCTTGAACGCCAGCGTGGCCCGCGCCTTTGCCGAAGGACCGGCGGCAGGCCTTGCCGCCCTTGAAGAGCCGGCGCTCAAAGAAGCTTTGCAGGGCTACCAGCCTTATCATGTCGCCCGGGCCGACATGCTGGGCCGCAGCGGCAACGCCGGGCTGGCGGCAGAAGCCTACAAAACAGCAATCGAGCTAACCGGGAACGAAAAGGAGCGCGCCCACCTGGAAAACAGGCGGGCAGCGCTTAACAACGGCTGAGATTTATTTGATCCGCTTGGGATCGTACGAGCAGGTCAGATCATGACGGTGAGAGACGGATGACCATTCCTCATCCACGTAATCGGCCACATAGCCCATGCCGAACGACTTGTTGTGATTGCCGAAACAGGGGGCAAATCCGTGATGATGCCAGATCGATCCTGGATCGTTCTTCAACAGGCGCATGATCACGGTGGCCACAATGGTGCCGCCGACGTCACTCAGCTTGCCGTGCCCGGTCTCAGCGGCTTCCTGTAGGCAGTAATACCACAGCGGTATCTTGTGCAGGCCGGCATCCTTGGTGGCCTGGTCGCGGTCAAGCGGGGTGAAGCCCATGGCGCTCGCCGCCATCTGGCCTGAGGCAAGCTCAAAGCCGAAGCGGTCGCGGTAGATGTTGCGGTGCGCAAGGGATTTGGCTTCCGCGGCCGGGATCACCAACTCGCCGTCGCCCATCACCATGTCATTGTTGACGAAGGGCAGATCGAACACCTCCGCGGCGATGGAGGTGCCCACCGGCCGCGCGCTTTGCGGCTCCACCTTGGCGCGGTAAATGTCGAAGAAATAGCGCCAATCGATGTTGAACTCCTTGCCCTTTGGTCCGAAGGCCGGCAGGCCCAGTTCGCCGTCATCCTGCTGAAACAGCCCGACTTTCACATCCTTGGACATCTGATACTTGTTCTGCACCGTGCCATGGCCGAAGCGGTATGCGGCAACGGAGAACTCAACCGGGATAGGGGCCGTCTTGTCGCTGAACGGGGTGGGGAACCGGTGCCGCTTCAACAGCCAGTAGACCCGGTTACACACGTCCGGGTCCACGAGCGAGGGGAGGAACTCGTGCAGCACGATCCACTGATAGTGCCAGCGGGTCAGAAGCTTGGCCAGCTGTTTGGGGTCCTCATGCAGATGTTTGAGCGCTTTGTAGACTTTGCCCGACTTGGAGAGCTTGTGGAGGAGGATGTTGTAGAACCGGATCCAAACCCCTTGAAGCTGGGAGACAATGGCGTTCTCATCGTTACGTGGATCGCCGATCAGCGCCACGCCGTCGCAGTTGCGGGCCAGATCGAGCGGGTTGACCGCGTTGCCCATCAGCAAATAGCCGTCATGCAGTTTGGAATAGAGATGCGGGGTGGCTTCGGGCCCTGCGCCGAAGACGCAATCAAGGTCCAGCGTGGGCGTGCGCACATTGCTGATGAGCTGGTGGCGCGTGCTGCGACCAAGTTCCGAGGTGACATCCAGGGTTATGTCGTGGTCGATGAACTGGCCAAGGAAGGTCATGCCCGCCGGCACTTCGCTTTGGATGTCGTCCGTGCTCTTCATGCTGGCGGCCAGCGCGCCGAGCAGCTCGCGTGCTTTGTTGAAATCGGTTGGCCGCACGATCGGGTTGCGCGGTAATAATCGTCCGAAAACTGATCCGTCTGCATCGCAAAGATGCATTTGCAGATCGTGCATATTACTGAGAAGTCCGTGTTTATGTGACATGATTTCCTCATTTTTATAAATTGATATTTGAGGAGTCTGCATAAAACACAAAATAGATGCGCTTCCTGTGGCATTCGCCACAATTTAGATGAGTTTTTATTTTGGAGAATTGAACTGAAGCGCTGAAGGGCGCAATCGGCTAAAACATTTCCATGCAAGATCAAAACACCATCCGAGAGGCTTTCAGGCAGCAAAGCGAATGGTGTGCCCGTCTGGGTTCGCCCTTCACCGCGCTGCTGATGGCCGTCCTTGCCGACCATCTCGACGAGACCACGCAAACCGGCCGGACCATTTTGAATTGGGACGGGTTGCCCAACGCCCTTGCGGACGCGGTTCCGCTCAGGCTTGCCGGGGCATTGCACGCCAAGGTGCGGAGCGGCCGCCTGCGGGGGCTTGAGCCGTGTTATCCGCCGCATCCGCTGCCCGAAGCCTCCTGCTTGGCTGACGCGGTGGTCCAGGCCCTGCGCGATGCGGACGAGGACTTGCATCAATGGCTCCAGTTTGCCCCGCAAACCAATGAGACCGCACGTTCCGCCGTGCTGTATGCGGGCTTCATGGCCATTGCCGACCGGACGGGACTGCCGCTTCATCTGTTTGAATTGGGCGCAAGCGCCGGCCTCAACCTCATTTCAGACCGCTTCAGCTACACTCTGGGCGGCCTTGAGGTGGGCCGCACCGGGTCCGTGCTCGCCCTGGCGCCGGCATGGCAGGGACCGCCGCCGCCGGGCGGCCAGGTTGACGTGGTGGCCCGGCAGGGCTGCGACAGGGCTCCGCTGAACGTCCAGGACCCGCACCATCGCGAGCGTCTGGTGGCCTATGTCTGGCCGGACCAGCCGGACCGGTTGGCCCGCGTGCAGGCGGCCATCGGCCTGGCGCGGGAGGAAAGCCTTGTGCTTGATCAGGCCGACGCGGCCAACTGGGTTGAGGCCAAGATTGCGCTGGAGCCTGTCGCCGGGGTGGCGCGGGTCCTGTTTCACTCCATCGCCTGGCAATATTTCGACGCCGAAGACCAGGCCCGCATCACCGCGCACATGGACAAGGCCGGTCGCAACGCAACGCCCGATGCGCCGCTGGCCTGGCTCGCGTTTGAACAGCGCGGCGAAACAGGCCCCGGCCTGAGTCTAAGATTGTGGCCAGATGGTCAAGAACAGCTGCTGGCGCGGGCCGACGCCCACGTTCGAAACGTCACTTGGCTGAGTTGAGCGGGCGGGCTTAATCCAGAGTGATCTTCATGCCGCCGGCATCAAGCGAGGCTTCCAGCCCGGTCTGAACGCCGCGCAGTACAAGCCGCACGCCATGGACGTTTTCCAAAACCCAATTCTGCCCGCCGCTTCCGGCCGCGGCGGAGGCTTGAACCGCCCCATAGGTGCCTTCGATGTAGCGCAGCTTGTGCAGGTTGTAGACTTCGCCGCTCATTCTGGCGTTGGATGCACCGACGATGAGGCCGGCCCTGAGGCCGCCGATGGAGAGCCCATAAGTTCGCCCCTGATAGTGCAGCGTGCCCGATCCGGTGGAAACGCCAAGCACGAAACCGGCCTTGGCGATCTTCATAGAGATTCGTGCAGACTGAGCGTCTGCCTGTTTCAAGGGCGCCATGCTCAACGCCAGCACGGCACAGAACAGCATCAAGGTCTTCGAAATCCCAATCACGCGCATCGTTGCCACTCCAAATTGATTCAAACTGACTCTCCATTAGAGCACGAACTTGGCGATTCGCGTCGCAAATTGAGCCGCTCATCAAGCGAATTTGAGGAGTTTTGATGGTGCGCCGTCGCCGGCCGCTTACCGGGGCATGGCGTCAAAAGCCACGCAAATCCGTTTTTCCGTGGATTTGAACGGTATGGTTTGATGGTACATGTATGAGGGAAAC
>CAJHYS010000036.1_pt1 | contig 26850 bp, 21 predicted proteins | sample 9198801 | NCBI WGS metagenome assembly CAJHYS01 (sample SAMEA7708368, study PRJEB35096) | sediment metagenome | biome: marine neritic benthic zone biome [ENVO:01000025]; feature: sediment [ENVO:00002007]; material: shallow marine sediment [ENVO:03000034] sea grass bed [ENVO_01000059] ...
CTCGGCGGCCAGGTTGGTGACAAGGCCGCCGAACTCATCGCGCCCCGGCAATTGGCGCGCCAGCTTGACCTGGCCGCCCAGTTCGCCTGAGGCCTCGCAGAGCGTCACCTGATGGCCGCGCTCGGCGGCTACGGCGGCGGCCTTCATGCCTGCCGGCCCGCCGCCGGCCACCACCACCTTCATCGGTCTCGCGGCTGGTACGCGCCCACCGAAGCGGGCCTCGCGGCCGGTTTCGGGATGCTGGATGCAGGAGATCGCAAAGCCTTCCTGCATATGGCCGATGCAGGCCTGGTTGCAGCCGATGCAGGCGCGGATGTCGTCAAGCCGGTCCGCACCGGCCTTCGCGGCCATTTGAGGATCGCAGATCTGCGCCCGGGTCATGCCGCACATATCCGCCTCGCCGCCCGCCACGATCGCCTCGGCGCTGCGCACATCGTTGATGCGCCCGGCCACGAAGACCGCCGCAGACACCGCTTGGTTGATGCGCGCGGCAGCGGGCGCCAGATAGCCCGGCCCATAGTTCATGGGCGGCACGACGTGAACCGAGCCGCCGAGCCCCGACATGGAGCCGCCGCAAATGTCGAAGAAGTCGAGGGCGCCGTCAGCGTCGAGATCCTCGCAGATCTGCAGAACCTCCGGGATTTCCAGCCCGCGCGCGTTGAGTTCATCGGCGGAGATGCGAATGCCCAGCACCAGGCGCCGGCCCACCTTGGCGCGGATGGCGGCAATCACCTCGCGGACAAAGCGCAACCGGTTCTCGCGCGAGCCGCCATAGTCATCCTCGCGCTGATTGGCCTCGGGGTTGAGGAACTGGGCCAGCAGCAGGCCGTGGCTCGCCATGATCTCCAGGCCCTGATAACCGGCCGCCTCGTAGGCTCCGGCCGCCTCGCCGAAGGCACCGGCAATGTCATCGATCATCGCCTTCGACATGGCTCTGGGCATCACATGGAAGCGTTCGGTCGCGATGGCCGACGGGCCGAAGGCGGCCGGGCGCGAGCCGTCGGTGCCTGAATGGGTCTCCCGGCCGCCATGGCCAAGCTGGCCGAAGATGGCGCAGCCGTGGCGCTTCACCCGCTCTGCCGCAGCGCCCAGGGCATCGATGACCTCAGGGTAGGTGAGCTGGATGTTGTAGGCGTTGGAGGTGGCGTGGACGGCGGCGGATTCGGTGATGATGAGACCGCAGCCGCCGGCGGCGCGGGCTTCATGATAGTCGGCGAAGGCGGGAGTGGGCACACCGGCGGCAATCATGCAGGTCATGTGGCCGGTGGAGAGGATGCGGTTGCGCACCTCAAGCCCGCCGAGCATGAGCGGGCTGAACAGGTTTGGCAGGGCTTGGGACATGGGGGCACTCGCAAGGTGGGTGGGAGGCAAAACCTAGCGCCAATCCGGGACGCCGTCATGTGGCAAACCATCGCCAACCGTCACCCCGGAATCTGCGCAAGCAGATATCCGGGGCCCAGGGCCGCACACTCCAAAGCATGCAGGCCCTGGCTCCCCGCATTCGCGGGGGGGTGGGCGCGGGCGCCCCCAGAACTGCCCAATTGCCGCTTGCTCTGAAGGCGAAGGCAGCGATAAGCTCGCGCCTTTGGTTTCCACACCGAAGGCACACCCCAATGCCCCCCTCCGTGGTCTATGCCGCCGGCATGCGCATCCCCCCGCCGGCCATGCACGAAGCGCCCGCCAGGCGCGGCTTTGCCATGATGCTGATGATCGTCAGCTCGGTCCTGATCAGCTTCGGCGGACTGGTGTCGCGCAGCATGGAGGCGGCCGACCCGAGCCAGATCAACTTCTACCGTTCGCTCACCATGTGCATCGCCTTTTCGTTGGTGTTCGCGTTCAATCACCGCGGCCGCACGGCCCAAAACTTCCGCAAGGTGGGCTTCGGCGGCGTTGTGGCCAGCCTGTGCCTCACCGTGGCGGGCGTCGCCTTCATGCAGGCGCTGGCCCACACCACCGTGGCCAACACCATGTTCACCCTGGCGGCCATCCCGTTCCTGACCGCAGGGCTCGCTTGGGTGTTCCTCAGCGAGAAGCTGAGCAGGCTCACCGTCATCACCATGGTGGTGGCCGCCGCCGGGGTGATCCTGATGGTGGTGGACGGCATCGGCATCGGCTCGGTGTTCGGCAACATGATGGCGCTGATCACGGCGCTCGGCTTTTCCGCATTTGCCGTGATCGTGCGCCGCAACCGGCACATCGACATGCTGCCGGCCCTGATCATCTCCGGGTTCTTCGTAGTGCTGATTTCGCTCTCCGTGCGCTATGACAATCTGGCGATCTCCTGGTGGGACATCGGGATGTGCGTCCTTTGGGGCACGGCCCTGTCGGGTCTGGGCAACACCCTCTTCATGATCGCCTCGCGCCATCTGGTGGCCGGTGAGCTCACCTTGTTCATGCTGCTTGAGTTCGCGCTCAGCCCGTTGTGGGTCTGGATCGTGGTGCGCGAAACGCCCAGCCAGTGGGCCCTGGTGGGCGGCATGTTGGTGATTGTCGCGGTGGCCACGCGGGCGCTGCTTGAGATGAACGGCAAATCCGGCCTATTAAAGCGCGGGCGGCCCAGCCCGATATGACCCCGGAACAACAGATCAAGAGGCGGTGGAATGGCGAATACAGATAAAGTGGCGTTGGTGACCGGTGCAGGCACCGGGGTGGGGCGGGCGACCGCGGAGGCGTTCTTCAAGGACGGCTATGCCTTGGTGCTCACCGGCCGGCGCAAGGAACCGCTGGAAGAGACCGCAAGTCTGGCAGGCGCAAGCGACGACAAGGTGCTGATCCACACCTGCGATGTGGGCGACGCCGCCGCGGTGGCCGAGCTCTTCGCCGCCACCAAGGCCAAGTTCGGCCGGCTGGATGTACTCTTCAACAATGCCGGCGCCGGAACCCCGCCGCTGACCATTGACGAGATGACCCCGGAGCAATGGCAGATGGTTGTGGATGTGAACCTCACCGGCTCGTTCCTGTGCGCCCGGGAAGCCTTTGCCATGATGCGGGCCCAGGACCCCCAGGGCGGGCGCATCATCAACAATGGCTCGATCTCATCACAAGTGCCGCGGCCGGGCTCCGCCGCCTACACCGCCACCAAGCACGCCATCACCGGCCTCACCCGCACCATCTCGCTGGACGGGCGGCCCTTCGACATTGCCTGCGGCCAGATCGATATCGGCAACGCCGCCACGCCCATGACCGAGCGCATGGTGGAAGGGGTGCCCCAGGCCGACGGCTCGATCGCACCGGAACCGCGCATGCGCGCCGATGAGGTGGGCGATGCGGTGCTGCACATGGCCAATCTGCCGCTTTCCACCAACGTGCAGTTCATGACCATCATGGCCACCAAGATGCCGTTCATCGGACGGGGCTGAGCAGCACTTTTCTTCTTTCAAACACACGTCAAACAAAAGGAAAACGCGATATGACCATCAAACGGATCGATGTTGGAGAGCGGATGAGCCAATGCGTGGTGCATGGCAACACGGTCTATACCGCAGGCCAGGTGGCCCAGAACGCCCCGGGCGGATCTGTCACCGAACAGACCACCGACATTCTGGCCGCCATCGACCGGCTGCTCGGCGAGGCCGGCTGCGATAAGACAAAGCTTCTGTCGGCCAACATCTGGCTCGCCGACATTGGCGACTTTGCCGAGATGAACGCGGTGTGGGACGCTTGGGTTTCGCCGGGCAACACCCCGGCGCGCGCTTGCGTGGAATCGAAGCTCGCCTCGCCGAAGTTCACCGTCGAGATCGGCGTGATCGCCGCGCTCGACTAAGGCAAACACCCTACACATGCCGTCCTCGGGCTTGACCCGAGGACCCAGGGCGGAATGCTCAGAACTCTGCGGCTGTGGGTCCTCGGGTCAAGCCCGAGGGCTACATATGGGAACACTGACTACGCGCCCAGCGCCGCGGCCAGTTCGGGGAATGTGTCCACGATAATATCGTTCGCCGGGTTCGGTTCTGGATCCGGCGGACCCTCCGGGCCCCACTCTTCGGGCCGGCGCACGAAGGCGGTCTTGAAGCCCACCGCGCGCGCCGCATCCAAATCGAAATTATGGCAGGCCACCATGCAGCACTGGCTAACATCGAGCTGCAGGCGCTTGGCCACGGTCTGATAGGACTCCGGCAGCAGCTTGTATTTGCCGATCCCCTCGCACGAGAACACCGCATCCCACGACAGGCCGTTCTGCTTGGCCGTGTCGATGATGATGCGGTAGCTGAGGATGGTGAAGGAGCAGGTTGTGTATTTTGCGCGCAGCCGGGGCAGCACGTCCGGAAAGTCCGGCCAGCAGCTGAACCGGTGCACCGCATCATAGGCGATGGCCTGAACGTCCTCTTCGGTGAACGCCTCAAGGCCGTTCTCCTTGATCAGCGCTTCCAGGGTGAAACGGTGGGCATCGTCGAAGTTATAGGCGGGCGGCTCGTGTTCGCCCAGATTGAGCATGGCTTTGAGCGAGCGGCGGCGCAGCTCGTTGGTGAGGGCCGGCCAGTCTTTCTCAACGCCATGGCGCCGGCCGGCTGCGGCCAGCGCGCTTGTGAAGCCGGAGTGCCAGTCCAGGATGGTGCCGCCGGTGTCGAATGTCAGGGCCTTGATGTCGGCGATGCTCATGGAGCCTCCCCCCGCTTGTTGTGGTTGCTGTTCGCTTAGAGGATATTGCCGAGCGCGTCCGCTGACAAATAGGTGAGGTCTTCTTGACCATAGGCGAAACCGGCAAAGCCCGCCTCGCCGGCACGGGGCCGAACCACACGGTCGGCCGCCTCCAGATGCTGCAACTCCAAGAGCGTGTAGGGCCGGGCCCAGAGCCACTCCCGGTTGGCGACAGCCTCAAGGTCCGGGTCAGGCAAGGGCTCATCGCTCCAGCTGTAGAAATAAAGGCAGAAGCCGTGCTCGGGCACCGGCTGAACGGACATGAGCCGCATGCCCATATCGCCGGCAAAGGTGGCCGCGGCCGCCTCCAAATTCGCCACCCGCAAGGTGAGGTGGGCGAGTGTGGCCTGCCCGCCGATGGGATGGCCTGAGGTGGGTGCAGGTCCGTGATTGCCCTCAAACCCCTGCTGCAGAAGCTCGATCTGGAAGCCCTCCGGGTCCTGCAAATGGCAGAGGTAGCCGATATCGCGGAACTGCCGGGGCGCGCTTACCGGCCAGTCTTGATCGTTCAGATATTCAACCGCCGAATCAAGGTTTTGCAGGGTGATCCCGATTTTCCAGTAGAGGTCCCCCTGCACTGGCTGATAGGGCTGAAGTTCTGCCTCATGGAACTCCAGAAGGCACTGGTCCTCGTGATAGCCGAAGGCCGGGGCCGCCTCGCCGCCCAGTTGCTCCATGCCGAGCACAGTGCTGTAGAAGTTCGACAGTCCGGCCGCATTGCGCACGTTGAGGCGGGTTCTGGAGAGTTTCATGTCAAGGCGCTCGCTAATGCCGGTGAAAGCGGATGCTTTATAGCACACCCGCGCCGCAATCGTGCTAAAGGCAAGCCGTTGCCATATTCAGGTTTGGTGCCGCCAGATGACGCAAAATCCCCCCTTCGACCTCGCCATTGCGGGCGCCGGCATTGTCGGTGTGTCTTGCGCCTTGTGGGCCCAGATGCGCGGGCTGAAGGTGGTGCTGGCAGACGGCAGCGCGCCGGGCTCAGGCGCCTCCTACGGCAATGCGGGCACCATCGCGACCTATGCCTGCGTGCCGGTCAACAGCCCGTCGCTGGTCACCGGCCTGCCCTACTATCTGTTCTCAAAGGAGAGCCCGCTCGGCATCGATTGGGCCTATGCAGTGAAGAACCTGCCCTGGATGCTCTCCTTTCTGCGCAACTGTTCGCAAACCCGTGTCTCTGAGATCACCGACCATCTGGGCGATCTGCTCGCCCACGCGGATGCCGGTCTTGACCCGCTGATCGAAGCGGCCGGGGCCGGCGATCTGATGGTCTCCAACGACTGCCTCTATGTGTGGTCCACGCAAGAGGGCTATGAAGGGGCCGAAGGTTCAAACGAAGCGCGAAAGCGCAATGGGGTGCAGTCTGACCTGTTAAGCGCCGATGAGATCAGCGCCCTTGAGCCCGCGCTTAAGATGCCGGTGTATAAGGGCCTGCTCTATAAGGGCGCGCGCCATGTGCGCAATCCGCAAGCCCTGGTGGAGCGCATGCATGCGCGCTTTGTGGCCGATGGCGGCACCTGGCTGCAGCAGGATGTGCGCGAAACCGCGAGCAGAGAGGATGGCGTCACGGCAACGCTAGCAGACGGCACCCAGGTACACGCACGCAAGCTTGTGGTTGCGGCCGGAGCGCATTCGAAGTCCATCAAGGGCTCTGGAGCTGAGAAAACGCCGCTCGATACCGAGCGTGGCCACCACGTGCTCTTCAAGGACCATGGCGGGCTGATCTCGCGCCCCGTGGGCTGGGCTGATGCCGGGTTCTACGCCATTCCCATGGAGGCCGGCTTGCGGGTGGCCGGCACTGTGGAGCTGGCCGGGCTGGCCAAGCCAAAGTCACAAGAGCGGCTGGCCTACCTCACCCGCAAGTCCCATGAGATGTTAGGCGATCTCGGGACGTCGGATGAAGACTGGCTTGGCTTTCGCCCCACCTTTCCAGATGCCCTGCCCGCCATCGGTCCATCGCCCGGCGCGCCCAACATTCTCTTCGCCTTCGGCCACCAGCATATCGGCCTCACGCTTGCCGGCATCACCGGCCGCATCATCGCCGACATGGCCGAGGGGCGGGCGCCGAACTTCGATGTCTCACCGTTTGATCCCAAGCGCTTCGGCTGAGGGAACCTGCGCCGATTGACCTTGCCCGCGGGGCTGCCTATCAAAGCAGCCTTGCGCAACCAGGAGAGCCTGAGGCCGATGTCCTATCCGCACCTGTTCACCCCCATCGCCATCGGCCCGCACCAATTGCCGAACCGGTTCATCATGGGCTCCATGCACACCAACCTGGAGGAGAAGGGGCAAGACGGCCTGGCCCGCTTGGCGGCCTATTATGGCGAGCGCGCCAGGAACGGCTGCGCCCTGATGGTCACCGGAGGCTTTGCCCCCTGCCCTGAGGGGCGCCTTGGAGGCGAGGGCGGCTTCCTGGTGGATGCGGATGCCGAGCTGCACAAGCCCGTGCCCGCCGCCGTGCAGGCCGAGGGCGGGCGCATTCTGCTGCAGCTCATTCATGCCGGGCGCTACGGCTATCACGATGAGATCGTTGCGCCGTCGCCCATTCAGTCTCCGATCCACCGCACCGCCCCGCGCGAGCTGAAGGATGAGGAGATCGAGCGCATCATTGCCGAGTTTGCCCACGGTGCCACCATCGCCCGTTCGGCCGGTTATGACGGCGTGGAGATCATGGGCTCTGAAGGCTATCTGATCAGCCAGTTCCTGGCGCCGCGCACCAACCGGCGCGACGACCGGTGGGGCGGCGCGCTGGAGAACCGCATGCGCTTTGCGCTGGAGATCATCAAGGCCGTGCGGGCGGCAACCGCGGATGACTTCATCATCATGTACCGCATCTCCGTGCTCGACATCGTTGAGGGCGGCCTGCCGACCCGTGACATCATCGCCCTGGCCAAGGCCGCCGAAGCAGCGGGGGCCGACATTCTCAACACCGGCGTGGGCTGGCACGAAGCGCCGGTGCCGACCATTGCGCAAGCGGTGCCGCGGGCCGGGTTCAGCTGGGCCGGGGCGCGGCTCATGGGCCATGTGGGCGTGCCGGTTGTGGCGACCAACCGGATCAATATGCCCGACGTGGCCGAACACCTCATTGCCAGCGGCCAGGCCGACATGGTGTCCATGGCCAGGCCCTTCCTGGCGGATGCGGCCTTCGTGCGCAAAGCTGAAAGTGGCGCGGCCGACAGCATCAACACCTGCATCGCCTGCAATCAGGCGTGCCTGGACCATTACTTCACGGGCCAGGTGGCCACTTGCCTGGTCAATCCCCAGGCCTGCCGGGAGACCGAGCTGGCCCTGATGCCGGCGGCAAGCCCCAAGCGCGTGGCCGTGGTGGGGGCCGGTGTGGCCGGACTGTCCTGCGCCGTCACAGCCGCTGAACGGGGCCACTCGGTGAGCCTTTATGAGGCCGGCGATCAGATCGGCGGGCAATTCCTGCTGGCGCGGCACATCCCCGGCAAGGAGGAGTTCAACGAAACCTTGCGCTACTTCAAAAACAGGATCGATGCCCTGGGAATAGAACTGAACCTCAACAGCGCCGCAGATGCCGCCATGCTGGCCGGGTGTGACGAGGTGGTCGTGGCCACCGGTGTCTCTGCCCGCGTGCCGCCGATTGAAGGCGCCGACCATCCCATGGTGATGACCTATGAGAAGCTTCTCTCCGGCACCGGAACGCCCGGCAAGAAGGTTGCGGTTGTGGGGGCCGGCGGTGTCGGTGTGGATGTGGCGGTCTATCTGGTGGAACGGGGCCATGCCAGCCATTTGGATGCCGAAGCCTTCCGGGCCGCATGGGGCATCGAACAAGAGGCCGGGCCCAGCGCACCGGCCCACGAGGTCACCTTGCTGCAGCGCTCTGATGGCCGCATGGGCTCAGGGCCCGGCAAGACCACGGGCTGGGTGCACCGCTCGGTTCTGCTCAGGGCGAATGTGGAGATGTTGGCGGGCGTCACCTATCAGCGGATCGATGATGACGGCCTGCACATCTGCGTTGCCGGCGAGGACCGGTTGGTGGCGTGCGACACGGTTGTGCTGTGCGCCGGCCAGGAACCGGTGAGCGGACTGGCCGATGAGCTCAAAAGCGCAGGCCGCATGGCCCACGTCATCGGCGGGGCAAAGCTCGCGGCCGAGCTCGATGCAAAGCGCGCGATCGAAGAAGGCTATCTGGTAGCGAGCGCCCTTTAGAGCACGGTTGCTTCTTTCCGGCCGCTGGTACACAGTTTGCGCTTCGGAAACAGCAACTCTGCCAGGGGCTCGGGCGTGCAATCGGTTGTGAAGACATCACGGCATCTCATTGCCGTATTCATGGCGGCGGCGGCTGTGGCGTTGGGTTTGACCTCTAGCACGGACGCAGCGCCCAGGATTTCCAGCAAGACAGTCTACTTCACCGTAAGCGGCTCCACGCCCTCAGCGCTGCTGCGCAGCATCCTGCGCAAGGGCTCGAAGGGCCGGGTCCGCGCGGCCATGGCCACCACCCAGGCCAACATCTCGCAAACCCTGAAGCCCAAGGGCAAGCGCGGCTGCCGCTATTCCAGCAAGGCGGTGATCACCACGCGCCTGCCCCGGCTTGCCAAATCATCGCGCAAGTCGCGCTCGGTGCGCCGGGTCTGGAGGAGCTTCGACCGCTACATCCGTGCCCATGAAGCCCGGCACAAATCGATCTATCTGTCCTGCGCCCGGAAAATCGATGCCAAGGCGCGGGCCTATATCCGCAGGCATGGCTGCAAGAATGCCCGCCTGAAGATCACCGAGATCATGGTGGATGAGCGCCTGCGCTGTAACCGGCTGAACAGCAGATACGATCTGCGCGAGCGCAAGCGCATCCGGCAGCTGCCGCTGATCAGACAGGCAACCGCGCGGCCCGGCACCTCAAAGAGACGGTCAAAACGCGCCGCACGCAGGAAGAAATAGACCGGCTCCAGGCCTGGCCGGGCCGGCGCTTTAAAAAAAAGCGCGATCTTTGAAACAATCCGCCCGCTCGTCTCGTTCCTACGGCGCCGTTGCAGCACGCCACATGAAGGAGAAAGTGCCATGACGAACTATTCAACAAGCGTTCTGGGACACTATGACGGGTTTGGAACTCTGGAGATGGACACAGGAGACACCGAACCGCAGGACGAACTTGGATCAGCCCTGCTGGAAGCCATTACGAAGAAGAACATATCGAAAATTCTTAAGGTCACCCAGCAAGCCGACGCGCTGAAGTTCAAGGATGAGATTGACGGTGCGCCTAAGCGGGGTGGCGATACGGAGCACACCGCGGAATCCGAAATGGAAAGAGAGATCAATAGCTTCGGTCCGGCAGTGAGCAAGGACGCCGATCTTCATCTCTGGCTAGCCCGACATGATTTTGATGCCGAGGAGACGAATGCTCCAAAAGCTCAATCCCCCTTCGTCACCCTTGACCTTGAGTACGGTTTCTAAGGGCAGCAGCTCACTACGAGCGCCGGATCTCATCAAGCACCGGCATCAGGTAGCGTTTGAAGGCTTGAGGGTTCTCGCTCATGGGAAAGTGGCCCATGCCCTCCATGATCTGCAAGTTCGCGCCCTGAATGGCGTCTGCCGTGGTTCGGCTCATCTCGGGTGAGCAGCTGAAATCATATTCGCCGGTCAGCATGTAGATCGGGCAGCGGGCCGTATCGATCTCTGCGATGTGGTCCATGATATCGCCCTCCACGGTGTAGAAATGGAGATCGCCCTGGAAGATGCCGGGGCCGCCTTGCATGTAGTGCCAGAGCGTCTCCCAGCGATCTTCGTGCGGCGCGGTGGGCGCAATGAGGCCGGAGACCATGCCGGCGCACACATGGGCCCCATGCACGTCTGAGCGGTAGAGCCAGTCGATGTCGTAGTAGGGATGAACCATGCCTGCCGATTGCAGTCCGATGACGCAGCGCACCGCATCGGGGTGCTCACGGGCCAGGTGCAGGACGATGCGCCCGCCGATGGAGCAACCCATCACCACCGGGCCCTGCAATTGCAGCGCGCCTGAGACCGCAAGGATCAGCTCCAGAAACTTGCCTGTGGTCAGCTGATAGGTCTCCGCCTCCCAGCCTGCCGGCGGCGAGGACTTGCCGTGCCAGGGCATGTCGAAGGCGATGACGCGGTAGTGCCGGGTGACCTCTTCATCGTTCATCAGGGCGCGAAACTGGCGGGCATCGGAGCCTGCCGTGTGGAGACACAGCAGCGGGATGCCCTCGCCGGCCTCTTCCCAATAAATCCGGTGCTTTGCGCCCCAGAGCTCAAGCTTCATGTAACGCCCGACAATGGGCTCGATCTCGGGTGCGCTCATGGTGTCCACCCTGCGGTTCTGGGCAGCTCCAGCAGGCGTTTCACGTAGAGAATGTTGGCAAAGAAACCGGTGAGGTTGCCCTCAATGGCGATATGCCCGGCGGTGCGCATGGCGATGATGTCGTGGAAGGTGGGGGCCGGAACCGGTGCCCAGTGGGCTTGCCAGGCCTCGCGCGGGCCGGTGATGGCGAAATCCCACGAGGTGAGCATTGCGGGCAGCTCGCTCACTGCTGTCACTTTGCCCTCCCTCACCTCGATGCAATGGCGCGCGTCGCCCACGCCCAGCATCATGTCAAAGGCTGCGCGTTTGGCCCAACGCAGGGCCAGGGAATCGCGATTGGCAAGGTCCATCAGTTGCTTCATAGTTGCGTCCACCATTTAGGTCAGGCTGCCCACATGATTGGCATAGCCCCCCGGCCGGTGCAAACATGAGGAGCCAGCCCGTGACAGAGATCTTCAAACTCGGCATCGCCGAGCTGAGCGCGCAGTACAAGGCGGGCGCGTTGACCCCGAGCGACGCGGTCGCGGCCTGCCTGGAGCGGACAGAACAGCTTGAGCCAAAACTGGGTGCTTTTGAAATCAGGCTCGGCGAGCAGGCCTCCGAGGCTGCAGAGGCCGCAACCGGTGCGATTGCGTCGGGCCACCGCATCGGGCCGTTTCACGGCATACCCTTTGCGCTCAAAGATCTGATCGATGTGGCAGGCCACGTGACCACCGGGGGCAGCAATGCCTATGCGGACCGTGTGGCAACATCCACCGCCACCATCGCCCGGCGCCTGATCGCCGGCGGCGGCATTCTGGTGGGCAAAACCAAAACCGTCGAGGTGGCCTATGGGCCCTGGGGCACCAATCAGCAGCGCGGCACGCCGTGGAACCCCTGGGATGCGCAAACACACCGTGCACCAGGCGGCTCCTCAAGCGGTTCTGCCGCGGCCACCGCGGCCGGCCTCGCCGTCTGCGCCGTGGGCACCGACACGGGCGGCTCAGTGCGCATCCCCTCCTCGTTTTGCGGCCTGACCGGGCTGAAGGTGACCGAGGGCCGCTTGCCGTTGGAGGGCATTCTGCCGCTGTGTCACACCCTGGACACGCCCGGCCCCATGTGCCGCTCGGTAACCGATGCGGCCATCATGTACCGCACCATGGATGGCGCAGAGCCGGGCGAGATCGATCAGCAGCTCACCACCGGGGGCGGCGTGTTCGGCGCCATGGCCACGGGCATCAGTGGCCTGACCCTGGGCGCGCTGACCATGGCTGACCGCGAGTTTCTGGATCCGGAGGTGCGCGCGTGCTACGCCGACGCCCTGCAGCGCCTGGAACGGCTGGGGGCGGACGTTGTCGAGTTTCCCCTGCCCCGCTCGATCGATGACATGCGCTGGGCCGTGGCCACGCTGATCGGCGCAGAGGGCTACTACTATCATGGCGAAGCTTATGAGAACCCGGCCAACACCATGGACGCAGATGTGAAGAAGCGGATCATGGCGGGCAAGGCCGTGTCGGTCACCGAATATATCGGCGCCTTGCGCGAGAGGCTTCAGGTGCGCGCCACGTTCCTTGGCGCCATGCGCGGCCTTTCGGCCATTGTCACGCCCACCACGCCCATGCCTGCGCCGGTGGTGGCAGAGATCGATCAGGACAGTGTGCCTTCGCAGCTGACCCGCATGACGAACTATCTGGGGTTCTGCGCCCTGTCCCAGCCCATGGGGCTCAGCCAGGGCGGCTTGCCGCTGGGCTTGCAGATCATGGCCCGGCCGCGCCACGAAACCATGGCGCTGCGCATCGGCAAGGCGTTCGAGGACGATTTCGGCGGCATTGGTTGGCCTGAGTTCGCCTAGCGCGACATCTGGTCAAAGTGGATCATCTTGCGGCAAGCGCGCGCCCCACGGTGTCGTCCTCGGGCTTGGCCCAAGGGCAACAGCAGCGGAATCCCGAGTTGAACCCGCCTGTCTGCGGCTAGCTCCGTATCGCTCTACGCCCGGATCAGCGGCTGGTGGGCGCAGCGGAACGAGCCGCCCACCATGCACGGCACTCTGTAGCGGATCCGGATCACCTCGAACTTGCGCGCTTCCAAGGCCTTGGCAACCGGGTCCAGCGGCTCTTCGGACGGCACGATGACGGTCCGGTCGTTGAGCACCAGATTGTTGCAGCCCATGTGCCCCTTGGCCAGGGACCTGGGCACATCGACGACCTCCCACGCCTTCATGTATTCGGGCAGCCCGTCCGGCAGGGCTTTCAGACAGGCCACCGCCAGCCCTTCGCGCGGCGTCATCAGAACGCAGTCCAAATGGGGAAACATCGGGTCGACCCGCACCATCTCCACATCGTAATCGGCGCCCAGCACATGCTGGAGCCAGCGCGCGCCCTCCGGGTTGCTGCAGCCGCCGGAGTGTCCCACCAGGATCTTGGCGCCCAGCACGAAGACGTCGCCACCCTCCAGATAGCCCCAGCCGGGGCCTTCCGCGCTGTCATCCGCGCCGCCGTCCGGTTGGGCGAAATAGCGCGCGCCGCGCTCCATGGTGCCGGCCAGAATCTCGCGGATGGCAAAGCGCTGGCGCCGGTGGAATAGGGTGCGCGGGGCAAGTTCGATCACATTGTTGCCGATCGTCACGAAGGGATCGCGCATCCAGCCGGTTTGCACGCCGTGGTCTTCGCCGCGGGGGTACTTCCTGTTCTGAGAACTGATGGGCCCGGCCACATGCACCTTAACCCCAAGGCTCTCCAGAAGCTTGATGGCGCCGGCAATCTGGCTTTGAAACTCTCCGAACAGCTCCGGGTCGGCCTGCTTGAGGTCGGCGCCCTGATTGTCGATCCAATACTGCGTGAACGGGCCCTGGGCGCGCAGCTTGGCGTCGCCCAGAAACACCGGCAGCACCCATTCATCGGGCGAGCCGTAAACGCATTCGCGCAAGTCGCCCCACTCGGACACCACATTGATTTGAGATTGATCATCCATGAGCGGCAGCATACCCCCCCGCGCCCGCGTACGTCACCGGCATTTGCGCCTGAAAAATGCTGAGATATCGGCACCATGGCGCAATATCAGAGGCTGGAACGCTTCCGCCAAATGGCCCCATGACCATGAACCGAATGCACTCCAGCCTCTTCCGACCCCCCGGCAGAAAAGCTGAACTGTGCGTGTTCACAACCATAGCAAGAATTTGACGAAGCGTCAATTTGCGTGCATAAATTATGGTTTGCACTCAAAAGGTGTAATTTTATTCAAATCCGATCAGGCAGCTTCCCGATTCAACGGCTGACACATGCAATGAACACCTCCACCCGCCCGGGTAAACATGCTCATGTCAGGATCATAGACCTTAAAGCCCGCCGCCCGCATGTTGGCGTTCAGCTGGGTTGCGCCTTGGGTCGACAGAATGCGGTCTTGCCCGAGGGCAACCACATTGCACCCCAGGGCCATGGTTTCTTTAAAGCTTGCGGGGATGACCTCGATCTTCTTGGCCTTCAGCCACTGAACGATCTCATCATCCGTGGTGTCCAGGCACACCGCCGCACACTCGGCATTCAGCATGCAGACCATAAGGTCGATGTGCACGTAGAACTGGTCGATCGGCGCATATTTGATCTCCCAGCCTTCAGCAACGAACCAATTGCCGATCTGCTGTGCAGCCACTTCCTCGCTGCGGTGGTCGGTGTAGCCGATGAGTGCGCATTTCTCGCCGATGATGTTGAAATCGCCGCCCTCGAAGTTCCCGGCGCTCACCATGTCGTAGATGGGAATGTCGTTTGCCAGATAGAATCGGAGCACGGCCGCATACTCGCCCCGCCGGCGCGGATTGGCCAATTGGCATATGACGGCGCCATATTCGGTCATGAAACTGGAATCACGGGCATAGACTTGATAGGGATTTGTCTCGTCCAGCGGCAGAAAGTGGCAGGTCACGCCCGCGTCCCCGTAGGCATCCACCATCTCGCGGTGCTGGCGCATGGCCACTTGCTTGTCGAACGCATAGCCGCGGCGAATGGTGTCGCGCACCAAAGAGCTGTAGGCCGCGTTTTCAAGACCCATCCAGCGGAAGCCTTCTGCCGGCCCCAGCAGAACATCGGTCAGCCGCCCTGCTTCAGAGGCAAGAGACCATTTGGGCATGGCCGCCGTTCCGCCGCCCTCAATACGTGCATGCAGAGGGAGCGATGATCCAGATGGTGCCGAAGGGTTTGTGTTTTGCTCAGCCATTATTGTGCTCATCGGTGGGTTTCAAGGCTTTTGCCTATCGCATCTTTGCCCCTGAGGAAAGTCTTGGATGCTTGATTGTGTCAGGAAGCGCGATTGAGCGAGCGGAACTTTACCGCTGTGCGTGGAATTTCACGCACAACCCTCCTCAATCGGCAGTTTCAATGTGCTTTGAGTTTGGTTTTTTGAGACTGAGCGGCCGTTCGAGTTTTCCGTTAACACCCGCTCGGTTTCAGAAGGTCTGGTCGCCATTCACTCCTGACGGCGGTGAGCCAACGGAACCGCCGGTTCATTATTATCCTTTAAAAATAGTTTGTTAACTACGATGAGCCAGAGAAATCTCAGATCGAATTCGAAAATTTTTCAATGGTACATTTATTTACCATCGCCGTATTATTCGTCAAACAAACGCAAAAATAAGATTCTGCATATCAATGAAAAATAGGGAATTGCCATAGAGGGAAAATTTGCGCACAGTGCATTGACAACGATGGCTACATATCGTAGTTGTCAAGCATAACTTGACAGTCTTTTAGAGACGTAGCAGGTTCCCGGATTTCCGGGAAACGGTCGAGGCTCCTGCCTTTATGATCCCCCGGTGGGTGGGAGTCTCGATCTAACCTTTCATACCACACAAAACTTACCGTGGCAAATTTTGCCACTTTTTGTTGCATTTTACTGCAGCGTTTTGGCGCTGAGAGTTTGGCAATGCGAAAGGCTGCGGCAAATCGCGAGTGACCAGCAATAAAAATGTCGCGCTCTGGCTCTATCCATCGTGGTTCCAGAACACTATTAAGCCTTGCACACTGTGCCGAGAGGGCGCGCGCATCAGCCACAATGAACAGGCCGCCAATGACGAACACCGCTTCACCCTGCGTTTCCCGGCGCAGGCTCCTGAAATCCGCCTCTGCCACCACCGCCGTCGCCCTTGCCGCTCCGGCCCTGGTCGGCCAGGTTCTCTCCTCCTCTGGCGAACTCAACATTCTGATGTGGTCGGACTACCTGCCGGAAAGTTTCCTCAAGGCGTTTCAGGCAAAGACCGGCATCAAGGTCAATCACACGCCGGTAGGTTCAAACGAGGCCCTGATCGAGAAGATGAAAGCGGGCGGCGGAGCCGGCTTCGATATTGCCGCGCCCACAAGCAGCCGCAGCCTGCAGTGGGCTGAACTTGGGCTGCTGCAACCTTTCGACCTTGAGCGCGTGCCGATGGACAGTCTCAACCCGGGCATGGCGAAGATCGGCTCAACCGGCTGGAATTTCGGAGGCAAAGGCACCTATTGGCTGCCCTTCCTGTGGGGTACCGAGGGCATAGGTTGGCGCACCGACCGCTGGACCCCGAAAGACGGTGTGCCGTCCTATGGTGACGTTTGGGCCGAAGAGAACGCCGGAAAGACAATCGGCAGGCCGCAATCGATGATGCTCGGCGCGGGGCTCTATCTGGAGACCACGGGCGTATTGAAGCCCGGCGACGTTTGGACGGCCTACGAAAGCCAGGAAAAGATGAAGCCCACCTGGGAAAAGATCACAGCGTGGTGCATTGAGCGCAAACCGGCGATCAAGCAGTTTTGGGACAATGCGGAAAGCCAGCGGGAGGCGCTGCTTGGCGAAGACGTTGTGCTTGGCCAAACCTGGGACGGCCCGCCGCTGGCCCTGAAGAATGCCGGCAAGCCGGTGATGTACCAGGCGCCGAAGGAAGGGGCGCTTGCGTGGGTCGACGGCGTTGCCATTTCTGCCGGCGCAAAGAACATTGACCAGATTTACGCATTCCTTGAGTTCGCCTTCACACCCGAACAGGCGGGCGGCGCCATCCAGGTTCACGGTTACAACTCTCCGGTCAAAGGCGCTGACAAATATGCAGGCGACGCCTACATGAAGAGCTTCGGCGAAGCCTACCCCGGAGAGGCCTTGGGAAATCTCAACACCTGGCCGGCAGAACCGCCCTGGTATGCCGCGCTCAGGGCCGAGTTCGTGGAGCGCTTCAAGGCGGCCTGAAGAGCTCCTCTGGAACTAGAGCCTTTCAGGGCATTTCCCTCAATGTCGTCCTCGGGCTTGACCCGAGGACCCAGGGCGGAAAGCTTTGACCTCATGTCGCTCTAGGCTTGGCGGGACTCCAAGACTGCCCGGACCAGATCTTCGGGCACCTCGCCCAGCCGGGCCTCATCTTCCTGCGCCACACCTTGCCGGGCCAGTTCAACTGCAGCGCGGTAGGCCCGGAGATACTCCCGGCATTCGCGGCAGACCTTCAAATGCAGCTCAAACACAAACCTCTGTTTAGGCGGCAGGGCATCGTCCAAATAGGCCAGGATGAAATCTTCAAACGCCTCGCACGTGATCATCAGCGGCAGTTTGAACATCATGCCGTGGATCCGGCGCATCTGTTGTCTGCTGAAACCCATCATAGCGCGTGCCCTCCCATCAAGGGCTCCAAAAGCTTCTTCAGCGCTGCTCTGGCCCTGTGCAGCCTGACTTTCACGTTCGCCTGGCTCATATTCAACATTTCGGCAACCTCTCCGGTTGACAGTTCTTCGATGTCACGCAGCATCAAAACGATACGGTAGTTTTCAGGCAGCGTGTTGATCAGTTCGGTGACCTTTGCGGCGGTCTGCGACTCTTGCATCACCGCTTCCGGTGTCTGAAACGTCGCCCAATCCGACTCGATGCGGCATCCGTTGTCATCAAAAACCGGCAAAAGCTCATCGAGCGGCTCTTCGCGCAACCGCCGTGTCTTGCGCATCAGCATCAAAACCTCATTGACCACAATGCGGTGCATCCAGGTCTTTAAGGACGAGCGTTCTTCGAAGCTCTGGAGGTTTTTGAAAATGCTGGCAAAGGCGTTCTGCACCGCGTCATCAGCCGCGGCGCTGTCGCGCAGCATGCGATGCGCCAGCGCCAGCATCCAGCCGGCGTGCTGGCGGACAAACGCCTCGGTCGCGCCGCGCTCTCCGGCGCGCAAAGCCTCCAGCGCGCTTGCACCGGCCGGTGGCTTCGTGATCTGCTCATCGCCGCCGGTCATAAGCTGGTCTCATCAGTGACGGCAGTATGTGCTGATGCCGGAGCCCGGGCGGGGAGAAAAAACGTCATGGTCAGAGTGTAACCATTTTCCAAGCCGAGGCATCTGACAAGTTACGCGCCCGGACGAAGGGACAAATTGCGGGGTGAACAAATGACAACGGGTCTCTTGATCTTGGCCGTATTCGCCGCAGGGTTTGCCATGCTGGCGCGGCGCTTATCGTCGACGTGGATAACGGCGCCCATGGTGTTCATCGGCCTTGGCTATGGCCTTTCCTTGACCGGACTGTTTCCCCATTCCAACGCCGAAGCGGTTTTGCATCTGGTGGCTGAAGTCGCCCTGATCCTTCTGTTGTTTCTCGATGCCGCGCAGATCCGGCTGAGCGCCCTGCGCGAGCGCCATGTGTGGCCCGTCCGCATGCTTGCCTTCGGCCTGCCCCTATCGATTGCGCTCGGCACGCTTGCCGCCTGGATGCTCCTGCCCCAGTGGCCCCTGTTCGCCCTCGCCCTGCTGGCCTCGATCCTGGCGCCAACCGATGCGGCTCTGGGCCAGGCCGTTGTGACCAATCCGCTCGTGCCTGAACGCACCAGACGGGCGCTCACGGTGGAAAGCGGCTTGAATGACGGCATGGCCCTGCCGGCGGTTCTGCTGTTTGCCAGCCTGACCGCGGAGGTCATGCAGCAAGACGGCACGGACTGGCTATTGTTTGGCGCCAAGCAATTGCTGCTGGGCCCGCTTGTGGGCCTCGCGGCGGGGTTTGCCGGTGGCCACGTCCTGATGTGGGCCAAGGGCCGGAAGCTGACCGCCGAAGCCTATGAGGGCATAGGGGCCATAGCTCTTGCCGGCGCCGCCTATCTTGCCGCCGTCAGCATCGGGGGCAACGGCTTCATCTCCGCCTTCGCGGCCGGCTTGTGCTTTGGCCATGTGGTCCAAGGCCAATGCAAGTTCGTTTATGAGTTCACCGAAAGTGAAGGACTGATGTTGACCTGGGGTGCGTTCTTTCTGCTTGGCCTTGCGCTGCTGCCCGAAGCCCTCAACCACCTCACCTGGCAAGCCCTCGCAATCATCCTTTCCAGTTTGTTCGTGGTGCGCCCGCTGGCCATCTGGTGTTCCCTGATCGGCACAGACGCCTCCCCCATCACCCGATTGTTCTTTGGCTGGTTCGGGCCGCGCGGGCTGGCCACCGCCTTGTTTGCGCTGCTTGTGGTGCCGCAGGTCGACCATGAACTGGCAGAACCGATCCTGGCGCTCGCCATAAACGCGGTATGGATCAGCGCGCTGCTCCACGGCATGAGCGCCCAGGTTAGCGCCAAGTGGTACGCAACGCAGGTGCGCAGCATGGGTGATTGCGCCGAGATGGCGCCTGTGCAGCACACGGCAAAACCCCTCACGACGATCAATACCTGAATTTCCAATTAACTCAGCACTTTAGAGGACAATATGAAGAAAGTTTCTGTGGCTAGCTTGCAAGATCTGAAAGACCGCAAACCGCAATACGCCCTTGTGGGGGAGGTTGATCTTGTGGTGGTGCGGTTTGATGACGACGTCTCGGTGTTTTACGGCCGCTGCCTGCACCGCGGCGCGTTGATGGCTGACGGCTTTGTCAGAGGAAACAATCTGATTTGCGGCGTGCACTATTGGGACTACCGGCTCGACAGCGGGGTGTCGGAATATGCCAACGACGAGGCCCTGCCCAAGTTTACCTCCTGGATCGAGGATGGTGAGGTGCTTGTGGATGAAGATGAAGTGGCCGCCTGGGCTGAAGACAATCCGCAGCCGTTCGATCGCGATGCCTATCTGGGGCTTTATGCCGACACCTCCCACGGCACCGAGGAAGAGCCTTACACCGGCCTGATCCAGCAATATGCCCGCGACGGCCTGTCAAAGACCGGGCACCACGGCCAGGTTTCGGCCATGGGCGTGCCGCGAACCCAATTGCCCGACTGGGACGATCTGCAACTCCTCACCGCCCAACTGCACCGCCCGCCCCTTCTGGACGATGACGAGGTGGGCACCGGGATCGTGATCGGGCCGAATGCGCAGAAGCCGCTGGAGCTCAAGATCCCCCTGTTCGTCTCCGACATGAGCTTCGGGGCCCTGTCCGAACCGGCCAAGGTGGCTCTCGCGCGCGGCGCCGAATTGGCCGGAACGGGCATCTGTTCGGGCGAAGGCGGCATGCTGCCCGAAGAGCAATCGGAGAACTCGCGCTACTTCTACGAGCTGGCCTCCGGCCGGTTCGGCTTCAGTTGGGACAAGCTTGAAAAGGTTCAGGCGTTCCATTTCAAGGGCGGCCAAGGGGCAAAGACCGGCACCGGGGGCCACCTGCCCGGCGCCAAGGTGAAGGGCAAGATCGCCGAGGTGCGCGGGCTGACCGAAGGCGAAGCGGCCATCTCCCCTGCCCGTTTTCCCGACTGGACGCAGGTCAGCCAGATCAAGGAGTTTGCCGATGAGGTGCGCAACCGCACCGGCGGCATTCCCATCGGCTACAAACTGTCCGCCCAGCACGTGGAAAAGGACATCGACGCAGCGCTTGCGGTCGGGGTCGACTACATCATCCTGGACGGGCGCGGCGGCGGAACGGGCGCGGCACCGATCATCTTCCGCGACAACATATCCGTGCCCACCATCCCGGCCCTGGCCCGTGCGCGGCGGCACCTGGATCGCTCAGGCCGCAAAGATGTCTCCCTGGTGATCACCGGGGGCTTGCGCAAGCCGGCAGATTTCATCAAGGCTCTGGCGCTCGGCGCAGATGCGGTGGCCCTCTCAAACGCCGCCATGCAGGCCGTGGGCTGCATCGCCATGCGCGCCTGCCACACGAACAACTGCCCGGTGGGCATCGCAACCCAAAAGCCGCATTTGGTGAGCCGGCTGGTGGTGGAGAAATCCGCGCGCCAGCTCACCACCTTCTTTGAGACGTCAGTGGAACTCATGCAGGTGATGGCCCGGGCGTGCGGCCATGATCATCTCTCCAAGTTTTCCGTTGATGATCTCACCACCTGGAAAAGGGAAATGGCGGACTTGTCCGGCGTCGCCTATGGCGGCGTCAGCTGAAGCAATTTTGAGCAAGGGAAAACCGATGAGCACACAAGACCTGGAATGGATTAGCGTTGGCCATGAAAGCGATCTTCCCGAAGGCCGGGTGAAGACCGTAACCGCGCGCACAGTTTCGATCTGCCTCTCCCACTTTGAGGGGCAATGGGCCGCGATGGACAACCACTGCCCCCATCAGGGCGGCCCCCTCGGCGAAGGGTCCATCGAAACCGGAACGGACGGCGAATGCTGGATCCGCTGTCCCTGGCACGGCTGGGACTTCCATCCGCTGACGGGCGCGCCGCCCGGCGGCCACGAGGACAGCGGGCAAAAGCTTTACCCGGTCGAGGTTCGCGGCGGTGAAGTCTTCATCGGCCTTGAGGCAGAGCCCGAACGCGAACGCACCACCACGGACGTGATGGCTGAAACCATGGTCAATTGCGGCGTGAAGCGTGTGTTCGGCATGGTGGGGCACTCGAACTTGGGGCTGGCTGATGCCATCAGACTGCGCGCCGCCGCAGGCGATCTCAGCTATGTGGGGGTCCGGCATGAAGGCGCAGCCGCCTTCGCCGCTTCCGCCTACGGCAAACTCACCGGCAAGCCCGCCGCCTGCCTCACCATCGCCGGCCCCGGCGCCACCAACCTGATCACCGGGATGTGGGATGCCAAGGTCGACCGTGCCCCGGTGCTCGCCCTCACCGGGCAGGTGCAAACCCAGGTCTTCGGGCCGGGCGCTTTCCAGGACATTGATCTGAAATCGGCGTTTCAGGCGGTTGCCCGTTTCTCACAACCGGTCCTGAACAGTTCCAATCATGCTGAGCTGATGACCTTGGCCTGCAAGACGGCGCTGGTTGAGCGCGATGTCTCTCATCTGATCTTCCCCGATGATGTTCAGACGATTGCCAGCAGCGCCGAAGCCGGTCAGCTCGAGGGCCGTCTCGGTGCGCCTGTGGTTGTTCCGGCCTCAGACGAGATCGCGCGCGCCGCGGAGATGATCAACGCAGCCAAGCGGCCGGTTATCGTGATGGGGCATGGCGCGGTGGAGCCGCGCGAGGCCGTGATCGGGTTTGCCGAGCGCCTCGGTGCGCCGGTCATGACAACCTTCAAGGGCAAAGGCCTGATCCCCGACACCCACCCCAACGCGGCCGGCGTTCTGGGGCGCTCGGGAACCCCAATCGCCAGCTGGTTCATGAATGAAGCCGACCTCATCATCGCTCTGGGGGCCTCCTTTGCCAACCACACGGGCATCGAGAAAGCCAAGCCGATCATTCAGGTGGACTTTGAACGCATGCAACTCGGCCGCTTTCACCCCGTGGCGCTGCCCATCTGGGGCGAGATAGGCGCCTTTTGCGAAGCGGTGTCACCGCAGTTGAACGCCAAGGGGAAAGACACAGACCAGCTTGCGGAACTTACCGAAAGATGGACCATGTGGCGTGCGGAGAAGCAGTCTCGCCTCGCCGAGGAAGGCGATCATGGCGTGCCCTCAGTGGCGGTGTTCGAGGCCCTGTCTGAACTGTGCCCCGAGGACGCCGTGATCGTTGTTGATGTGGGCAACAACACCTACTCGTTTGGCCGCTATTTTGAATCCAAAGGTCAACGGGTTCTGATGTCCGGCTATCTGGGCTCCATCGGCTTTGGCTTTCCCGGTGCTATGGGAGCGTGGGCCGCGACGCAGGATTTTGCCGGGTTTGCCGGCCGCAAGGTCATCTCGGTGTCCGGTGATGGCGGCTTTGGCCAGTACCCGATGGATTTCACCACGGCGGTTAAATACGGCATGGACATCACCCACGTTCTGTTGAACAACTCTCAGCTCGGCAAGATCTCCAAGGAGCAGCGTGCCGGTGAGTGGCCCGTCTGGGAGACCGACCTGCACAACCCCTCGTTCGCGGCCTTTGCACGTTTGTGTGGCGGGCACGGAGCAAAAGTGACCGAAACCGATGAGCTTCGCACGGCCTTGGCAGAGGCGCTGGCACATGACGGGCCGGCGCTGGTCGAGGTGATCACCGATCCGGAACTCATCTGACCGCGCATTCGATTGTTTCATGGCGAAGTTTCCGTGCTAAATCATCTGCATCCACGGGTGCGGGAAGAAGAGCGGACACATTCCATGAAAATAAAGAAGCTGTTGGTTGCCAATCGCGGCGAGATCGCCATCCGGGTGCTGCGCGCGGCGAACGAGCTCGGCATTCACACGGTTGCGATCTATGCCAATGAGGACAAGCTTTCACTGCACCGCTTCAAGGCAGACCAGGCGTTCTGCGTGGGTGAAGGCCTGGGGCCGGTCAAAGCCTATCTCGATATTGACGACATCATCCGCATTGCAACCCAAGCCGGCGTCGATGCCATTCATCCCGGATATGGCTTTCTGTCGGAAAAGCCGGAATTTGCCGAAGCCATCATCGCCGCCGGCATGACCTGGATCGGTCCGCCGGTTGAGGTGATGCGCTCGCTCGGCAACAAGGTGTCCGCACGCAAGATGGCGGTTGCGGCCGGCACACCGGTGATGCCCGCAACGGGGCCTCTTCCCGAAGACGAAAAGGAGATCACCAAGCTTGCCGCCGAGATCGGGTTTCCGGTGATGCTGAAGGCGAGCTGGGGCGGCGGCGGGCGCGGCATGCGGGTGATCGAGGCCGAGACAGAGCTGTTGGACAATGTGCAGGCAGGCCGGCGCGAAGCTGAGAATGCCTTCGGAAACGGTGAAGTCTACCTGGAGAAGCTGGTGCGCCGTGCGCGCCATGTGGAAGTTCAGCTGCTTGGGGACACCCATGGCAACATCGTGCACCTTTGGGAGCGCGACTGCTCCATCCAGCGGCGCAACCAGAAGGTTATTGAGCGGGCCCCGGCGCCTTATCTCAGCAATGAACAGCGCGAAGGTTTGTGCAACTCCGCCCTGCTTCTTGCCCAAAGCGCGAACTATGTGAACGCGGGCACCGCTGAATTCCTCATGGATGCCGACAGCGGCAAGTTCTATTTCATCGAGGTGAACCCGCGCATCCAGGTTGAACACACCGTGACCGAGCAGGTGACGGGCATCGATATTGTGAAGGCCCAGATCAAGATTGCGCAGGGCGCGCGCATCGGCGCGGTTGAGGATAGCGGTGTGCCGGCGCAAGAGCAGATTGTGCTGAACGGCCACGCCATGCAATGCCGGGTGACATCGGAAGATCCGGAGAACAATTTCGTGCCGGACTATGGCCGCATCTCGGCCTATCGCGGCGCCACCGGTTTCGGCATCCGCCTTGACGGCGGCACGGCCTATTCAGGCGCGGTCATCACGCGCTACTATGATTCGCTCTTGGAAAAGGTCACCGTATGGGCCCCCACCCCTGATGAAACCATTGCCCGCATGGACCGGGCGCTGCGTGAATTTCGCATTCGCGGCGTGGCCACCAACATCACGTTTGTTGAGAATCTGATCAATCACCCCGCCTTCAAGACGATGGACTACACCACCCGGTTCATCGACGACACGCCTGAACTGTTTGAGTTTCCCAAGCGCCGCGACCGGGCAACGCGGCTGTTGCGCTATATCGCGGATGTCAATGTGAACGGCCAGCGCGAGGCAAACGGCCGGCCACGCCCACCGCGCCATGTGGGACCGCCGATCCTGCCGACCAATCTGGAAACGGCAAGCGCTCCGGGCGATACGGCCAAACGTATTCTCGATGCGGACGGGCCCGACGCCGTTGCCAAATGGATGCTGGCGCAAAAGGCCCTGCTGGTGACCGACACCACCATGCGCGATGCCCATCAGTCGCTTTTGGCCACCCGGGTGCGCACCCACGACCTGGTTGCGGTTGCGCCGGCCTACCAGAGCCATCTCACCGGCCTTTTCTCGCTTGAGTGCTGGGGCGGGGCCACGTTCGATGTGGCCATGCGCTTCTTGGACGAATGCCCATGGGAGCGCCTTAAACGGATGCGTGAAGCCATGCCCGGCCACATGCTGCAGATGCTGTTCCGCGGCTCAAACGGCGTTGGCTATACCAGCTATCCGGACAATATCGTTCAACAGTTCGTCCTGCAGGCCGCAAACAGCGGAATTGACGTTTTCCGGGTGTTCGACAGCCTGAACTGGGTTGAGAACATGCGTGTCGCCATCGATGCGGTTGGTGAGGCCGGCAAGCTGTGCGAGGGCGCGATCTGCTACACCGGCGATCTTTTGGACAAAACCCGGGGCACCTACAATCTGGACTACTATGTGAAGATGGCCCGTGAACTGAAGCAAGCGGGCGTTCACGTTATTTGCCTGAAGGATATGGCGGGCCTGCTGAAACCGGCTGCCGCGTCGGATCTGATTCCGGCGCTGAAGGAAGAAACCGGGCTGCCGCTGCATCTGCACACACATGACACCTCCGGCATTTCAGCGGCAACCATTCTGGCCGCATCGGCCGCCGGCGTTGATGCGGCCGATGCCGCGATGGATTCCCTGTCCGGCCTCACGTCCCAGCCCAATTTGGGATCGCTGGTGGAAGCCTTGCAGAATACAGAGCGGGAAACCGGGCTCTCCAGCTCCAACATCCGCGCGTTCTCAGACTATTGGGAACAGGTGCGCGATCAGTATGCCGCCTTTGAGCCGGACATGCGGGCGGGTGCCTCGGAGGTTTATCTGCACGAAATGCCGGGCGGACAGTTCACCAACCTGAAGGAACAGGCGCGCTCGCTCGGCCTTGCCAACAAATGGCACGATGTGGCGAAGACCTATGCAGACGTGAACGCCATGTTCGGCGATATCGTCAAGGTCACCCCGTCCTCCAAGATGGTGGGCGATATGGCCCTGATGATGGTGTCAGCCGGTCTCACAAGGGCCGACGTGGAAGATCCAGCGCGGGAAATCTCCTTCCCCGAATCCGTCGTGAGCTTCTTTTCAGGCGACCTTGGCCAGCCTCCCAACGGTTTCCCTGCCGGCCTGCAGGAAAAGGTGTTGAAAGGCAAAAAACCGTCACTGAGCCGTCCCGGTGCCGATTTGCCGCCGACAGATTTCGGCGCACTGAAAGCGGATGCGGAAAAGGCCGCCGGCCGCAAGGTCAGCGATGAGGAGTTAAACTCGTTTGCCATGTATCCTGCCGTGTTCAAGGACTACGTGGCGCGGCGCCGCGAATACGGTCCGGTTGAGGTCATACCAACATTGAACTTCTTTTATGGCATGGAACCGGGCGCGGAAATCGGCGTTGATCTGGAGCCCGGCAAACGTCTGCACATTCGCTGCCAGACCATCGGTGAGGTCGACGATGAAGGCAATCGCCGCGTGTTCTTCGAGTTGAACGGCCAGCCGCGCTCTATCCGGGTGCCGGACCGATCGGTTGTGGGCGAGTTGGTGTCCCATCCCAAGGCCGACCCTGGAAACGCCAATCATCTCCCCGCCCCCATGCCGGGCCTGGTGTCTTCGGTGGCTGTTGCTGAAGGCCAGCATGTGAGCGAGGGCGATGTGTTGCTGACGATTGAGGCCATGAAGATGGAAACCTCCATTCATGCCGACCGCGACGGCACGATCAAATCGGTTGTGGCCCCGGCCGGGACGCAGATTGACGCAAAGGACCTGCTGCTGGAGTTCGCCTAGGGGGCAGGCACGCGCTACGCCCCGCCTCCCCTCCGTCATCCCTGCCCGCTTCTCCACTCTGCTGGCTGCGGGCTTGACCCGAGGACGACAGGGGGAGGGAAGCGGAGGCGATGCCACCAATGGTGGGTTATTTTTCTTGAAAATAGTCCTTGA
>CAJHYS010000130.1_pt1 | contig 26387 bp, 23 predicted proteins | sample 9198801 | NCBI WGS metagenome assembly CAJHYS01 (sample SAMEA7708368, study PRJEB35096) | sediment metagenome | biome: marine neritic benthic zone biome [ENVO:01000025]; feature: sediment [ENVO:00002007]; material: shallow marine sediment [ENVO:03000034] sea grass bed [ENVO_01000059] ...
CAGCGCATAGAAGCGGCGGATATCGGTCTCGCCTGTGTCCACGTCGATATCGACCACGCAGACATAGGCGCCGTAGGGGTAGGTCATGAAGTACGGATCATAATAGCTCACCGCCTCCAGGCCCGGTTCGATGCCGGGAATGGCCTGGTTGTAGGCAGCAAAGGCGATCTCGGCCATGGTCTTGGCCCGCTCCGGCGCGCCCTTGACGACGAAGCGGTCCACATCCCACTCAAGGTCATCGTCGTGGACCTCAAGCAGATAGGCCGCGATCATCTGGGCCTTGGCGCGGATCTTACGCCCGGCCATGGCCGTTGCGGCGCCGGCCACCGGCGTTGAGCGCGAACCGTAGGTGCCCAGCCCATAGGGCGCCGTGTCGGTGTCGCCCTCCTCCACGGTAATGGCGTCGGCGGGCAGGCCGATCTCGCTTGCGAGAATTTGCGCAAACGTGGTGGCGTGCCCCTGGCCCTGGCTGATGGTGCCAAGCCGGGCAATGGCGCTGCCTGTGGGGTGGATGCGGATTTCGCAGGAATCGAACATGCCGAGCCCTAAGATATCGCAGTTCTTGACCGGCCCTGCGCCCACAATCTCGGTGAAGAAGGCAATGCCGATGCCCATCAGCGATTTGGTTTCGCCGGCTTCAAAGGCCTTGCGGTTGGCCTCCTGCTCGGCCCTGAGGGCTTTGTAGTCCACGGTCTCCAGGGCCTTGTCCATGGCGGTTTGATAATCGCCGGAATCGAACTCCCAGCCCAAAGCGGAGGTGTAGGGGAACTGTTCGGCCTTGATGAAGTTCTTCATCCTGAGTTCCGCCGGGTCCATCTCCAACTTGCGGGCGAGGACGTCTATCATCCGCTCGATGAAGTACGAGGCTTCGGTGACCCGGAACGAGCAGCGATAGGCGACGCCTCCAGGCGCCTTGTTGGTGTAGACGCCATCGACCGACAGGTAGGCCACCGGGATGTCGTAAGAGCCGGTGCAGATGTTCATGAAGCCCGCCGGGAACTTGGTCGGGTCGGCGCAGGCATCGAAGGCCCCATGGTCGGCCAGCACATGGCATTTCAGCGATGTGATGCGGCCGTCCTTGGTGGCCCCGATCTCGCCGGTCATGTGATAGTCGCGGGCAAACGCCGTGGAGGTGAGATTTTCAATCCGGTCCTCCACCCACTTTACCGGCACACCGGTCACAATGGAGGCAACGATGGCGCAGATATAGCCAGGATAGACGCCCACCTTGTTGCCGAAGCCGCCGCCGATGTCTGGTGAGACGATGCGGATATTGTGCTCTGGGATGGTGGAGATCAGGGAGGCCACCGTGCGCACCGCATGCGGCGCCTGGAACGTGCCCCAAACCGTCAGCTTGCCGTTGATCTTGTCCATGGAGGCGACGCAGCCGCAGGTCTCCAGCGGGCATGGGTGGACGCGTTGATAGGTGATCTCTTCAGTGGCGACAATTTCGGCAGCGCTCAAGGCATCCTTGGTTCCAGCTTCGTCGCCGGAGACCCACGTGAAGATGTGGTTGGGGTGGCGGCGCGGCCCATGTGCGCCCTCGGTCTTGTCGGCAATATCCTCACGCAGCGTTGGCGCATCCCCGTCCATCGCCTTGCGCGGATCCACCAGCGGGGGCAGCTCCTCGTAATCCACTTCGATCAGCTCTATGGCATCGGCGGCCGTGTAGCGATCCTCGGCGATGACGAACGCCACTTCCTGGCCCTGGAACAGAACCTTGTCGCCGGCCAGAACCGCCTGCACATCGCCGGCCAGGGTGGGCATGTAGTCGAGGCTCAGCGGCTTAAGGTCTTCTGCCGTGAGCACGGCAACGACGCCCGGCATGGCCTTGGCCGCCTCTGCATCGATCGATTTGATGCGGGCGTGGCCGTAGGATGAACGCACAAAGTCTCCGAACAACATTCCGGGCAACTTGATATCGTCCACATAGTTGCCCTTGCCTTGGGTGAAGCGGGCATCTTCGACGCGCTTGCGGGCGCAGCCCAGCCCTTGCAGCTTTTCGGCGCGTTCCGTGGCGGGTGGGGTTTGGTCGTTCATTCTGCAGCCTCCCGGGGTGCGTTCATTTCTTCAGCGGCGGCCTGAACCGCCTTGACGATGTTCTGATAACCGGTGCAGCGGCACAGGTTGCCTGAGAGCCCCATGCGGATGTCCGCTTCGCTGGGGTTCGGGTTTTCCTGCAGCAGCCTGTAGGCCCGGGTGATCATCCCCGGGGTGCAGAAGCCGCACTGCAATCCATGATGTTCGCGGAACGCCTCCTGCAGGGGATGCAGCGTGCCATCGGCGCCGGCAATGCCTTCAATGGTGGTAATGTCCGCACCATCGGCCTGGGCGGCGAACACGGTGCAGGCCTTCACGGACTGACCGTTCATGTCCACCGTGCAGGCCCCGCAATGACTGGTCTCGCAGCCAATGTGCGGACCGGTGATGCCCTGGTCTTCCCTGAGGAAGTGGATCAGCAAGGTGCGTGGTTCGGCCAGCGCTTCAACCGCGCGGCCGTTGATGGTCATTTTGATGTGCATCTTTGACATGTCTTGTCCCTCTCCTCAGCCCTTGGCCCGCTCTGCGGCGGCTTGAATGGCGCGGCGCACCATGACGCCGGTGAGCCAGGTGCGAAATTCCGATGAGCCCCGGCCATCGCTGACCGGCTCGGTGATGGCCATGGCGGCCTCGGCAGCGGCGTTGATCGAGGCCTCATCAACGGCATTGCCCTTCAAGGCCTTCGAAGCCGCTTCTGCGAAGAGCGGCGTGTCGCCCACGTTGGTCAGGGCAATCGAAGCTGCGCTGCAGGTGCCTCCATCCATCGTGAGGATGACAGCAGCGGCCGAAGTGGCATAGTCGCCCACTTTGCGCTTCTGCTTCACATAGGCGCTGCCATGCCCGGACGGCGGCACGGGGATCTTGATAGCGGTGAGCAATTCACCGTCCTCACGTGCTGTGAAGAACGCGGCCTCGTAAAAATCGCGGGCCGCCACGGTGCGTTCCCCGTCGGCGCCCACCACGACGTAGGTTGCATCCAGCGCCTGCATCACGGCCGGCATGTCGTTGCCGGGATCGCCATTGGCCACATTGCCGCCGAGGGTGCCGAGATTGCGGATCTGCGGATCGGCAATCTGGCGCGAGGCTTCGCCCAAGATGGGACACGCCGCGCCAACGTCCGCAGAGGCCAGCATCTGGGCCTGGGTCACCATGGCGCCGATGGTCAGGACGCCCTGGTCGATGCTGATCTGTTTGAGTTCGTCGACGCCTTGAAGATCCACCAGGTGTTCAGGCGTTGCCATGCGCAGTTTCATCATGGGGATGAGACTGTGACCGCCGGCCACGACGAGCGCATCGTCGCCAAGCTCGCCCAAGAGCCCGATCGCCTCGGAAACCGAAGCCGGACGATGATAGTCAAAAGCTGCAGGTATCATTGTTCCTCCGAAACCGCTGTTTTGCGTATTGATTTTGCGCGCCAGCCTATTGCACGCCGCCGCCCCGCGCATGGCCGAACCCGCAACAGGCGCCAGTCATTCACGAAATGCGGCTGTGCTTCACGAAATGCGAGGTTGGTTCAGCTGGCAAATCCCAGAGCTTTGCGCACGTCGCGCACGCGCGAGCGGCTGACCGGAACCTGCAAGCCCGTCTCATCGTCCAGCAAACAGGCCGCCTTGTCGCCGGCGCGTTGGATGCCTGATACGTGGGCGATGTTCACCAGGTGCGAGCGATGGGTCCTCATGAAGTTCGGGTGGTTCAGGCGGCTCTCAATGTTGGAAATCGAGAGCGGGCAGAAGAACTCGCCCGAGCCGTCATAGAGCCTTGTGTAATGGCCTTCCGCCTTGATGGCCCGAATGTCGTCAAGCGCCAGAAACCGGGTGACGTTGTTGCTTTCATAGGGCAACCGGTCCAACTGAGCGACCGGCTCTTCGCTGCCCGCCTCAACATCCTCAGGGTCCGGGCCGGCGGGCTCGTGGGGGATGGCCGTCAGCAGAAAGAAGCCGCTGATCAGGAATGAAGAGACCGCCACCAGCAACGCCATGACGCCGGAGGACAGGATGGGTTCGGGAACAACAACAATCTCCACCGCCGGGTCAAAGCGGGTGTAGATCATCGCCGTATAGTGCATTGCCGATATCGACAGTCCCAAAGCCGCGCCGCCGAGAGCGATATCGCGCAAGGAGCGCTTCTTGTAGGCCAGCCATAGGGCGCCGATCGATGAGGCTACGCCCACAAGCACCGAAAACACGATACCCGTCAGCTGGTAACTGACGATGCAGTTGCCGCGGATGGCGGACATGCCGATGTAATGCATGGAGACGATGCCCAGCCCCATGGCCACGCCGGCATAGATGATGCGCACCGGGGTGCGCTCGCCGAAATGTAATAGGCCCAAGCCAATGCCGGTGATCAGAATGGCAACCAGAACCGAGCCCAGCGTTGCCAGGGCATCATATTCGATGGCCACGGAAATCCGCACGGCGAGCATCCCGATGAAATGCATCGACCATATGCCGCCGCCAAGGGCAATCGCCGCTTTCGCGATCTGCCGCTTGCGCTCGGGCGCCGGCAGCGTCGCAAGACCGCTCGCCAAGCGCAAACCGGTGAACCCGGCCAACATGGCAACCAGAACCGAGGCAACAACGAGCAGCCAATCATAGTGAACAACCAGCATGGCACGGATTGAACAATCATCCAGGCGCCAATGCAATATGCCAGAGAGTGAGCAGGATCTTGTGCTTAAGCCGCCGGTTGTGGCGGCGGATCAGCCGGGCTTCTTCAGCACCGACGTGAAGTAGACTTTCTTGCCGGTTGAGAAGAGTTCCAATTCGCTGACCTCTTCACCGGAAACGCGCGCAAATCTGCCGATCAACGGACGCAACACGCCCGGAGCGTATTTGTTGATGACGGCAAGCTTGCGGTCTTCGCTCAACTCCAGGCCGCGGATGATTTGCGGGGCGATGCTCTCAAAGCTCAGAACATCCATGCCGGAATTGCGCAAAGATTGCTCAAAGCGCGCGCCTTTGCTGGCCCGGCGGTAGTCGGTGATCAGCAAATGTCCGCCCGGCCGCAGAACCCGAAGGACCTCTGCCAGGAATGCGTCGAAATCCGGATAGTTCAGTGACGATTCAACCGTGAAGATGATGTCGAAAGAGGCATCCTCAAGCGGCATGTCCTGCGCATCGCCGGTGACAAAGCTCAGACCCGGCGTGTCGAAATGCTTGTTGCAAAAATCGGTTGAGACCTTGGCAATGTCCAAGCCCACCAGCTTTTCCGGCTTGAACGCGCGCATGACCCAGTCAGTACCACCGCCGCGCCCGCTGGAGACTTCCAGGGCTGATTTTCCGGTCCAATCCACTTTTGCGGCCAATTGGTGATAGAGCTGGATGGAATAGCGGTCTTTTTCTTCATTGGGCGCCAGTTCCACGGTTTTCGGGTCACCTTCAACCGGCGCAAATCCGTGGTTGAGGAACAAAAGGTCATCGCCTGTGTCCAGCCGGGAGATGAAATTGTACCAGAACACCATGGTCCGGTTTTTCGCTGAGCGCGAAAGATAACGCTTCCAAAGTCCGTACATGATCTGGCTTCTCAAAAACAAAAATGGCTATGGCCGCGAAGCTACACACCTGAAGACGCAAAATTGCAAGCCCCAAGGTGCAAAAGAGGCGGCGGCCGCCTGCATGAACCGAAGATTAACACGGGCCTCAGAAACGGTTCAGCGGCCTCATCCTATAAAGCCATCCATCACTTGACGGTGATGTGCCGCGTCAGTCGAAAACGCAGCGAGCACTCGGACAAAGGGCCCTCCAGCCCGCCGTCAAGACCGGCGATGCGAGGCAAGCCGCAAGGCCTCCGCCGGGAACGGATTCTGTTCACAGCGGCTCCGGTTCGTCCATCCGCCCTATGTGGATCGGAGTACACTGTAACCTAGCCGGCCGTCAGTCCTCTGGCGGCCGGTTTTAGTGTGGGCTAGAGCGCGATCGTCGCACATGACACAAAATTGAGTGCATGGTGATCCAAATTCCCCCATAAAGTCAGGCCGAATGACGACTTTTTTCCGGGTTGAGGACTACATATGGCCGATGTGACATACCCCGTGGCCATTGGGGCGGGGTTGATCAGTTTCCTGAGCCCGTGCGTTCTGCCGCTGGCGCCGCCTTACTTGTGCTATCTGGCCGGTGCGTCCCTTGATGAACTGACGGCAAACGACAAGATGGACAATGCGCTGGCCAAGCGCGTGTTCATTGCCTCCATCATCTTTGTGCTTGGGTTCACGACCGTGTTCGTTGCCCTTGGAGCGGCGGCCTCGGTGATCGGTCAGTTGTTACGCGCCCATCTCAACACCCTGGCCATTGTCGCCGGGGTCATGATCATCATCATGGGGTTGCACTTTCTCGGCGTGTTCAAGATTTCCGCGCTCTACAAAGAGGCGCGGTACCAGCCGACGCGCCCTGCCGGGACGATTGGCGCTTACTTCATGGGCGTGGCGTTCGCGTTTGGCTGGACACCTTGCATCGGGCCCGTGCTGTCTGCGATTCTCGCGGTTGCCGCCGTCCAGGATACGGTTGGCGAAGGTGCCCTTCTGCTCGGTGCCTATTCCTTCGGCCTCGGCATACCGTTCATCGCGGCGGCCTTTGCGGTTAAACCCTTCCTCAATTGGATGCAACGCTTCCGCAAGCATATCGGCACTGTTGAGAAGGCCATGGGCGGGCTGTTGGTGGTCACAGGCATCATGTTCATCACCGGTTCCTTCACCACCTTGGCCTACTGGCTTTTGGAGACCTTCCCGGCACTGGCCTATATCGGCTGATCCCAGCAAAACGGATGACGTGCCCAGAGCGTTTTGCTAAGCGGGGGCATGAGGGACCTTTCCATTTTTGATATCATAGCCGTGTTGCTGACGCTCTCGGCCATCTTCGGCTATCTCAACCACCGCTACTTGCGCCTGCCCCACACCATCGGCCTGGTGGTGATCGCGCTTGCGGCCTCCGGCGCGGTGGTGTTGTTCGACCTTGCCGTGCCGGGGCTTGGCGTTGCCGACACGGTGCGGGCCGGCCTCAACTCCATCGATTTCTATGAAACCCTCATGGAGGGCATGCTCTCCGCACTGCTGTTTGCCGGTGCGGTCCACGTGGATTTTAGCGAACTTGCCCAGCGCAAATGGGCGATCGGCCTGATGGCGAGTTTCGGCGTCCTCATCTCAACCTTCCTGATCGGCACCGCCATGTGGGGCGTGTTCATGCTGTTCGGCCTTGATGTGCCCTGGATCTGGGCCTTGGTGTTCGGCGCCCTGATCAGCCCGACGGACCCGGTTGCGGTGCTGGGCATCTTGAAGACCGTCCGCATCCCGCGCCTGCTGGAAGCCAAGATTGCCGGGGAGTCCCTGTTTAACGACGGCGTCGGCGTCGTGGTCTTCGTCATCATTCTGGCCATTGCCGGAGGCGCATCCGGACATGGGCCGGAAACCGTGGACGCCACCAGTGTGGCGAAGCTGTTCTTCCAGGAAGCCTTGGGCGGCGCGGTTCTGGGCATCGCGGCCGGCTATGCGGCCTACTACGCCATGCGGCGCATTGATGAGCACAATCTGGAAGTGTTGATCACCCTGGCCCTGGTGTTCGGCACCTATGCATTGGCGCTCCATCTTCATCTTTCCGGCCCCATCGCCGTTGTCGTCTCCGGGCTCTACATCGGCAATCACGGCGCCCAGTTTGCCATGAGCGAGAACACACGCCGGCATGTGTTCCAGTTCTGGGAGTTGGCCGATGAAATCATGAACTCCGTCCTCTTCCTGCTCATCGGGCTGGAGGTCATGGTGATCGGTTCGGCATTTGAGTATGGCTGGCTTGGCGTGTTCGCCGTTTTCATCGTCTTGGCGTCGCGCTGGGTTGCGGTCTCCATTCCCATCACGGTCTTGTCTTTGCGCACCACCTTCACCAAAGGCGCCATCACCATGCTCACCTGGGGAGGTTTGCGCGGTGGTATCTCGGTGGCTCTCGCGCTATCGTTACCGGAGAACGAGTTCAAGGCGCCTATCCTGGCTGCGACTTATGCCGTCGTTGTGTTCTCAATTGTCATCCAAGGCCTGACCATGCGGCCGCTGGTGGACATGCTGGGGCTGCGGCAGGAACTTGCCTTGGGTGCGGATGAAGAAACCAAAGAGGGGCACTGAACCATGACCGACCATTTGCGCGAAGATGCCCTCGCCTATCACCGCAGCGGCCAGCCGGGGAAGCTGGAGATCTCGCCAACCAAACCGTTGGCCAACCAGTACGATCTGTCGCTGGCCTATTCGCCTGGCGTTGCCGCGGCGTGCGACGCGATTGCCGAAACGCCTGCTGAGGCCTTCGGCCTGACGGCGCGGGCGAACCTGGTGGGGGTGATCTCCAACGGCACCGCGGTTCTGGGCCTCGGCGCCATCGGCGCGCTGGCCTCAAAGCCCGTGATGGAGGGCAAAGCGGTCTTGTTCAAGAAATTCGCCGGGATTGATGTTTTCGACATCGAGCTGGAAGAGCGTGATCCGGACAAATTCTGCGACGCCGTGGCGGCAATGGAGCCCACCTTCGGCGGCATCAACCTTGAAGACATCAAGGCGCCCGAATGCTTCCAGATCGAGGCCGCTTTGAAGGAGCGCATGTCGATCCCGGTGTTCCATGACGATCAGCACGGCACGGCGATCATCGTGGCGGCCGCCATCGTCAATGGCCTTGAGCTCGCCCGCAAGAAGATCGGGGAGGTGAAGCTGGTGGCGTCAGGCGCCGGGGCAGCGGCGCTGGCCTGCCTCAATCTGCTCGTCACCATGGGCCTTAAGCGAGAAAACATCTGGGTCACCGACATTGACGGCGTGGTCTATGAGGGCCGCGAGGCTTCAATGGACGAGTGGAAGGCGGTTTATGCGCAAAAGACCGACCTTAGAACCTTGAACGACGTGATCGACCGGGCTGACATCTTTCTTGGGCTTTCGGCCGGCGGCGTGCTCAAGGCCGATATGGTGAAACGCATGGGCCCCCAACCGCTGATCATGGCGCTGGCCAATCCAAACCCGGAAATCACGCCTGAAGAGGCGCGCGGTGCAAAGCCTGATGCGATGATCTGCACCGGCCGCTCAGACTACCCCAACCAAGTCAACAACGTGCTCTGCTTTCCTTACATCTTCCGCGGCGCACTGGACGCAGGCGCCCGCACGATCAACGAGGAAATGAAGCAAGCGGCCGTGAAGGCAATTGCCGCACTGGCCCATGAGCACTCCTCGGAGGTGGCCGAGAAGGCCTATGGCGGCAAGCCTGGGGTGTTTGGCCCTGAACAGTTGATCCCCAATCCGTTCGATCCCCGGTTGATCCAATGGATTGCGCCAGCCGTTGCAAAGGCCGCCATGGAGAGCGGTGTGGCCGACCGGCCCATCACAGACTTCGACGCCTATGATGAGCAGCTCAACCGCTTCGTCTTCCGTTCCGGTTTCATCATGAAACCGGTGTTCACCAAGGCACGGGCCGCGCCCAAGCGGGTGATCTATGCTGAAGGCGAGGATGAACGCATTCTGCGCGCCGCCCAGGTGGTGATCCAGGAGGGCTTGGCCCAGCCGATCCTTGTGGGTCGACCGCAGGTCATTTCCGACCGGTTGGAACGCTATGGCCTGAGCCTGAAGCCGGGGCAAGACTTTGAGATCATTAACCCGGAAAACGACCCGCGCTACAAGGAATATGTGGAGACCTTCCTGGAGCGGTCCGGGCGCCGGGGCGTGACCCCCAGCCGGGCCCGCACCGTGGTGCGCACGCAGCCTACGGTGATTGCCGCGGTCGCCCTGCACCGTGGCGAGGCAGACGCCATGATTTGCGGGCTTGAGGGCGATTTCGGCCGTCATCTCAGGCAGATCCGCAATGTGGTGGGCCTGGCGGAAGGCGAGGCTGACTTTTCCACGGTCTCCCTGCTGATATTGCAATCAGGCGCCTATTTCCTTGCCGACACCTACATCACGCCGAACCCCACCGCCGATGAAGTGGCCAACATGACCCGGTCCACGGTCAATCAGGTGCGCCGGTTCGGCATGGAGCCCAAAGTGGCTCTGCTCTCACACTCCAACTTCGGCAGCTACGACACGGAGAGCTCGCTGAAAATGCGCAAAACCCTGGCGCTTCTGAAGGAGTGCGATCCGGATCTGGCGGTGGACGGGGAGATGCACGGCGATGCCGCTCTCGATCAGGTGCTCCGCGACAGGGTCTATCCCAATGCCCGGTTTTCCGGAGCAGCCAACGTGCTGATCTTCCCGAGCTTGGATGCGGCCAACATCGCAACCTTGCTGATTAAGGTGATGGCCGACGCCCTGCCCGTGGGGCCGATGCTGATCGGCGCCGCCAAGCCGGCTCACATCCTCACCCCCAGCGTGACGGCACGCGGGGTTGTGAACATGACCGCTTTGAGTGTGGTGGAGGCGCAGCAGGCGGGCTAGGCCGCGGCCTGGTCGGCCCCTCCGTTCAGCGCGCCGAGGTCGATCGGTTGGCCGGTTCGCGCCTGTTCGGCTTCCGGCAGGATATCCAGGGACGGCCACAGGCCGGTTTCGAGTGCGCTCGCATAGCCTTCCGGCAAACCGGCCTGGCGCATCTTTTGCGCGGCCAGCCCGTGATCATAGCTCAGCGCACAGTGGGTGAACTCAGGCCCGTTGCGACCGGGCACCATGAGCGAGTACCAGACCCGCGCGGTGCCGTCATTGGCCACCATGCCTAGGCCGCCTGAGTTGTGCCACACCCGGCCGTCGGGCAATGTGCGGGTGAACGGCAGGCCCGTGTGCCCGGCAATCACCACATCGGCGCAAGCCTGGCCGATCTCGCCGGCAAAATCGGCAGAGGGCAGGCTCTCCCACATGAAACGGTTGACCAGGCCAGGCGCGCCGTGCACCACGCGCACCCTCTTTCCCGACATGGCGAACGTGATGTGGCGCGGCATTGCGCCCATCCAGTCGCTCAAAACCGGGGTCATCTGGGCGCGCGCATGAGCGTACCAGCTGCGCGCCAACACATCGCACGCAGAGCCTTCCTCAAAGCCGCACGCGCAGTCTTCGGCGTCCTCGGCCAACTGGTCTTCGACGTTGCCGCGAATTGACAGGATTCCAAGCTGCTTGACCCGCTCGGCCGTCTTGCGCGCGTCGGCGCAATAGGCGATCACATCGCCTGTATGAATGATGCGACGGGTCGGGACATCCAGCTCCGCGGCGCGTTTAACCAATGCATCCAATGCTTCAAGGTTGCCATAGGCGCCGCCGCAGATCAGCAGGGGCTCGTCGATAGGACCGAGTGAAGAAAGTGCCGTCATTTTTCCGAATAAACTCAATTGCCTCGCGCATTAGTCCATACACTAAATAGGTGATGCGTCGAGATGAAATTTCAATCGAGTAACGTTCACACTCGCGTCATAGCGTGCTGTCAACCGGCCGCCCGTTCAGCGCCAAGCACGATCGGGCGGCCATGGGGCGTGGCGCGGGCGGCCCGGTCCCATGCCTCCTTGCGTTCCGCGAGTTCGGGCGCGCTGGTGAGACCCTTGACGGAGGACAGGCGCTCAAGAGCGCTGAGCCAATGGTGATAGTAATCTTCGCCCTGCTGGTCAGCGCCGGCCCGGCGCAACTCTGCGCCAAAGGCTTCCGCCCATTCAGGCCAGGTGAAACGTCCGGCCTCATGGAGCGCAACCGTCATGGCGAAGGCCTGGGCCTGCCAAGGCTCGGCAAACACCGGCCCTTCCTCATTGCGCGGAATGGAGGGCACAGCGTCCAGCGCCGCCTGTTCGCTCTTAGACACGCTCAAGATAGGCCTCCCAGCAATCGACATGAACATGGTCGTTCGGATTGGCCTCTTCGCCCCACAATTCGGTGGCTTTGAAACGCACCGAGTAGAGCCATTCGGGATTTTCGCCCTCGCCGCGCGCATTTGTGTCCGGGAACACGTGGGCCTTTCGGGCTTTGTGGATGACGCCCTGGCGGCTTCTCAGATAGCGCGGCAGCCGGGTGTGGCCTGTTGGGTTGAAGTTTCGGGCGCGCACCACATCTCCGGCCTTGAACGCTGGAGTGCCCGCCTTGTCGCGCTCCACCGGGCCGCCCTTGGCCAAGGTGAGCGGGGTATCTTCGGCTTTCAGAACGCGCTTTACCGGCGCCGGCGGGACCATCGATCTGCCCACGGCAATCTCTTCGCCGCTGGCAAGGCCGTAGACCTGGATCAGGTCTTCCAGGCCAGAGAGCCAGATCTTGTAATAGCTCCAGGTCAGGTAGTTGGCAGGCCCGACGCTTTCGCGTGCAAAGCGCGAACGATCGATGTTCCAGGTCCCGGTGAATCCCATGGCCACGGTGAGCGCCAAAGCCTTCTTTTCCCAGTCGGCGTGAAACACCGGTTCGTTGGGTTCGGCCTCAACCGGCCCGAAGCCTTGCAGCCCGCCCATGTCTTGCGGGCCGTTCATGCCGGCACCTCGCTTGCAGAAAGCGCAAGACCCGTTCCGATCATCGAATCGCGGGTGACCAGCTTTGCCAGCCTCTCCTCGCTCCAGCCCTCAGTGCCGCCGGGGCGCTGCGGCAGGACCAGATAGCGCATTTCTGCGGTGGAATCCCAAACCCGAACCTCTTTGTCTTCAGGAACGCTCACGCCGAACTCCGAGAGCACACCGCGCGGATCGATCACCGCACGCGAGCGGTAGGGCGCGGACTTGTACCAGACGGGCGGCAGTCCCAAGACGGACCAGGGGTAACAGGAGCACAAGGTGCAAACCACCATGTTGTGCACCTCGTCGGTGTTCTCCACCACGTCCATATGCTCGCCCTGGCGGCCCGAAAAGCCAAGCGACATGATGGCGGCCGAGCCGTCCTCAAGAAGCCATTTCCTATAGTCCGGATCGCTCCAGGCGTGAGCCACCACGCGGGCGCCGTTTTGCGGGCCTACCTTGTTTTCGTACGTGTCGATGATGATGTCGAGCGCGGCCGGGTCCACATAGCCTTTCTCCACCAGAAGCGACTCAAGCGCGCGGACGCGCAGGTCCATCTCCGGCAGTTCAGAGTGATCGTGGGCGTGATCATGTGACATGAAATGGGTTCCATCCGACGGAAGTACACTTGAAGACCCTATCACAAACCGACACAGTGTGAAGGCCTGGGCGGGCGGTGTTGAGGTGGTTATGACGAAAGAAAAGTTCGACGGCATTCAAGCTTGTGTGTTCGACGCCTACGGCACCTTGTTCGACGTGCATGCGCCGGTGGCCAGTGTGGCGGAGAAGATTGGCGCCGAGGCCGATGCCGTCTCAAATGTTTGGCGGCAAAAGCAACTGCAATACACCTGGCTGCGCACGCTCATGGGTGCCCATGCCTCGTTCTGGCAGGTGACCGGCGAAGCGTTGGATTTCGCGCTGTCGTCCCACGGCATCGACGACAGCGCCCTCAGGGACCAGTTGATGGAGCTTTACTTCGCGCTTGATGCCTATGACGACGCCCGGGACTGCCTGAGCGATCTGAAAGTGGCGGGATTGAAAACCGGCATTCTCTCCAACGGAAGCCCCGACATGCTGGACGGCGCGGTTTCTTCAGCCGCGCTCAGCACGGTTCTGGACGAGGTCATGTCCATCGAGGATGTGGGTGTCTTCAAGCCGGACAACCGGGTCTACCAAATGGCCGTGGAGCGCATGGGCGTGGCGGGCCCGGAGAATATCTGCTTTGTCTCCGCCAACACCTGGGATGCCCAGGCCGGCGCCCATTTCGGCTTTCAAGTGGCGCGGATCAACCGCTTCGGCCTGCCGGACGATAACATTCCGGGCAAGCCGAAGGCGCTGTTGGACAGCCTGCGCGAGCTGCCTAAGCTGGTGTCCTAGACTTCAGAAATGTTGCGGTGCAACAAAACATTATTTCAGATTTACAATGGCTTACAGCCAAATGGGTTCGTTTCGTAGAATCGCTGTCTGAACACCATTTGCAACCAAGCGCTCGTGTAAGTTGAGACTATGACCCGGCGGCGCGCATGGCCGGCGCGCCATGACGCCGGGCATGGCGGGCGCGGGCAGCGTCGCCGAACGCCTCAAACAGCTTCACCGAATCCGGGTACTCGGCCGCCTTATATTCAGGATGCCATTGCACCGAGAGCGCAAAATCGCGCGCCGCGTCTATGGAGACGGCCTCAATGGTGCCATCGGCTGCAACGGCCTCAACGGTGAGGCCGTCGGCCAGGCGGTCAATGGCCTGGCGGTGCACGGTGTTGACCATGGTCTGCGTCGCCCCGAGGATGCGGTGAAGCGCGCCGCCCGGCGTGATCTCAATGGTGTGGGCCGGCAGATAGCGTTGGTTCACGTCGCTCAGATGGCCGCGGTGGTCTTCGCGGCCGGGAAGGTCTTGTATTTCCGTGGCCACAGTCCCCCCCATCACCACGTTCAGCTCCTGGTGTCCCCGGCAGATGCAGAACAGCGGGATGGCCTGCTCGATGGCCATCTTGATCAGCGGCAGGGTGGTTGCGTCCCGGGAGTGATCGTAGGGCTCATGGGACTCGGTCGGCTCTTCTCCAAAGTGGCTGGGATGCACGTTGGCAGGCGAGCCTGTGATCACCAGGCCGTCGAGCCCGGCGACCAGATCGCGCAGCGCTTCCACGTCGCCAAGTGACGGGATGAGCAAAGGGTGGCATTGCGCCACATCGGCCACGGCGACGGCGTACTTGTCGCCAAGAATGTGGAAGGGCAATCCCTCTTTCTCCATGGTGTCGGCCGGCAGACCGACCAGGGGCCGTTTGGTTTCCATGTGCGCGCTCACGTCGATGAATGGTTGCCTTGCTCTACTATACCAGACCGCGCCACGTTCCAAGACGTCTAGATCCAGCGGCGCACCGACCGACAATAGGCCTTGAAGACATCACCAAAGGTTTCGCTCAGCACTTTTTCCTCCGGCAGGATGAAGCGGTACTGCATGGCGGCCCAGAAGAGCGGCAATGTGAAGACTGCGCTCAGCCCGCCGAACAGTGCGACACAGCCTGCCAGAATGATCAAATCGGCAAGGTAGATCGGGTTGCGGCTGAACTTGTAAGGGCCGTCATTGATCAAGGCAGATGGGATCTGCCTTGGAATGACCGAGGTCTTAAAACGCTGGAATGCAAACATGGCCCAGAACGCAAGCGCCAATCCGGCGGCAATGAGCGCCCAGCCCAAGAGATCCCAGAACGGATGCGCGAGCAGCAGCAGAGGAAGTTCCCGGGAGAGCCACCAAGCCGCGGCAATGCAGGCGACAAGCCAGACGGGCGGCAGTTCAATGAGTTCGAAGAGCTTGGCCACCGGGCGCCTCTCAGAAGCGCGCCGCAGCAGCGTGCGTAAGGATCTGCTCGATCATTTCGCCCGGCGCACGGGCCACATCAAGGGCCAGCGCCCGTTCGTCCGGTTTCGGCAGCTCGAGCGCTTCGAGCTGGCTGTCGAGCAGGGCCGGCGGCATGAAATGGTCTTTCCGGGCCGCAAGGCGCGACAGCAGCAAGTCTCTGGAGCCGTTCAACAGCACAAACATGATCTCAGGGTCGGCATGGCGCAGCCGGTCCCGGTAGGCGCGCTTCAGGGCGGAACAGGCCAGAACCACCGTGCCGGCTGCCGCTTGGCGTCTGTTGAGCTCAGCTGCGATGCGGTCGAGCCAGGGCCAGCGGTCCGTGTCGTTCAACGGCGTGCCAGAACGCATCTTGGCCCGGTTGGCGTCTGGGTGAAAATCATCACCTTCGACAAAATCCCCGCCCAGGCGCGCCGCAAGCGCCGAACCGATTGTCGTTTTGCCGCACCCGCACGGCCCCATCATCACAATGATCAATTCGGTTTCTCCTCAGTCTTGAGGCGACTGCTCACACTAAAAGTGTGACCTTAACCCTATCGGGCATAGCCGGACCCGATCAAACAAGCGTTAGCGCTATCAGGGTTGAGTTTTGCCTGTCTATAGGCTTTAACAACCCACCAGCTGGGAGGGCGGATGTAACATTGCCTCCCTTCCAGATGTTTCCGAGCCGGCGTGAGGGACGTCCGGTACCTCAAACTGCGCTGCACGGCAATTGGCCTGTGCGGTCGCGAAGCATATACGATCAAGGGAGTATCTTATGGATCGTCGTTCATTTATCAAAAAGGCTGGCGTGGCGGCCGGCGCAACGGCAGCAGCATCAACGCTCGCAACGCCCGCCATCTCACAAACCACCACAGATCTGGTTGTTGTCGCCACTTGGCCCCGTGATTTTCCCGGTCTTGGCACCGGTGCACAGCGCCTTGCCGCACGCATCGACCAACTGACCGAAGGCCGCATCAAGGTGCAGTATTTCGCCGCTGGCGAACGTGTTGGTGCCTTCGATTCCTTCGACGAAGTTGCCTCCGGCAACGCCCAGGCCTACCACGCTGCCGACTACTACTGGAAAGGCAAGCACCCGGGCTGGGCCTACTTCACGTCCGTTCCGTTCGGCCTCACCCACAATGAACACAATGCCTGGATCCAGCACATGGGCGGCCAGGCCCTGTGGGACGAAGTGGCCTCGGCCTTTGGCCTGAAATGTCTGATGGCTGGCAGCACCGGCGTTCAGATGGGCGGCTGGTTCAACAAAGAGATCGAAACAGCTGATGACCTGAAGGGTCTGAAGATGCGCATTCCGGGCCTTGGCGGCGACGTTATGGCCAAGCTGGGCGCGTCTCCGGTTTCCCTGCCGGGCGGCCAGATCTATGAAAACCTGGTGTCGGGCGCCATTGACGCAACCGAGTGGGTTGGCCCGTGGAACGACTTCTTCATGAAGTTCTATGAAGCAGCCAAATTCTACTACTATCCGGGCATGCACGAAGCAGGCTCCACCCTTTCCTTCGGCATGAACGCCAAGTTCTGGGCCGACCTGCCGGCGACGGACAAGGAAATCATCAAGGCCGCATGCGGCGAGGAACACGTGATTTCGATGTCCGAGTACAACGCCAACAACGGCACGTTCCTGGCCAAGCTGATCAAGGAACACGGCGTTCAACTGCGCGAATTCTCCGATGACATCTATGACAGCTTCGGTGAGGCTGCCAATGCGGTGTTTGAAGAGACCAAATCGCACAGTGATCTGGCCGCGCGCGTTCATGACAGCTTTGCAGCCGCACGCGCCGACGTCGGCGGCTGGATGAAGCTTTCGGAGGGTGCCTACTACCAACAGCGCAACCGCGTGCTCGGCCTGTAAATCTGCCGAGCAAGGCCCCTTGAGGGCCGTTTCAAATTCGGGACGGGGTGTGTTGCCCCGTCCCGGTCATAACAAGGGTGAGGGTTATGGCGGCGAGCGAGAGCGCTGAGGCAACGGTGGACGGACCGTACAACTATTCCGCCATGACGCTGGGGTTACGTGCGTTGGCATGGGCCATCGTGTGCGGAACTTTTGCATTTCTGATTAATGTCTATTTGAACTTCTGGCAGGGCTGGCCGGGTGCAGGCGCTGCCACCAGCGGCGGCGGCGGACTGGCCATCGCCCAACTTCTGACCTACGTGGCCGCCATTTTGGCACCCGTCATATTCGTGCTGCGCAGCAAGGGGAAATCCTTGCGCGAGGACGGCTTTACCCTGGACAAGATCGCCCGGTACATCATTCGCGCCGCGTTCTGGATGGCGCTTTTTGTCGGTCTGGTGGACATGGTGATCTCGTTCCTCAGGGTTGAGGGATTTCTCGCCAGTGTGGTCGGCGACACCCTGGCAACCCAGCTGGGGCGCTCCCAGTTCCGCGGCACCTACGTACACATTCCGCTGATTTTGCTTTCCCTGGTGGTTGCCGCGTTCACGCGCACCTTGGGGTTCACCTGGCTTGCGCTGCTGGTGGTGGTTGCCGAACTGCAGATCGTCATCACCCGCTTCATCTTCTCTTACGAGCAGGCCTTCATGGGCGATCTGGTGCGGTTCTGGTATGCGGGCCTGTTCCTGTTCGCCAGCGCCTACACGCTCATCGAGGAGGGCCACGTCCGGGTGGACGTGCTCTATGCCGGCTTCCAGCAGAAGACCAAGGGTCTGGTCAACGTGATCGGTTCGATTTTCCTTGGGATTTCCCTGTGTTGGGTCGTTTTGGTGCTCGGCATGGGTGGAAAGTCCAGCATCATCACGTCACCGCTATTGACCTTCGAAGTCTCCCAGTCGGGCTTTGGCATGTATGTGAAATATCTCATGGCGAGCTTCCTGGCGATTTTCGCCATATCCATGATGGTTCAGTTCGCTGGCTACATGCTTGAAGCCTACGCCGACTACCGGGGCGATCCCGGCAAGCGGAAACTTGAATCCGCACCATCCCATTAGATAACGAGATAGCGACCAAAGCTCATGGAACTGTTCTTTCTGGCAATGCTCGTTTTGGTGATGGCAAGCGCCCTGGGCTCCGGCTATCCGGTCGCCTTCGCCCTGCCCGGCGCCGCAATCATCACAATCGCCGTCGCCGCCTTTTCCGGTTATCTGTTCGCCGGCGACAGTGCTGCATTCTTTGCGCACGGCAGCCCGGTTCAATGGTTGACCGCGGGCGTGACCAACTTTCGAGGGGTCTATTGGGAGGTCGAGCGAGATACTCTGATCGCCATTCCCCTGTTCGTCTTCATGGGCATCATGCTGCAGCGCTCGAAGATTGCCGAGGATCTGCTGGTGGCCATGGCCCAACTGTTCGGGCCGGTGCCCGGCGGCCTGGGCATTTCTGTGGTCTTCGTGGGCGCGCTTCTGGCCGCAACCACGGGCATTGTAGGCGCCACGGTCGTGGCCATGGGCCTGATCTCGCTGCCGGCCATGCTGCGCAACAACTATTCCCATTCGCTTGCCACCGGCACCATTGCCGCTTCGGGCACCCTTGGGCAAATCATCCCGCCCTCCATCGTTCTGATCATTCTGGCTGACCAGTTGGCGAGCGCGGTTGACCAGGCCGATGCCTCCCGCAAGGCGCTCTACAAGGCCACGACGGGCGAGTTCGGCATGCCCTCGGAGTTCGGCGTGGTCTCCACCAGCGCCGGCGACATGTTCCTGGGCGCCTTCATTCCAGGGCTCGTGCTCGTCGGGCTCTACATGCTGTTCATCCTGGCGTTTTCCTTCATGAAGCCCAAGAACGCGCCTGCGGTGCCGTTTGACGGCGCCTATGACAAGGCCTTCATCGGCAGGATATTGCTGATCCTGGTGCCGCCGCTCACCCTCATTTTTGTGGTTTTGGGCTCCATCATCATGGGCATCGCCACGGTGAACCAGGCCGGCGCGATCGGCGCGGCCGGGGCCATGGTGATGGCCGGCTACCGGCTTGCCGAAGGCCGCAAGGACGCCTTCTATCCGGCCATCCTGGCCGTGATCTCGCTCGTCGCGGTGTTCATCATCTCCAGCATTTTCGACGTCAACATCAAGAACGTGAAGACCTCCAGCGACATGGTGGGCATCGTCCTCTCGGTGATCGCCGTGACTGGTTTCATCATCGCCCTGATCTGGAGCGGCTGGCGGACCTTCAAGATCGAGAACACCATGCAAGGTGTGATGATCGATACCGCGAAAACCACCTCGCTGGTGTTCATCATCCTGCTCGGCGCCGCCATGTTGACCGCCGCGTTCCGGGCCTTTGGCGGCGAAGAGCTCGTACGCGAGTTTCTGACCAGCCTGCCGGGCGGGTTTTGGGGCCAGTTCGTCATCGTGATGGCCGTGATCTTCGTGCTCGGGTTTTTCCTCGACTTCATCGAGATCGCCGTTGTGGTTGTGCCGATCGTGGCGCCGATCCTGTTGATGGACCCTTCTGCCAACGTCACCGCGGTCTGGCTTGGGGTGATGATCGGCCTCAACATTCAAACCTCATTCCTCACTCCGCCTTTCGGCTTTGCATTGTTCTATCTGCGCGGGGTGGCGCCGGCCATTGTGAAGACGACGTCCATGTACAAAGGGGTTATCGCCTTCATCGGCCTGCAACTTCTGGCGCTTGTGATTGTCGGGCTGGTGCCCGGCTTGGTGAACTATCTGCCGAACCGCATTTCGCTGACCGCGAACACCGCGCCGCCGCCGATCAACCCGCGCCTGCAACATTGCATGGAGCAGTACATTTTCAACGAGTATGCCACGCGGGGCGACGAGATTCGCGGGGCGATCGATGCGGCCGGCAAACTTGATGTGTCCTACCTGCCGAAGAAACTGAAGGCTGATACGGAAAAAGGCTTCAAGCAGGCCGCTTCCGTCTATGCCCACTTGGAGACCATCGCAAAGGCTGAAGCGGCACGCGATGAAGGGGCAGAGAGCTTCCGCGGCCTGCATTTCAAGGTGCGCAGAATCCAAAGCGACATGCGCAAGCTGCAGGCGGAGAAAAAGACCGAAGGCGACGCTCTCAACCGCCTGAAGCGCCAAACGCCGGTCAATCAGGATGCGGTGGCCAAGGGCGAGGCGCATCTTGCAGAGATCGACAAGGAGTTGGAAGCGTTGAAAGCCTCTGTTCCGAACAACTGGGAGGCCGACAAGAAGACCTTCGAAACCCTGCAGAAGGCCGACACAAAGGCCCGCAAAGACTACCGCAATGCGGTGGACACGGCCTATAAGTCGGTCACCGATCTGATCAATGTGGTCGAGGCTGCTCCGGCGCTTGAAGCCTTTGCCGGGGAGTTGAACGGCCTGAGATCCAAGCTTGCCTCGCAGCAGCCGAAAGAGGCCTCAGAGACGATAAATGAAGTCTCCAAGCGCCTGCGCAAAGTTGCCGGGGTGAAGGATATCCGCTCGGGCCTGTCGTCGGCGCGGCGGGCCTTGCGCGGCAGATCGCCCGATCCGGAAAAGGCCTCAGAAGCCCTGGACAAGGCAATCGCATCGTTTAACGACGACCTTGGTTGGCGCAAGAAGGCGCAGGCCGAGCTGTTGCCGGGCCTGAAAACCTACGAGGCCACGATCCGCGACACCATTGGCCTGCGCCAACAGCGCCGCTTGCCGGAAGCTCAGGCCCTGTCGATTGCGCAGTGCAGTTCCAACCATCGGGACATCTCACTGCACTTCTAGGACGGCTCAAGGCAAGACATCGTTAAGCGCGATTTCGCATCGCCGCTTGACTTCTCGTCTCAATGAGCCCATGTGGGGGCCAACAGCTTCTCGCGAAGGCGCAAAAGTTGCCGGATCAACCGGCCCCTGTTTCCCGAGAAACCCATTCAACCAAAACCCATCCGATCCAAGTGCGCGTGGACGATGACCACTCCGCCCGACCAGCCCGTGCAATGGTGCGCGTGCCTGTCTGGCGCACAAGGACCTATAATAAACGTGACTGATAATACATTTTCTGCGCTCGGCCTCTCCGCGCGCCTGCAACGCACGCTCGCCCACACGGGCTATGATGCGCCGACACCTATCCAAGCCAAAGCCATTCCCCTTTTGCTGCAAGGCCATGACCTTCTGGGCATCGCCCAAACCGGCACCGGCAAGACCGCAGCGTTCACCCTGCCGCTGCTGCAACGGCTAAATGAAGACCAAAGCAACCCCGGCCCCCGCCAAGCGCGGGCGCTGGTTCTTGCGCCGACGCGCGAACTCGTGGTGCAGATTTGCGATTGCATCAAGACTTACAGCCACTCCATGAAGCTGCGTCAGACCTCCGTCATGGGCGGCGTCCGCCCCAGGCCGCAGATCAACGCGATGCGGCGCGGCGTAGACTTTCTCGTGGCCACGCCCGGGCGCCTGTTGGACCTGATCCGCAGCGGCGATGTGGATCTCAGCGCAACCGAATATCTCGTGCTGGATGAAGCAGACCGCATGCTCGACATGGGGTTCATCAAGGATGTGCGCCGGATCATCGCCACAATGCCGGCTGAGCGCCAAACGCTGCTGTTCTCCGCCACCATGCCGAGCGCTGTTGCGCGCTTTGCTGACGACATCCTGAACGCGCCGCAACGTGTTGAAATAGAATCAAAAAGCATCGCTGTTGAACGGATACATCAAACCGTCCAACACGTCCCTGCCAGCGACAAGCGCAAAGTGCTCACCGGGCTCTTTGACGATACGGAGCTTGGGCGGGTCATCGTCTTCACCCGCACGAAATATGGTGCAGAACGGGTTGCCAAGTTCCTCAATCGCGACGGCGTCGAGGCCGACGCCATCCACGGAAACAAGACCCAAGGTGCCCGTCAGCGCACATTGGAGAAGTTCCGCGCAGGCAAAGTCAGGGTGCTGGTGGCCACCGATATCGCCTCACGCGGCATCGATGTCGACGAGGTCACGCACGTGATCAATTTCGAACTGCCCAATGAGCCGGAAAGCTATGTCCACCGGATCGGCCGTACGGCACGCGCCGGTTCCGGCGGAGCGGCCATTTCACTGTGCAGCCCGGACGAGCGCGCTTATCTGAAATCGATCGAAAAGCTGATCAAGCGTCCCCTCCACGTGGTCGGCGAGGAGCCGGAAGAGACGGCGGTGCCCGCACGCCCGAACAGAAACCGGCGGGGCGGCCGACCAGGGTCAGGCGCACCAAACCGCCGCCGGCGCCCCAGGCGGCCTTACAAAAAGGCAGCCTGACGCGGTTCGCACGTGCAAGCATCTTGAAGGCATGAGCGGCACACCATACACACAGGGCAATGTCTGACGTGCCACCAAACTGTCTGGTCTGCCGTTCATCGTCTGTGGGGCTGTTCGCCAAGATCGAGAGCAAAACCTATTGGCGGTGCCGGACCTGCGAAGCGACATTTCTCGATGCCCGCCATCATCCCGGCACGCAGGAGGAGCTCTCGCAGTACCTGCTGCACGAGAATGATGAGGCCGACCCCGCCTATCGGCGCTTTTTGTCGAAGCTGGCCGCGCCACTTCTCGAACAGCTTGCGCCCAAAGCTGAGGGGCTGGACTATGGCTGCGGGCCAGGTCCGGCCCTGGCGGCCATGCTGCGTGAGGCGGGTCACCGGGTGGCGCTCTATGATCCGTTCTTTCGCCCGGATGCAAAAGCTCTCAACCAAACCTACGACTTCATCACATGTTCTGAGACGGCGGAGCATTTTCATAGCCCGGCAGATGCGTTCGACCGGCTGGACGCCCTTCTGCGGCCAGGCGGCGTGTTGGCTGTGATGACCTGCTTTCAGACCGACGATGCGCGGTTTGCAAACTGGCACTACCGCAAAGACCCGACCCACGTGGTGTTCTATCGCCTCACCAGCTTTGAGATGTTGGCCCGGCAACGCGGATGGAGCTGCAGTTCCCCGGCCAAGGATGTTGTGCTGTTGCACAAGGGCCCTCCAAGGCCCTGATCCACCGCCGGCCTCGTTCTCAGTGAGTTGCAATTTCCACCTGAGGCGCAGATAGTGCGCCGCTTGACGGCGGGCCTCGGCCCGGCCCCAAAAGAGGACAGGTATTTTGGAACCAATCGTCTTTGCCGCGGTCTTGCTGGCGGCGGCCTTGCATGCAACGTGGAATGCGATCGTTAAGGGGTCGGGTGACAAATACATCTCCATGACGGCGGTGGTGATGGGCCATGTGCCGCTCGCGCTGATCGCGCTTCCCCTGTCCCCGCTGCCTGCAGCCTCAAGCTGGCCCTATCTGGTGGCCGGAATTCTCTTGCATGTGGGTTACCAGTTTTTTCTCATGTTTTCCTACCGGATTGGCGACCTCACGCAAGTCTACCCGATCGCGCGCGGGATTGCGCCAATGCTGGTCGCCCTTGTCTCCGTCCTGTTCTTGAACGTGCCGCTGTCTAACTCTGAACTGATTGCAATCTTGGTCATTGGCACGGGCATCATGAGCCTTGTGTTTGTGCGTGGCGGCGATGGCCTTCACAATGCAGGTGCTGCCTTGATGGCTGTCGGCACGGGCTGTTTCATCGCGTCGTATTCGCTGGTTGACGGGCTGGGCGCACGCGAGGCGGGAACGGCATTGGGCTTCTACGCTTGGCTGACAACCATTAACGCGGTGGTGTTCGTGGTCATCATGCGGTTTGTGAAGCCGGGCGCCGTCACGGAGGTGGTCAGGAAGCATGCACGCTTCGCCCTGCTCGGCGGAGGTGCCTCCTTCGTGGCCTATGCCCTGGCCATTTGGGCGTTCACCCAAGCGCCGATTGCCTTGGTGACCGCCGTTCGCGAAACCAGCATCATTTTCGCTCTGTTTATCGGCGTGTTCTTCCTCGGCGAGCGTCTCAATCTGCTGAAACTATGCTCAACGGCCATGACGATCTTCGGTGTCTTGATGCTGCGCCTGTCACGCTGAGCCTGCGGCCATTTTGAGACACATCGCATGGCTGTCTCACAACTGGACAGTTCGTGCCGATCGGCACGGCCGATACGCTGAGACTATCAGGGCGATATGCTGCAACTATTGAGGCTGATGTTGAAAATTGGCGGTTTCCCAGAAGTTTTGGCCATTTGGCATGAGTGTTGCTTCTTAGAAAGTCGGGACGCGGGTGTAGCTTAGCGGCAGAGCAGCGATCGTCCAGATTGTCAGCACAGGTTCGAATCCTGTCACCCGCTCCAATTTCTCAAACAATCTTCCATTGTAAGCCATTGTAATAATTGGTTATCCAAGATTTGTCACCGCTCCGAATTTACCTCCACAACCAAACTGTGTAACTTTTTGTGTAACAATTGTGGTACAAATCAGGAGCGATTTCGTGCGGCGCGACGACCGGCATTTACAAAAACGGGGCGGCCGTTGGCACTATGTCAGACGTGTCCCAAAACGATTTGCTGCACACGACACGCGTTGCGTTATTCGCAGTTCTCTTAAAACAGGCTCAATTGAAGTTGCCCGCTTTCGCCGTGATGCGCTTGAAGCAGCTGACGATGAGTATTGGGCCTCCACTTTGCTTGTGGCAGAAGAGGCCTCAGAGAGGTTCGCCGGGCGTCAGCGTGAACGGCTGGAGCGTCGCTACCGTGCAGCGAGCTCGCGTGCTCTTGCTAGGGGCTTTGTCTATGCACCTGTTGAGGACCTTGTCCGCGATGCTGGCGTTGAGGAGCTTCTCGACAGGCTCCAGTCCATTGTAGGAGGCTCCGGCAGGGCATTAAATGAGATTGAGGAGGTGGAGGCCGAGGCCTTGCTCGGCGGGATTAAACCACCACCCGTGACCGTCTCAGAAGCCTTTGAGATTTATTGCACGAAGATTGCCATTGGCGATTTGATCAACAAGTCTCCGGCACAACAGCGTCTCTGGCGAAAAACCAAAAACCGCGGCATTCAGTACTTCATAGATGTGGTGGGGGATAAGCCCTTGGTTGAGATCACACGCCAAGATGCCCTCGCCTACTACAATTGGTGGACCGAACGGCTCTCGCCCAAGACCGGACGTAAACCGCGCAAGGCAAACACGGCCAACCGGGACGTTGGCAACATGCGCCAACTCTATGCTGCATACTTCAAGCATGTGGGTGAAGAAGACAGAGCCAACCCGTTCCGCAATCTTTCCTTCAAAGATTCAAGTCCAACCAAGGTTCCAGCTTTTGAGGATGAATGGGTACGCTCCAAGATCCTCGTACCTGGGGTGTTCGACGGACTTAACAGGCAAGCTGTTCTGATCGTCTACGGGCTCATCGAAACCGGATGTCGTCCTAGCGAGATTGCCAACCTGATCCAGGAGGACATCCGGCTTGATGCTAAGGTGCCACATATCCTGATCAGGCCGCATACAGGACTTGAGGTAAAGTCGGCTGCATCCATAAGAGAGATCCCCCTGGTTGGCGTCTCTCTGGAAGCACTGCGCAGAGCCCCCGACGGATTTCCCCATTACCGGGACAAGAATGACCTTCTCTCATCAAGTCTGATGCGGGCCTTTCGGCATCGTGATCTTCTGCCCACAGATGGACATGTGATCTATTCGTTCCGTCATTCTTTTGAGAAGCGCATGTTAGAAGCTGGTCTGGACTATGGTCTTCGCTGCATTTTGATGGGCCATCGCAACACTCGACCGTCCTACGGAGATGGTGGATCGCTTGACTATCGGCGGGACCAACTGTTGAAGATTGCTCATCCCTATCCGGGCGATCTATTTGGATCATCGTTGAAGGCCTGACCTCAATGATACAACTGAGCCGGTGCCGCCCGCTTCCTGAGGAGGTGCTGAAATCAGCGTCTTGTGCTCGGCTGGAAGGTACGCATTCAACCTCGCTGATCGTGAGCGACGTTCTCTGAGTTCGGTTTCCAGGCGCTCAAACACAGGCCAGTAGACTTCTCCATAACGCAGCACAATTCTGGCTGCGATCGACAAACCGATCTCGATGTCCTGATCAGTTATCTTTGGTGGCGAGGTCATGAGCCCGATGCCCCCTCGCGAGGACTGAGGGATTGATGCTTGATCAGAAGCTGCAAAATCGCAGGCCGCGATTGAAGGTTCGAGAGGAATTGGGAACACGGCACCCGGTCGAGCAGACACGTCCTCCTCTGCGTCACTGGCAGCATCGCGCAGTTCAAGTTCGCATTGGCGATGGATTGTTGTTCGGCCAACTTCCTGAATTGAAGCATCGTCTCCTCATTAGTTCGCCACATTATCGATCTCTAATCTGAGGCCGAGCATCGG
>CAJHYS010000325.1_pt1 | contig 26295 bp, 25 predicted proteins | sample 9198801 | NCBI WGS metagenome assembly CAJHYS01 (sample SAMEA7708368, study PRJEB35096) | sediment metagenome | biome: marine neritic benthic zone biome [ENVO:01000025]; feature: sediment [ENVO:00002007]; material: shallow marine sediment [ENVO:03000034] sea grass bed [ENVO_01000059] ...
CGCTGGTGCCCGCGTTCGAGGCGGCACGGGGTGCTTTTGAGCAGGTTTTGCAAACGATTGAGGGTCTGGCCGAAGAGCTTCAGGCCATTGACGGCAGCGGTCCGGAACATGCCCGCTGGGACCAGTATTGGTATCCGCGCATGGATGCCGCATCGGCCTACGCCCTGGTGCGCAGCCTCAAACCTGCCCGCATCATTGAAATCGGCTCCGGCCATTCAACCCGGTTCATGTGCCGGGCCATCTGCGATGGTGCATTGGAGTGTCATCTGACCGCCATTGATCCGGCACCGCGGGCAAACCTGGCCGCCTTGGCGATCGATGTGCAGCGCAAACCCTTGCAAGACGTCGACCTTTCGCTGTTTGCGGGCCTGCAGGAGAACGATTTTCTCTGCGTCGATTCCAGCCACATCCTGATGCCCGGCAGTGATGTGGACATGGTGTTGAACCGTATCCTGCCCGCGCTGGCGCCGGGGGTGGTGGTGGCGTTTCATGATATCTTCCTGCCGTTTCCCTATCCGGCCGATTGGGCGTGGCGCAACTATAATGAGCAAAACGGGGTTGGCGTGCTGCTTCAGGGCGGCTATGAGCTTGTGTTCGCCAGCCACTATGTGGTGAGGGAATTGGGAGAGCTCTGGGGCGGCGGCATTGTTGAAAATCTGCCCCTGCTTGCGGGCGCACATGAATGCGGCCTATGGCTGCGCAAGACCTGAAGGCAACGGATCAGAACCATGAAACAAGAAGACAAAAACAAATTGGAAGAGTTCCGCCGCAGCATCGACAATCTCGATGCGGCCCTGATCTACCTTCTGGCCGAGCGCTTTCGCCTAACCCAGCAGGTGGGTGAGTACAAGCGCGCCAAAAAACTGCCGCCAGCCGATGAAAGGCGCGAAGCTGAACTGATCGCGCGGTTGCGGCAACTGGCCAGCGATAGCCAGCTCGACCCTGATTTTGCCGAACGTCTCATCCGCTTCATCATTGATGAAGTGGTGCGCAATCATGAGCGCATTCGCGCGTCCTAGACGTCGGCTCATTTTTGAACAAGCTGTTGATCTGACGCTGAAAATTTTAGCGGTCATTTTTGCGTTTGATTAACGACTGAACCAAAATCAACTAAAAGATTTGACTTTCAGGCCTACACTGAGGCTTGGCAAGCTCTTTGCAGGGCAGGCCAACGAGGTTCGCCAAAGAACGGAACCTCGCGAGGAGGCGGATATGAAACAGTTGGCACTCATGCTCGGTCTGGTCGCTGCGGCGCTCATGGTGAGCCCGGCCTATTCGCAGTCGGCAAAACCCCTTCCTGCTGGAGAGTATGTAACCAAAGCAGGCTTGGCCCAGTTGTTCCCCGGCACGTTTATGGCCCGGTTCAAGAAATACAAGGTGCGGTTCACCGCGTCTCGTAATGGCAGGATCACAGGGAAATACCGGTTGTTCTCCGACAAGGGCAACTGGTGGCTTCGCGACAGCAAGCTTTGCATAAAGCTGCAGAGCTGGTTCAAAGGCAAGACCAAGTGCAGCCACGTGATCAAGTATGGCCCGGTCTATGTGGCCAAAGATGTGGTGTTCAGCAAGCTCTAAGCGCTACACCTTTCGGTAGTTGCGCTTCAGCACAAAAGTGCTCGACACCCGCTGGCAGCCCACTTAAGACAAGCGCCGGGAACGTTCTTAGGTCTTCCGGGCACTCATGGAAAAATACCGTCCTGACATCGATGGATTGCGAGCCGTGGCGATCCTGCCGGTGCTGTTTTTCCATGCAGGCATAGGTGCGTTCGCCGGCGGCTATGTGGGTGTGGATGTGTTCTTCGTGATCTCCGGCTTTCTGATCACGCGCATCATCTATTCGGAAATTCAACAGGGCTCATTCTCGATCCTCAGGTTCTACGAACGCCGGGCCCGGCGCATCCTGCCGGCGTTGTTTGCCGTTTGCCTGTTTTGCATTGCCATGGCCTGGTGGCTGTTTGTGCCGCTCGACTTTAAGGACTTTGCCCGCAGCTTGACCGCCGCCATGCTGTTTGTATCCAATTTTCTGTTCATGGACGAGAGCGGCTATTTCGCTCAGCCCTCTGAAATCAAACCGCTGCTGCACACCTGGTCATTGGCGGTTGAGGAACAGTATTACATCGTGTTCCCCCTGTTTTTGATGATTGTCGCCAGGTTCTTGCGAAACTATCTCGGCCTGTGCGTGGTGCTGATCACCCTTGCCTCCTTTGCGTTCTGCGTTTGGGCCACCGGATACCGGCCGGTCTACGCCTTCTTCCTGTCGCCCAGCAGGGCCTGGGAGCTGTTGATCGGATCGGTGCTGGCGCTTGGTTTGATACCTGTCATCAGCGACAAGAAGCTGCTCAACGTGCTTTCCCTGCTCGGGCTTGGCCTCATTCTTCTGGCCATATTCACCTTCAACGCCGATACGGACTTTCCCGGCTGGCAGGCGGCTATCCCTTGCCTAGGGGCCGGCCTCTTGATCTATGCCAACAGCCAGGGCGAGACCCTCGGCGGGCGGATCTTGAGCTTCAAACCGTTCGTCTGGGTCGGGTTGATCTCCTATTCCCTCTACCTCTGGCATTGGCCGATCATTGTCTTTGCCAAATATCATGCGGGCGGTGAGTTGGAGGCGCCGGTGCTGTGGGGGCTCATCGCGCTTTCGTTTGTCGCCGCCGCAGCGTCCTGGAAGTGGGTGGAACAGCCCTTCCGGCGCAAGACCGGCAGCTTTGCCAATATCCGCATCTTTGCCCCGGCCTGCCTTGCCGGAGGCCTCGTGCTCACCGGCACCGGTGTGTCGGGGCACATCACCAATGGTTTTCCGGAGCGCTGGTCGCCGGAGGTGCGCCGCTTTGCCAGCGCGCGCGAAGACATCAATCCGCGCTCGCATGGTTGCCACCACCGCAAGCCCAAGGAGCTCGCCGCATCGCCACCCTGCAGGTTCGGGCCTGAAGAGGGCGCGCCGAAGTTCATGGTGTGGGGCGACAGTCATGCCGATGCCATCATGCCGGCGTTCACGGCCCTTGCCGAGCGCTACAAGGTGCCGGGCTGGTTTGCCAGCTATGGGGGGTGTCCGCCCTTGCTGTCGGCCTACAGAATTGACCGCACCCGGCGCCATCAATGCCCCCAGTTCAACGACACGGTAGCCAAGCTGATTGCCGACAACGGCATAAAGACCGTGTTCCTGGTTTCCCGTTGGACGGTCTATTCCGATGGCCACAATGATGATGGGCCGCAATCGTCCAAGCGCACCTTTATCGGCAGCGCGAGCCACAAAGAGCGCACGCGCCAGAGCAGCAAGAAAGCCTTCGCAGAGGGCTTGGAGAAAACCTTGAAGGCGCTGCAAAAGACTGGAGCCCGGGTGATCCTGGTTGAGCAGGTGCCGGAGCATTTCGGGCTGGTGCCCACCATTCTTGCGCGCGGTGTGGCGGCGGGGATCGATCCTGCAGATATCAAGTTGCCGCTCAAGGCTCATCTGGCGCGGCAGAGCTATGTGGTGTCACAGTTCGACAAGTTCGCCCGCCCGCCTGAGGTTGTCCGGCTGAATCCGGCACAGCGCCTGTGTTCGGACACCGGTTGCAAAGTGGTGGATGGAGACATCACGCTCTACAACGACTACCAGCATCTGACCGCCAGCGGCGCAGAATGGATCGCCGGCATGTTCGAGCAGGTGTTCAAGGACATGGCCGGGCCTGGCTAGAGCTGCGCGCTGACCCAGGCTTCAGGGTCTTCGAGCCGAAAGCGGCCCTCCATGTAGCCATCGATGATTTCGCGCATACGCTGAGACCCCATGGACTCATAGTGACCGCCGTGAACAACCTCCACCGGCAGCTCGGCCAGGCGCTTTAAGCTCTCGCGGTAGACCATGCGGTCTGAATGATAGACCGTGTCAAACAGATCGTTGTTGTAGATCACATCGCCGGAGAACAGGGTTTTGGTTTTCGTTTCATATAGCGCGATCGAGCCGGGTGAGTGGCCCGGCAGATGCAGCACCGCGAACTGCCGGTCGCCAAGGTCCACAACGTCGCCTTCATCGAGAAATCCTGTGAGCGGTGCGGCCCTTACGGTGTAGTTCTCGGCCATGAACCCTTCATAGGGGCTTGCAAGGAATGTCTCGGCCCGCACAAAGGCATCCCAGCCGCCTGTGTTGTGTTCATCGGGAGCAGCATGAATGTACGCCTCACTCTTGTGCCCCAGCCGACAGTCGAACTCGCTTGCGCAGCCGATATGGTCAAAATGGGCGTGGCTGGAAACGGCGATGACCGGTTTCTCGGTCAACAGCGCCACTTCTGCCTTCAACGGCCTGAGGCCCATGCCGCTGTCGATCAAAAGGTCTTTGTCGCGCCCGCGCACATGCCAGATGTTGCAACGCAGCCAGCCTGCCACATGGGTTTCGCGGATCAGGCTGATGTCGTCGCTTAGCTTATGAACCTCATACCACTTGTCGGCCACCTGGCCTGGTCCGGCTGCGGTCATCACCAAATGGCTCCGGCGCTGATTTGAATATCCTCCATGGTGATGCCGGCAGCCTCATCACGGCACAGGAAGGCTGCCATGGCCGCAAGCTCGCCAACCTGAACGATGCGCTTTTGCGGGTTGAGCTGGCGGGTTTCCTCCATCATCTGAGCGGCGCTCTGGCTGTCTTTGTGCTCGGCGGCAAGGATCTCCATGCTCTGGCGCATCATTTTGGTTTCAACCCAGGTCGGGCTTAGCGCAACGCACGTCACCCCATGTTCAGCCCCTTCCAGAGCGGTCACTCTGGTGAGCCCCAGCAAGCCTGACTTTGAGGCGCAGTAAGCGGCATGTTCCACATGGGCCGACCGCGCCGCGGTGGAGGCGATGTTGATGATCCGCCCCCAGCCCCGCGCCATCATGCCGGGCAGGGCTGCACTGGTCATGCGGAAGGCGCCGTTCAGATTGGTGTTGATCACCGTCAGCCAGTCTTCTTCGGTGTGTCCGCTGAGGGGGCTCTGGATGCTGGTGCCGGCAGAGTTGACGAGAATGTCCACCGGCCCGAGCGCCGCCTCGGCTTCGCCCATGAACGCTTCAACAGCCGCAACCTCGCCCACGTCCAGGTGCCCGGCATGAACCTTCCCGCTGCCTGATGCAAGCGCGGCGCGGATCTCAGTGGCTTCTTCTGCTCCTAAGTAGTAGGCCTTGTCGGTGGCCCCCTCCGGACGCTTGCCGATGCGCGAGCCGATGGCGACGGACGCCCCGCGGCTGAGGAGTTCTTCGGCGATGGCCAGGCCTATGCCTGTGAACCCTCCGGTAACGACAGCAACCCGGCCTTCAAGGTAGTGCTCCACCGGCGGGCGGCCTTAATGGGCTTGATAGAGGGTGACGACACAGGCGCCGCCAAGACCAAGATTGTGCTGCAATCCGGTGCGCGCGCCGTCTACCTGACGCGCGCCAACCGTGCCGCGCAACTGGTTCACCAGCTCAAAGCACTGGGCCAGCCCGGTCGCGCCGAGAGGATGACCCTTTGACAGAAGGCCGCCTGACGGGTTGGTGACCACCTTGCCGCCATAGGTGTTATCGTCGTCACAGATGAACCCTTCCGCATTGCCCTCCGGTGTCAGCCCAAGTGCTTCATAGGTGATCAGTTCATTGGTGGTGAAGCAGTCGTGCAGTTCCACCACATCCACGTCGCCCGGCCCAACACCGGCTTGGTCATAAACTTGGGACGCGGCCTCTTTGGCCATGTCGTAGCCCACAACCTTCATCATGTCGTGGTCTTCAAAGGTGGAGGGATAGTCGGTGGTCATCGCCTGGCCCACAATGTGCACGCCGGTATCAATGCCATGTTCTTTTGCAAATCGCTCTGAGCAGATAACCGCTGCGCCGGCGCCGCAGGTTGGCGGGCAGCATTGCAGCCGGGTCAGCACGCCAAAAATCGGCGGCGAGGCCAGCACATCATCCACGCTCAACTCGCTGCGGAAAATCGCTTTGTCATTATGCACCGCATGGCGGCTGGCTTTGGCGCGGATCTTGGCGAAGGTCTTTTGCTCCGTGCCGTATTTGCGCTGGTGTTGAACACCTGCACCGCCAAACACCTTCAGCGCGACGGGCACGTCGTTTTCGCCCATCATATCGTCAACCACCCCGATGAACTTCTCCAGAGGGTTGGGCCGGTCGCTGAAGACTTCTCCAAGCGCGCCCGGAACCATCTGTTCAAAGCCGAATGCCAAGGCACAGTCCACCACGCTGGCCTCGACGGCCTGGCGCGCCAGGAACAGGGCGGTGGATCCGGTGGAGCAGTTGTTGTTGACGTTGACGATGGGGATGCCGGTCATGCCCACATCGTAAAGCACACGCTGACCGGCCGTGCTGTCGCCATAGACATAGCCGGCATAGGCTTGCTGTATTTGATCATAGGATATGCCGGCATCGGCAAGCGCCATCCGGATCGCGTCTGCGCCCATCTCAGGATATGCGGCGCTGTCGGTGGGCTTTACGAACGGGGTCATGCCGACACCCGCAACAACAACCTTGCTGCTCATGAAAGAGGTCTCCTGCTCCAGGCCAGCATCATGACGTCTCGGCGGCGAATTTGCAATTCACCGTCGAGCCTGTCTCACCTGAAAAGGACAAACAGAATTCAGCTACTGTCCGGCCGGCCGGGACAGCATGGGCATTCCGGTAATGTGGGTACGTCACTTACGGGCCCCCGCCTGGTGCGCGAGCCGCTCACGGAGATTTAGTGTCTAGGCCGCTTCTTGGGCCTGCAGTCTAACAATCTCGTCTTTGAGGCGGAGTTTCCGGCGTTTAAGCTCGGTAATCAATAAACTGTCCGCTGAGGGACTCATCATTTCGGCTTCGATTTTGGCCTCCATGGCCTTATGTTTCTCGCTTAATTCATGCAGATGAGCCTCTAGGTTCATGAGCGGTTCCTTCCATTATCGGTTGAAACAACGGCAGTGATTCTTACACAAATATGACATTTTGTCGAATTTTCCAGACCTCAGGTGGCGGAATCGGTTAACGAAGATTAACAAAATCGTACGCCACTCTTGCATTTTTGCGTCCTCTCGCCACACAATGTCGATCTATCGAAAACGGCAGGAGGACGGCATGTCAGAGGATGGCGAAGTCGATTTGCAGGCAAAGCTTGAAGATCTGAAAGCGCAACACCAGGCCTTGCACGATAAGATTGATGAGCTGGAGGCGCATGGCGGCGACCCGCTCAATCTCACACGGCTCAAGAAAGAAAAGCTGCAACTGAAAGACCAGATTACCGTGCTGGAAGATAGCATTCTTCCCGACATTATTGCCTAAGGTCAGGCGGCCTTAGCGCCCTTGGCATGCCGGACCTATTCGGGTGCGACGCGCCCCTCCGACTGCTTCATCTCATACATCCGGCGGTCGGCCGTTCTGATCACGGCTGAGACGGATCCTTCTCCTGAACCGCCCGCCACACCGTAAGACACCGAAAGGGTAACTTGTCGCTTTGGCGTCTTGATCTGGGTTGCGGCGACCAATGCGGCCAGTTCCGCCGCCTTTCGCCGGGCCGTCTTATGGTCGGCCTGCATCAAGAGCAAGCCAAACTCGTCGCCCCCCAACCGGCCTGCAAGATCTGAGTCCCGGCAATTGGCGCGCAACAGCTCTGCCACCGACCTGAGCGCCCGGTCTCCGGCCTCGTGGCCGAACCGGTCGTTGATCTGCTTCATGTCGTTCAGGTCGAAATAGATCAATGAAACCGGAAACTTATAGCGCTTGGCGGCCGACCAGACACGGGTGAACTCGCGCTCGAAGGCCCGCCTGTTCAAGAGCGGCAGGAACATGTCCTGATCCACCATGGCCGTAAGCTTGGCGATTTCCTGATCGCGGGCGCCGAGTTCCTGCTGCAATCGGGCGATCTCGCGTTCAAGCGCGCTGATTTGCTTGCTATGGTCTGGCCGGTCCACTTTAAATCGTGTCTTGCGCGGGGTGCGCTCATCCCTATAATCCGCGCCTTTCCGGGTGCCGATCGCACCTGGCGGTCGTGGGCGGAACAATGGCAGACACTAACACATCTCAGGCACCATTGGTTGCCATCATTATGGGCTCCAATTCGGACTGGCCCACCATGGGCCACGCGGCGGAGGTATTGGACAATCTGAGGATTGCCTACGAGGCGCGGATCGTTTCGGCACACCGCACGCCGGAGCGCATGTTTGACTTCGCCAAAGGCGCCAAAGAGGCCGGCATCAAGGTGATCATCGCCGGCGCAGGCGGTGCAGCCCATCTGCCGGGCATGGTGGCCTCGCTCACCCCGCTGCCGGTTTTCGGCGTGCCTGTTGAATCGCGTGCGCTGAGCGGCCAGGACAGCCTGTTGTCCATCGTGCAAATGCCCGGCGGCATTCCGGTGGGCACCCTGGCGATCGGCAAGGCAGGAGCGACAAATGCGGGGCTTTTGGCCGCCGCAGTGCTGGCCTTGGGCGATGAGGACTTGGCGGCCAGGCTGGATGACCTCAGAGCCAAGCGGACGGCCTCCATTGCGGAATTTCCCTCCTCTGACGGATAATTCATCATTATGAGCACCTCCCTTGAACCTGGCGCAACGATCGGCATTCTGGGCGGCGGCCAGTTGGGGCGCATGCTGGCGTTGAGCGCCGCGCCGCTGGGCCTGAAATGCCACATCTATTGCCCGGATGAAGCCAGTCCGGCCTTTGATGTGAGCAGTCAGTTCACCTGCGCGCCTTATGAGGATGCAGACGCTCTGGCCAAGTTTGCCGCCGCGGTGGACGTTGTAACTTATGAGTTTGAGAACGTGCCGGATGCGACCGCAGCCCAACTCTCGGCTCGCGTGCCCGTTCATCCCGATCCCTCCATCCTCTCCATCACCCAAGACCGGGCGAGTGAGAAGAAGTTTCTGGAAGGGCTCGGCGTCCAGGTGGCGGCGTGGGCCGAGGTTGACGGTCTCAGCGGCCTGGCGGCGGCGGTGGAGAAGATCGGCCGGCCGGGCATTTTGAAGACCCGCCGCTTCGGTTATGACGGCAAGGGCCAGACGACCATAGGCCCCGACGATGATCTGAGCGCGGCATATGAGGTCATCGGGGCTGCTCCGGCGGTGCTGGAAGCCATGGTGCCATTGGCGTGTGAGGTGTCTCTGATTGCTGCCCGCACCCCGTCCGGGGCGTTCAAGGCCTATGATGTCGCGGAGAACTTGCACGAAAACCACATCCTCAAAACCTCCACCGTTCCGGCCTCGATTCCGCCGGCCCTGCAGGTTGAAGCTTTTGAAATGGGCCGCAAAATTGCAGACGCCTTCGGCTATGTGGGCGTGCTGGGCGTCGAACTGTTCGTCACCGGTTCAGGCGATGACGCCAAACTCCTGGTCAACGAAATCGCCCCCAGAGTGCACAATTCAGGACATTGGACCCAGGATGCCTGCACGGTTTCCCAATTCGAGCAGCACATCCGGGCCATTGCCGGCTGGCCTCTGGGCGACACGGCGCGGCACAGCGATGTGGTGATGACCAATCTGCTTGGCGACGAGATTGACACCTGGGCAGATCTCGCGCCCGAGCCGGCCACAGCCATCCATATCTACGGCAAGGCAGAAGCCCGTGCGGGCCGGAAAATGGGGCACGTGAACGTGCTCTCGCGCATGCGATAATTTCTGCCAAAATGCCTGCAAACGCTGGACTTTGCTGCCTGGTTCTGCTATTTCCGGCTCAAGTCTGCGCCAGGTTCTGGCGCGGGGCGAGCTTTTAGTACTCGCTTTTGAGACATCATCGATAGATCGAACATCACGAAACAGGATCAATTCTGTGCAAGTCATCGTACGCGACAACAATGTAGACCAGGCGCTCAAAGCGCTGAAAAAGAAGATGCAGCGCGAGGGCGTCTTCCGTGAAATGAAGCTCCGCGGCCATTACGAGAAGCCCTCTGAAAAGAAAGCCCGCGAAAAAGCGGAAGCTGTGCGGCGTGCGCGCAAACTGATGCGCAAGAAGCTGCAGCGCGAAGGCCTGCTGCCGTCCAAGCCGCGTCCCGCACGGACCGGTCGCTAAGACAGGCTGAACGCCCCGGCTCTGCCGGCGGGCACTTTTATCGAGAATCTGACGAGCCGACCGCATTGCGTGTCGGCTTTTCGCATTTTGGGCTCGACTTAGCGGTTGGCCCTTTCTAACGTCCAGAAAAAATCTTGGAGGTTAGAATGAGTGTGCTTGAGCTTGGCCCATCCAGGTCGCTGTACTACGAATTTGATCCGTCTGATGGCGGCCAGCCGACGTTCGTTTTAATCAATGCGCTCACCGGCAATGTGGCCGCCTGGCAGGCCGAGCTTGGCCCGGCTTTGCGAGAGGCGGGGTATGGCACCCTAGCCTGGAACTTCCGCGGACAGGCAGACAGCACCTATGCGCCGGAAGATAGGTTGGATGAGCCCACCATCACATCGGATCTGATGCGGCTCTTGGAGGAGCTTGCGCCAGACCGCCCAATCCTCACCGGTCTCTCCATTGGCGGGCTTTATGCCGCGAACGCCTATCTGAAGGGCGCGAACGCCAGCGCATTGGTCTTCATGAACACCTTGCGCAAGCCGGGCACTCATCTGCATTGGATCAACGATGTGGTGACGCGGCTGGCGAAGATTGGCGGCGGGCAGCTGATGATGGATGCAAACCTGCCCCATTTGGCCGGCCCGGCGTTTTTGGAGAAGATGCGCGCCAATGCTTTGCCCGATGCACCCTATGTGGGATTGGAGGAAAGCGATCCGATCTATCAGCTTCTGGCCAATGCCCGCGATGCGGACTGGGATATCGCCTATGAAAAGCTGGACCTGCCGGTTCTCTCCCTCACCGGCAAGTGCGACCGGGTGTTTTATGACGAGACCAATGTGGCCGAGCTGATGGCACGCATGCCCGATGTCACCGAAGTTGTGTTCGACGATATCGGTCATCTCATTCCCATGGAGGATGCCGCCCGCACGGCCCGCGCCCTGATCGATTTTGCTGCCGGGCTCTAAGGCCCTCCTATGAACTTGCGCCAGCTCAGAACCCTCGTGGCGATTGGCGAGCATGGTTCGTTCGCCGCGGCCGGCCGGGTGATCGGGCTCAGCCCGTCTGCCCTCAGCTTGCAGGTGAAGAGCCTGGAAGAGGAACTTGGCGAAGAACTGTTCGATCGAAGCTTGCGTCCGCCCGTGCCCACCCGGGCCGGGCGCCGGCTGATTGAGCGGGCCAGGCAGATCCTGCAGCAGATTGATGAGCTGAGCGGCGCCGGCGATGAGGGGCGCATCACCGGGCGGCTCACGGTTGGGGCTGTGCCCACCACCTTGTCCGGCATTGTGCCCCGCGCTTTGGGCGAGCTCAGAGAGCGCCATCCGGACCTGGCGATTACGGTGGTGAACGGATCTTCTTCGATGCTGGCAGACCAGACCTTCAAGCGCGAGCTTGATGTGGCGGTGATCACCCAGCCGCCGCAAAGGTTGGCCGGGCTGGTGTGGCGCCAGGTGGCCGAGGAACCCTTCCTGGTGATTGCCCCGGAAGATGCCGATGGGTCCACGGACCGTGAACTGCTCACCCGCAACCCGTTCATCTGGTTCAACCGGCAAACCTGGGCGGGACAACAGATCGAGCGTCATCTCAATCAGAAGAACATGGCGGTGGACGCCCGCATGGAGATCGACAGTCTGGATGCCATCCGCTCCATGGTGTCGGCCGGTTTGGGCGTCTCCATCATTCCAGATTGCATCGGGGCAGATCCCCTGCCCGCAAACGTGTGCGTGGTGCCCTTCGGCCAACCTCCCAGCTACCGCACGATCGGTCTGGTCCACCGCCAGCAGAATGCTGACGAACTGCTCATAGGCACCTTCTATGACGCGCTTACAGGGCTGGCGAAGCGGCTGACTGAAGCATGAGAAAAATCAAACTTATGCTTTTGATCTTCTCGTTATGAAATTGGAAAAAGTAAATGTATGGTGCGCCCAAACAGCTCTAGAGGAGGGCTTTCCCCATGAATTTCGTTGACCAACAAATGGCACAATCGGTGAGCGCGTCGGGCCCCGTGTTTGAGTTGTCCGAAGCCCAGCAGGAGCTGAAGGCACGGGCGGCCAAGCTCGCCGAAGCCCACGTGGCCGAACGGGCGGCTGAGATTGACCGCACCGAGGAATATCCCTGGGATTCCATTGAACGCTTCACCCAGGAAGGCTTCATGGGCATGACCGTGCCTGAAGAGCTTGGCGGCGCCGGGCGCTCCTATCTGGATGCGGTGCTTGTCATCGAGGAAATGGCCAAGCGCTGCGGCATTTCAGGCCGCATCGTGGTGGAGGGCAATATGGGCGCCATCGGCGCCATCACCGCTTATGGCAACGAGGCCCAGCGCAAGCTTGCTGCCGACCATGTTCTGAGCGGCGACAAGCCGGCCATCTGCATCACCGAGCCGGGAGCAGGCAGCGCGGCCACGGAGATGACCACGACCGCGCTACGCGACGGCGATGACTACGTCATCAACGGCACCAAACACTGGATCACCGGCGGCGGCGTCTCCAAGCTGCATTTGATTTTCGCGAAGCTGATGGAAGATGGAAAGCCGCAAGGCATTGCCGGCTTCATCGCCCTGCGCGGCGAAAAGGGGCTCGACATAGGCGAGCGCGAATATGCCATGGGCCTGCGCGGCATTCCGGAAACCAAGGTGCATTTCAACGATCTGCGCTTGGGCGCCGACCGCCTGATCGTGCCGCCGGAAGGCATCAAGCGCGGCTTTGCCGGACTGATGAACGCCTACAACGCCCAGCGCGTGGGCGCGGGCACGGTGGCGCTCGGGGTGGCCCAGGGCGCTTACGACGTGGCGCTGGACTATGCCAAGAGCCGGGAGCAGTTCGGCCGGCCCATCGCCGAGTTCCAGGGTCTGCAGTGGATGTTTGCCGACATGGCCATCGGCCTTGATGCCGCTCGCATGATGATCTGGCGGGCGGCCGCCAGCGCTGAGACCACAGGGTCCGGCTTTCCGGATCCTTTGCTGGCGGCCCAGGCGAAGATCATTGCCTCTGAAACCGCCATCAAGGTGACCAACGATGCCCTGCAGATCCATGGAGCCATGGGCTATTCGCGCAACCTGCCGCTCGAACGCATGGCGCGCGATGCCCGCATGTTCACCATCGGCGGCGGAACGGCCCAGATGTTGCGCAACATGGTGGCCGGCAAGGTGTTGGGCATGAAGACCCCGCAAACCCGGGATGGATATTTGAAGCTCGCAGAGAAAGACACCTGATGGACGCCAGCGTCACCACCATGACCGCCGCCGAGGCGATCGCCCGGCGGCTTTTCGAGGCCGGCAGCCGCCATGCGTTCGGCATTCCGGGCGGTGAGGTTCTGGCCCTGATGGATGCACTGGAGCAGGGCGGGATGACGGTCACTCTGGTGAAGCATGAGAACTGTGCCGGCTTCATGGGCGAGGGTGCGTGGCATGCCGGCAAAGGACCGGCAGTGCTGTTCGCCACTATTGGCCCGGGCGTGGCCAATGCGGTGAACGCCATTGCCAATGCCTGGCAGGACCGGGTGCCGATGATCGTGCTCACCGGTTGTGTGCCGGCGGTTGAGGCCCATACCTATACCCATCAGGTGTTCGATCATGTGGCCTTGCTGGAGCCCATCACCAAGGCGAGCTTCCGGGTGGAGCCGGGCACCGCCGCAGTGGTGATCGATAAGGCGGTGGCCATTGCCACATCCGGGCGTCCGGGGCCTGTGGTTTTGGATGTGCCCATTGATGTGCAGCGGGAAAGCTCCGGGGCTTGGCATGTATCCGCGCATGGGGAACAGCAGGCCATGGTTCCGTCCGGCCCGGCGCTTGCAGAAGCGCGCGGCTGGCTTGCCGAGGCTGAGAGGCCCATTGTGTTGGCGGGCGTGGATGTCATCACGCAAGAGGGTGCGGCAAGCGTCGAGGCCTTCTGCCGGCACTACAACGCGCCCCTCATTGCCACCTACAAGGCCAAGGGCGTTTTGCCGGAGGATGATCCGCTTGCCCTGGGCGGTGCGGGCCTGTCACCGATCTGCGATGCGGAACTGATGCCGTTGGTGAAAGCTTCCGACTGCGTCGTTCTTGCAGGTTATGATCCGATTGAAATGCGGATTGGTTGGCGCGATCCGTTTGTGCCCGGGCAACGGGTCATCGATATCACGGCGGAACCCAACACACATTACATGCATCAGGCACCGCTCAACTTTGTCGGCAACGTTGCCGCCTCGCTTGAGGCCATCGGTGCAGGCATCGAGCCTCGCGCCACCTGGCCGAACGGCGAACCCGGAGCGGCGAAGGCCCTGCTTCAGGACAAGCTGCAGGTCAATGAAACTTGGGGCCCTGCGGCGGTTATCGATGAAGCGCGCAAGGCCTCTCCCCGCAATACGGTGGCCACCGTTGATAGCGGCGCACACCGCATTGTGCTCAGCCAGATCTGGGAATGCTATGAGCCGCGCGGCCTGCTGCAGTCTACCGCGCTGTGCACCATGGGCTGCGCGGTGCCGCTCGCCATCGGGCGCAAGCTGGCCGAGCCGGAGCGGCCGGTGATTGCGTTTATCGGCGACGCCGGCCTGGAGATGTTTCTCGGCGAATTGGCAACGGCCCGCGATCTGAAGCTGGGCATTCCCATTGTGGTGTTCGTTGATGAGCAGTTGGGGCTGATCGAGCTGAAGCAGCGGGGCCTGCAAATGCCCAATGTGGGCGTTGATTTTGGCGCCACTGACTTCACCGCCGTGGCCAAAGCCATGGGCGGCCACGGTGTCGTGGCGCCGGACCGCGCGAGCTTGAATGCGGCCATCACAGAATCATTCAAACGTGATACTTTCACCCTGATATCCGCACCTATCGGGAGGAGAGCGTATGACGGGCGCATCTGACTGCCGGGGCATCCCGGTATCCTATCCTGTGGCCAATGCGATCGAGGGGCTCGACCGGGCACAGGAAATGTCTCTGGCGTTCCGCGGCGATGCCATTGCCGAAATCGACAAGGTGATCGCCGAACATCCCAGCTTCATCATGGCCCATCTGTTCAAGGCCGCCTGGCTGACCCAAGCCATGGAGACCCGCATCTATGACGACATGGTGAAGGCCGTGCAGGATGCGGAGAACCTCATCGGCAACGGCAATGACCGGGAGAAAGGCCATCTGGCCGCCGTGCAATGCTGGATCAATGGCGATTTCTTCGGAGCGGTCCAGAACTGGGAAGCGGTGCTCACGCAATATCCTTTGGATCTGTTTGCCCTGCAGCTGGTGCACTTCACGGACGTTCTTCTGGGCGACGTGATGGGCCAGCGCGATGTGGTGGCGCGGGTGTTCAACCTTTGGGACGAGGGCATCCCGGGGTTTGAGTTTGTGCTCGGGTTCTATTCGTTCGGTCTGGAGGAAAACCGCGACTTCATGCTGGCCGAGGAAATGGGCCGTCGGGCGCTCGCCATGCGGCCTGACAATCCATATGCCGTGCATGCCGTGGCCCATGTGATGGAAATGAAGGGTCGCCACTCAGGCGGCATCCGCTTCATGAACGACCATGCGGTGCGTTGGGGCACGTCCAACTTTGCCAACCATCTTTGGTGGCACACGTCGCTGTTCCACCTCGACATCGACGAGATCGATCAGGTGTTCGAAATCTACGACAATCACTTGCGCTCCGCAGATTCCAGCGGTGACAAGTATGAGGAGCTTGATGCCTCGGCCCTGCTCTGGCGCTTGCAGCTGTTGGACGTTGATGTGGGCGAACGCTGGACCAATCTGGCCGACAAGTGGGAACGGTCCGCCGCGGACACGCTCTACGCCTTCAACGATGTGCACGCCATGATGACCTTTGCCTCCGACAACCGGACGGAGGCGGCCAAAACTCTTCTCACCGCCAACGAGCGCTACGTGGAGAACGCCTCGGATGCCAATGTGGCCATGAGCCGGGAGATGGGCATTCCGTTCTGCCTGGCGATCCAGGATTTCAAATCCGGCAGGTATGGCGAGTGCGTGGACCGGCTGTTGCCGGTGCGTTACATGACCCACCGGCTGGGCGGCAGCTTTGCCCAGCGCGACGTGATCGGCTGGACCCTTCTGGAAGCGGCCCTTCGTGCCCGGCAGTTTGATCTGGCTCTGGGCTTGGCCAATGAGCGGGCGGCACTGAAGCCCACTTCGGTGCAGAACTGGCGCTCCGTGGCCCGCGCCTTCCGGGGTCTGGGCGACCGCGGCAATGCGGACCGGGCCGAGGCCAAAGCGCAATCACTGCTGGCGGCTTGAGCCGAATAGCGCATCCAGCTCAGGTTCTGAGAGTTTGGACCGGAGGCCAATGGCAACCAGCCTATTGTCGGCATGGGCAGCACGCGGCGTGAGCGTGCAGCGTGCACCGACGCACTGAACGGTCCAGGAACCCTGCTCGCCGGCGAGTGTGACGATGCCTTTGAGACGCAGCACGCCTGCCGGCAGGTTGGACAAAGCATGCTCTAGTTCTGCCCGGACCAATGGCTCTGAACCGACAAAGGACCAGCGCGCATACTGATCTTCGTGGGAATGCGTCGTTGCGCGCTCGCTGCCGGAAAGTGGATTGGGCGCGGCGTCCAGGATCTCGATTGAAACTTGCGCGTTTTCACATCGAATGTGACGCAAGTCCGGGTAGCACTGTTCGAGCCATCGTTCTGCCTCGGCAAGCTCGTTCGTTGATACAAGATCAGTCTTGTTCAACAGCAACAGATCGGCCGCAGCCAGTTGCTTGTGCACCGCCGCTCCGATCAGCTCATCGCTGGCCTGTTGCAGCAGCTTCGGCGCATCTGCCAGCACCACAATGGCGCGCAGCTCAAGGTCGGGTTCGGCCCGCGCAATGTTTGCGATGCGTTGAGGCTCCGCCACCCCGCTGGCTTCGATGAGCAACTGATCGGGCAGAGGGTCAAGGTTCAGAAGGTCAATGAAGGCTCCGGCAAGATCGGCGCCGATTGAGCAGCAGATGCACCCGTTGGCCAGGGTGATCGTGTTGCCTTCAACACTCTCGATCAGGTCTGCATCTATGGGGAGTTCTCCGAAATCATTCACCATCACCATGATTTTCCGTCCTGCCGCATGACGCAGGAGATGATTGATCAGGGTGGTCTTGCCCGCACCCAGATAGCCGGAGATCAGGGTGACCGGAAGTGCCATCAGCGCACCGGGTGCACCATGCCGCCAAGCACCGTGCCCCAGACGGGCACATCTTTCAGCGTTTTGGGATCTACCTTGGTGGGGTCTTCCTCCAGTACCGCAAAGTCGGCCCGCTTGCCCACTTCGATGGAGCCGATTTCTCCATCCAAGTGCAGGGTGTAGGCTGCGCCCAGAGTGATGGCGTAAAGGGCTTCGGCCACCGTGATGCACTCCGCAGCTCCCAATACTTCGCCGCTGCCGGTGAGCCGGTTGACGGCCGCCCATGCGGTGGTGAGCGGGCCAAGCGGGGTGACCGGCGCATCGGAATGGATGGCCAACGGCACGCCCGCATCGAGGGCAGTGCGGCAGGCGTTCATGCGCCGCGCGCGGTCCGGGCCCATGGTGATGGCAGCATGCTGATCACCGAAATAGAACAGATGATTGGCGAACAGGTTTGCACATAACCCGAGAGCCTTCATGCGGGCAAACTGGGCGGGGCTCGCCATCTGAACATGCTGCAGCACATGGCGATGGTCAGGCTGATTGTGGGCGCCCAGCGCCTTCTCTATGGCATTTAGGGTGACTTCAGTGGCCTCGTCGCCATTGGTGTGGATATGCATCTGTAGCCCTGCAGCAACGAGCTTTTCCACCAGCACGTCAAGCTGCTCAGGGGCAATGTTCCAAATGCCGTTGGGGGCGCCGTTGTAATAGCCCGGCGGCAGGAGGCGGCCCGTGAACGCTTGAATGGAACCATCGGTCATCAGCTTCACCTGCCCCAGGCGCAGCTTGTCGGTGCTCAGTTCTTTGAGCTCCAGGGCGCGGGCGACAATCGCGTCCGGCGGGGCTGAGAGCGAGTTTAGCGCAGGCACGATGCGGGCCGGAAACTCGGCTTCTGCCGTCACGGCCAGAAGGGCCTGCAGATCCTCTTCCGGCAGGCTGTTATAGAGATCCGTGGCGGTGGTCACACCGGCCCGCTTGCAGGCCTTGCCAAAGGCGAGAAGCTCGGGCCGGCGGCGGGCCAGATCGCGGAAATCCACGTTGCAGCGCCGCATGACCGGAAACATGGCAGCCATTTCCTGAAGCTCACCATTGGGGTTGCCGTCTTCATCCCGCACAATCCCCTCAATGTCGAGACCGGCAGAGAAATTGGCGAGATTGAGGGCGGCGGAATTTGCGGTGAGCACATGAAAGTTGGAGTGGATCATGACGATGGGCCGGGTGGCCGAGACCTGATCGAGATCGTGCCGGTCGGGCCGGCGATCGCCTAGGAAGATTGGGTCAAAGCCCCAGGCAATCAGGGGCTCGTCGGGGCCAAGTTTGGCCTCCGCTTCCTTCAACCGGGCGATCACACCTTCAATTGAGCCGATGCCGTCCCAATGCTTGCCGTCCGGGTCCATGCGGGCGTGGTAGCCGGTGTAGGTGTAGCGCCAAATGCCGCCTTCCTGGAGATGGCAATGGCCCTCTACAAAGCCGGGCATCAACACCTTGTCCTCAAGGCTGGTGTCGAGCTCGTAGGGCCCCCAACCGGACACGTCGTCCAGCGAGCCGACCGCCAGAATGCGCCCATCCTTCACGGCCACATGGCTTGCTTCGGGCTTGTGCCGGGTCATGGTGAGTATGTTGCGGGCCGCAAAGACGGTTATTCCGGGCATGGGGGTCTTCTTACGTTGGCAAGATCAGAGGATTAGATTGACCTTGCCACTATCGACACAGGATTGCGCCTGCGCAAGCAAATTGGCTCCAAAGTTTTGGCGAAAAACTGCTTGATGATCTCGCTTCGGCTGGTAGGATTTCGCCCGAGTGGAGGAACCGGGAAATTTTGAGGGGTGAGGCGGCCTTTGTGGGGTCCGCCATCCCTCCAATGCGACGTCATAAAAGGGAGACATCATGACCAAACTACGTTCACTATTGACCGGTGCGGCGTTTCTTGCCACCAGCACTGTTGGTGCGCTTGCCGCTTCGTCGGATCCGATCAAGATCGCGATCAACGAGTGGACCGGCCAGCACATATCCGCACACATTGCCGGTCAGCTTCTAGAGAAGGCCGGGTACAAGGTGGAGTACGTCACCGCCGGTGCCGTACCCCAGTTTGCCGCCATCGCGCAGGGCAACCTGCATCTTCAGCCGGAAACCTGGGACAACAACGTGGGTGAAATCTATCCCAAGGCTGTGGAATCCGGTGACATCGTCAAGGTGGGCCCGCTCGGCCTGTCCCCGCGCGAAGGTTGGATGTACCCGGCTTATATGGCCGAGAAATGCCCCGGCCTGCCAGCCGCGGACGCCCTGATGAAATGCGCTCAAGCCTTCGGGACCGCCGAAACGTTCCCGAAAGGCCGGCTTATCACCTATCCCGCCGACTGGGGCACCAGATCCAAGGACCTGGTCACCAATGCCGGCCTGCCTCTGGCGCCGATTGCCGGTGGCAGTGAAGGGGCGATGATTGCCGAGTTGAAGAGCGCATATGCCGCCAAGGCGCCCATGCTGATGATGTTCTGGGCGCCGCACTGGATCCACGCCGAGCACAAGTTCGACTGGGTTGAACTGCCGGCGGCCCATGCAGATTGTGGCTCCGACCCGAAGCATGGCTTTGATCCGAACAAGACCAATGATTGCGGGTTTGCTCAAGCCGGTATCGGAAAGATCGTCTGGAAAGGCTTTAAGGAGAACTGGCCTGGCGCCTACAAGCTCGTTGAAATGATGAGCATTGATAACGAAACCCAGAACCTGATGATGCTTGAGATCGACAATAAGAAGCGCAAGCTGGAAGAGGTTGTGGCCGAGTGGGTGAACGCCAACGAAGCCACCTGGAAGCCTTGGGTTGAAGCCGCCAAAAAGTAATGCGGCTGGCACAAACCTAACTGAAGTCTGGAAGGCCGGGAGCTGCTCGAAAAGGCAGGGCCCGGCCTTCTTCGTCTGAGATGAGACCAATCCGGTACGATTGGGTATGTCCGGTCCAAGGATCGAGAAGGGGTATCGTTCAGGATGGCAACCAAGAAAGAGAATGGGGCATGCAAGGCACAAACCGTCAAGGTGTCGTGCCGCAATGTGTGGAAGATCTACGGTGAGGCGCCGGAGACCTTTTTCACAGGCGGAGCGGGGGAGGTCAACGACCCGGCCGCCCATGCGGACAAGATCCGCGAGAGCGGCCACATCGTGGCGGCGGCCAATGTGAGCTTCGATGTGCATGTGGGCGAGATCTTCGTCATCATGGGCCTCTCCGGCTCCGGTAAATCGACCATGGTGCGTTGCCTGTCGCGGCTGGTGGAACCCACCGCCGGTGAAATTCTGCTGGACGGTGAAGATCTTCTGAAGAAGTCCCCTGCCGAACTGATCGAGATCAGGCGCCACAAGATGGGGATGGTGTTCCAGAGCTTCGGGCTGCTTCCCCATCTGAATGTGTTCGACAACATTGCCTTCCCTTTGAAACTTCAGGGCATGGGTCTGGCGGAGCGGCGCGAGCGCGCCAGCCGGGTGATCGAACTGGTGGGTCTGGAAGGGCGCGAAGCCAGCTATCCGCGGCAACTTTCCGGCGGCCAGCAGCAGCGTGTAGGCATTGCCCGTTCGCTCGCCGTAGAGCCGGAATTGTGGTTTCTCGACGAGCCGTTCTCCGCGCTCGATCCGCTGATCCGCCGGCAGATGCAAGATGAATTCCTGCGCATTCAAAATCAGCTGCAGAAATCCATCGTGTTCATTACCCACGATTTTCTGGAGGCACTTCGCATTGCTGATCGCATGGCGATCATGCGCGATGGCGCGGTGGTGCAGATCGGCACGCCGGCCGACCTCATCATCAATCCGGCAGATGACTATGTGAAAGAGTTCACCGGTGATGTGCCCATTGCCCGGGTGCTCACCGCCTCGACGGTGATCGACAAGGCCAAGAAGCCCACCGCGCGCATGCCGCGGGTTTCTGCAGACACGTCCGTTGAAACCCTCCTGCCCCAGCTTGCCGACAGCAAGAGCGGCATTGCCGTTGAAAATGCGGCCGGCAAGGTCATCGGTGTGGCCACGGCCCAGAATGTGGTCAACGCACTGGCCTCCGAAGCGGCCAAGCGCCCCGAAGATGAAGGTGCCCCGGCATGATGGAGCGTATCGACCGAACCACCTGGAGCTGGATTGCGCTTCTGGCGGTCACGTTGGTGATGCTGGCTGTGCGCGAAAAGGCCGGCTGGCTGATCGTCTATCCGGCCAACTGGGTGTTTCCTCTGCAAGACATTCTCAACGCCGCGATGTCCTGGTTCGAAGCTACCTTCGGTTTCATCTTTCGGGGTTTGACCGCACTCTTGGATGTGCCGCTTAAAGCGGTTCAGGTTTTGCTGCAATGGCTGCCCTGGCCGGTGACCATTGCTTTGTGCGCGGTTGCCGCTCATGCGGCGGCCGGCTGGCGCCTGGTGATCTTCACCGTGGCCGCCATGTTCTACATGGTGCTGGTGGGCTATTGGAGCGAGAGCATGAATACCCTCGCACTGGTGGCGATCTCGGTTCCGCTGGCGATCTTCATTGGCTTTGTGACCGGTGTGGTGGGTTACTATTTCCCGCGCTCTGAACGGTTGATCGTAATGATCCTTGATCTTTTGCAGACCGTGCCGGCCTTCGCCTACCTGATCCCGATCATCATGCTCTTTGGGTTCGGTCCGGTGGTGGGGCTCATTGCCAGCTTGATCTATGCCTTCCCGCCCATGGTGCGCAACACCATGCTGGGCTTGCGCAGTGTGCCGGCTGAGGTGATCGAATCCGGACTTATGTCGGGGGCCACCGGATGGCAACTGTTCTGGCAAGTGCAAATCCCCACGGCTGCCCGCCAGCTTCTGCTTGGCGTCAACCAAACCACCATGGCGGCTTTGTCCATGGTGATCATCGCTTCGATCATCGGCGGCACGGCCGACATTGGCTGGGAGGTGATCAGCAAAGTGCGCAAGGCAGAGTTTGGCGAGAGCCTGCTTGCCGGCATCGTGATTGCCCTAATGGCCATGGTGATGGACAGGATCACAGCGGGCCTTGCGCTCAAGGACCGCAGCGAATTCGATCAGGCCACCAGTTTTGCAGAGCGCTACTGGTATTGGCTGGTGGCTGGTGCCTTGGCGTTTGGCCTGTTCACCGCCGCACAGGTTCTGCCCCTGTTGAAGAGCTATCCGGAAGCCTGGGAGTTCTACCCGGCCGAGGTGATGAACGAGGCGCTGAACGGCTTTGTGTTGAGCTTTCGCGGCGTTATTGAAAGCGTGAAGAACTTTGCCTTCTTCTTCATCATGCTGCCGGCGCGCATCGGCCTGGAACAGACCATTTCGCCCTATTCCTGGGGCTTTGAATTCACCACCCCCATGAAGATCGGCTACCTGGCTATGGTGGCTGCCCTGGCGCTCTGGGCCTGGTTCAAGGGCAAGGTCAACCTGGCGCTGACCATCGCGTTTTTTGCCATCCTGTTCTATTTCGGCCTGACAAAACTGCCCTGGCCGGCACTGTTGGCACTGGTCACCTTCTTGGCCTGGAATTTGGGCGGCCGCGGTCTCGCTGTGGGCGTGCTGCTCAGCATGGGGTTCATCCTGGTTACCGGCATCTGGCCGCAAGCCATGTTGTCGGTTTACCTGTGTGGGCTTGCCGTGGCGATCTCGTTCGGCTTCGGGGCCATGTTGGGCATTGCCGGGGCGCACAGCGACCGGATCTCCGCCATCCTGCGCCCGATCAATGACACCATGCAGACCATGCCTCTGTTCGTCATCCTCATCCCGTTCGTAATGATCTTTAAGATCGGGGAGTTCACCGCGCTTTTGGCCATCATCGCCTATGCCTTTGTGCCAGCCATCCGCTACACCGAACACGGTCTGCGCAACCTCCCGGCCGATGTGATCGAAGCGGCCACCTGCATGGGCTGCACCAAGTGGCAACTGTTGTGGCAGGTGAAGTTGCCGCTTGCATTGCCGGTGATCATGTTGGGGCTGAACCAGACCATTCTCTATGGCATTGCCATGCTGGTGATTGCCGCTCTGGTGGGCACCAATGGATTGGGCCAGCAAGTCTATATCGGCTTGGGCGACGGCAATTTCGGCGTGGGCATCATTGCCGGCATCGGCATGGCGATCATCGCCATGGTGGCCGACCGGCTGATCCAGGCCTGGTCAAAGTCACGCCAGGAGGCGTTTGGTCTGACCGCGCCCTAGGCACCATCATAGGCACGCGAACCTGAGGAACGATGCCAGGTTCTGAATAGATGGCGCTTCAGGGCCGGGTCGGGATTGTCCTGAAAGGCGCTGCGGTAATGTCCGAGGTGGCGGTTGTTGAGATATTGCATTTGTCCGCGCTCAATCGGCGCCTCGTACCAGAGGTCTTCTGAACGGGAGATCCGATCCACCGCGTCCAACGCCTGCGCCAACTCTTCGTCCATGTCCTGGCCGGCAACCTTATAGCCGTTGCGCACCAAGGAGACATTTGCCCGCGAGGCGAAACTGTCGCCATCATGGGCAAAGAACGGCGCCCAGGAGGTTTTGGAGGCGCCTGGTGCGTGTTCGGCCTGGCGGTCATAGAGCATGGGCTGATAGAGCCGCTTGAGCAGCGCCGGGCATTCGTCCAGCAACCGGTTGTGCAGGGTGTGGAGGCTGCAAAAGCGGCTCAGGCCCCCTTCCACCGCAGGATGCTTGCACAGCAGTCCCACATAGTCCGGCGGCATGGCGCCAAAGGCGTTGTCCACGTGAAACACCAGCTCCACATTGGTGGCCGACCCGCGCACGCCATATTGCCAGCGCTTGCCCGTGTCGGTCACATCATAGAGCACGGTTCCATCCCACTTCTGAGCCACCGGCAGCCCGAAATGCTGGCCGATCACCCAGAAGCAGCCCAGCATGATGTCTTCTGGATAGTCGTCCATTGGCAAGCGGTCGAGCACCACGAAGCCTCTGCCCTGATCCATCATTGATTTGGCGCGGGCCGCTGCGGCGCGCACGGCCTTTAGCTCAAATTCGCCGATGGATCTGAGGATCACGGGCAGCGGTTGGCGCATCATCCGGTCCGCCATTGCCCGGATTTCGCTGAATTCTTCTTCGCCGAACGCGATCAGCCAATCGGTTTCATCCACATCGGCGGCCAGCCAGGCGCGGTCCTCTCCGACCGGTGTTCCTGGAAACGGGGTGACTTCCCGGCTGAGATCAAGCGCGGCCATTCCCATGAAGCTCTATCCTCATCTAAACGCGGTTTGGGCGAAAATTTAACGTCCCGGTCGGCTGCTGCCAAGCCCGAAGAGCCTGCCGGGGCGGTTGAAACAAACTGTTAACAGAAGAAACGGTTTGAGCAATCGGCGGCAAACGTTGAAACGGCATTCTCCTCCTCAACGGCACGCAAAAACAACAAAGCGCGCCAAACCCAACCTTTTCCTGGAGGAAATCAAAATGACCAACACGACCAAAATCACCCACACTTTCATTGCTTCAATCGTCTTGGCAGCGGCCGTAGCGACGACTCCCACCGGGGCCTCGGCTGAAAAGATCGCCAATCTGAGCTCAGGTGCGTGGAAGGGCGGGGCCTATTCCAGCAACGCGACCGGTGCCTTCTCCCATTGTGCTGCCAATGCACGCTACAAGAGCGGTGTCGCCTTGTTGTTCTCAGTGACCCACGACCGGCAATGGTCCATGGGGTTTGCAAACAGCCATTGGGACCTGAAACCGGGGCGCAAATATCCCATCCGCTATCAGGTGGACAGCGGCCCGATCATGAAGGGCGTGGCAACAGCCAAGACGGCCAAAATGGTGCAAGTGCATCTGCCGCCGAAAGACCGCATGTTCGACCATTTCAAGATCGGCCACACCTTGAAGGTCGCTGCGAACAACAAGGTCATGCGCTTCAAGCTCACAGGCACGGACCGCATGCTCTCAAAGCTCTACCGCTGCGCTACCCATTTTGCGAGAAAACAAGGCAAGGACCCGTTCTCCAGCGTGGGCTTCACCTACGATTGATCTGAGGCCCCTAACAGACAAGTATTCTCGTCAACCTAAAGGCACGCTTCCGGGCGTGCCTTCTTGCGTAGGTGCGGGCCGCTTTGATCGCAGTTGGCTCTTGGTTGTCGGGCAGCGAAAGCTTGGTTAAGCCTCAACATCCTCCAACTTGGAAGGCCTCATCTCTTCCAGCTTGGCGGCTGCCTGCTCGCGGTGCTCCGGCTTCAAATGCTGGCGGATCTTGGCGATCGCCAAAGCGATCACCGCAGCATCATCGGTGAAGCCCAGGAACGGGAGCAGATCGGGAAGCGCATCGGTGGGCAGGATGAAATAGGCCAAGGCGGCCAAAAGGATGCCCTTGGCTTGCAAGGGCGTGTTTGGGTCGCGGGCGCAATAGTAAAGCGCCAACGCATCTTTGGCGAAGGGGATGCTTGCGGAGAACCGGGCCATTTTGTTCCAGAACCCGTCATCAACGGATTGCTGGTTGCGCGCCATCACCTCCGGCTTCACGGACTCCTCGTCATTCGGCACATAGTCCGGTTCAGCCTCGTCTGCATCTTTCGGAGTCCCTGCGGCCATCCTATCCTTGCGTTCTGAGAACGCCCTGCTCTACAACGTCTCCCAATATATGGGGTGACACCGGCAAATACGCAAGTTTGCCGCCTTATCACCCCGTTTTCCGCGAAAATGAGGGTTAAATGAAGATTAATGGGTCAATCAGCGCCATTGTGACCGGCGGCGCGTCAGGGTTGGGTGAAGCCACGGCGAGAAATTTGGCATCTGATGGGGCAAAAGTTGCCCTATTCGACCTGAACGCCGAACGCGGCGAAGCCTTGGCCGCAGAAATTGGCGGCATTTTCTGCCTGGTGGATGTCACCGATGAGGCAAGCGTGGACGCCGGGCTTGCCAAAGCCCGCGCCGCCCACGGGCAAGAGCGCATTCTGGTGAATTGTGCCGGCATTGCCATCGGCAAGAAAACCGCCTCCCGCGACCGCAAAACCGGTGAAAGCGCCCCGCATGATCTGGCTTCGTTCAGCAAGGTCATCCAGATCAACCTGATCGGCACCTTCCACATGTTGGCAAAGTGCGCAGCCGGCATGCTCACCGCAGAGCCGCTGGAGGGCGACGGAGAGCGCGGTGTCATGGTCAACACCTCATCGGTGGCCGGGGTTGAAGGCCAGATCGGCCAGGTGGCGTATGCCGCCTCCAAGGGCGGCGTGGTCGGCATGACCCTGCCCGTGGCGCGCGATCTTGCCCGTGACGGCATCCGATGCATGACAATCATGCCGGGCCTGTTCCACACGCCCATGTTCGACACCCTGCCCGATGAGGCGCGCGATGCCCTGGC
>CAJHYS010000053.1_pt1 | contig 26129 bp, 26 predicted proteins | sample 9198801 | NCBI WGS metagenome assembly CAJHYS01 (sample SAMEA7708368, study PRJEB35096) | sediment metagenome | biome: marine neritic benthic zone biome [ENVO:01000025]; feature: sediment [ENVO:00002007]; material: shallow marine sediment [ENVO:03000034] sea grass bed [ENVO_01000059] ...
ATATTGTGTTGAACATCAAGGAAATCGCCTTGCGCATGGAAGGCGAAGGCCCAAAGCGTATGGTTATCCGTAAAGAGGGACCCGGCGTTGTGACCGCCGCTGACATCCAAACGGTAGGTGATGTGGAAGTCCTCAACCCGGACCACGCCATTTGTACCCTTGATGAGGGTGCGGAAATCCGTATGGAGCTTACAGTAAATACCGGCAAGGGCTACGTGCCTGCAGACCGAAACCGTGCTGAGGATGCACCGATTGGCTTGATCCCGGTAGACAGCCTATACTCCCCGGTCCGCAAGGTCTCTTACAAGATTGACAAAACCCGTGAGGGGCAAGTGCTTGACTACGACAAGCTCACCCTGACTGTTGAAACCGACGGTTCCATTACGCCCGATGATGCGGTCGCCTTTGCAGCCCGAATTCTTCAGGACCAACTCTCGATTTTTGTGAACTTCGAAGAGCCACAAAAAGAAGAAGCACCGGAAGAGGTTGCCGAACTTGCTTTCAACCCGGCGCTGCTGAAGAAGGTGGACGAACTGGAACTTTCCGTACGTTCCGCCAACTGCCTGAAGAACGACAATATCGTTTACATTGGCGATCTCATTCAGAAGTCGGAAGGCGAAATGCTGCGCACCCCGAACTTCGGCCGCAAGTCGCTGAACGAAATCAAAGAGGTGCTGGCGCAGATGGGCTTGCACTTGGGTATGGAAGTGCCGAACTGGCCGCCGGAAAATATCGACGATCTGGCCAAACGTTTCGAAGATCAATACTGAGCCCGGATCTGCCGGCCTCGTAAGGTGTAAGTTTAAGGAGAAGACAGATGCGCCATGGGTTCAAACAGCGCCGTCTGAACAGAACATCAAGCCACCGCAAAGCGATGTTCGCCAATATGGCTGTGGCGCTGATCAAGCATGAGCAGATCGTCACGACCCTGCCTAAAGCCAAAGAGCTGCGGCCGATCGTTGAAAAGCTCGTGACCCTTGGAAAGCGGGGCAGCTTGCATGCCCGGCGCCAGGCGATCAGCCAGATCCAGGACAAGACCCAGGTCGGCAAGCTGTTCGACACGCTGGCCAAGCGCTATGCGGAACGCAATGGCGGCTATATCCGGATCATGAAAGCCGGGTTCCGCTATGGCGACAATGCGCCGATGGCGGTGATTGAGTTCGTCGACCGCGATCCTGATGCGAAGGGCAAGGATTCAGGCCCGACCCAGGAAGCTGCTGCTGAAGCGGCGGCTGCCGAGGCAGCTGCGGCATAAGCGGTGAGACATATTTTCGATCAAGGGCGGTTCCGTTGGAGCCGCCCTTTTTTTATGGCGCGGCGGGCTAGGCTTCGTCCATGGCGCTGAGCATCCGCTCCAACTCTGTCCGGTACTCTTGCGTGGCGCTTCGCCCCTTTGGGCTGAGCGCATAAATGCCGGTTTCCACCCGTTCAAACCAGCCATAGTGATTGTCGGCCATCAGGCGGCGTGCATTCATAACACTCGCGGTCTGCGACACCTGGGCCGCCTTTGTTGGCCCATGCTCCATCAGCACATTCAGGCAGCGCAGGGCATCTTGGCGGTATGCGGTCATCAAGCCGCGCCTTGTAGATCCGCCGGTGTTTGGATCTCCTACCAAGCGCGTAAACTCCCTCAACAGGCGCGTTTTTCTGGTTTTGGAGTGCCGTGGCTTATAGGGGCCCGGGTCCAGATGCGGCTCCACAAACCCATCCTTCATCCGCACCGTCAGCAGTCCGACGCCCAGGCGCCTGCATAGGGATTTGTTGTTGCGCAGGGCCTTGCGAAAGGCCGTTCCGCTGAGCAGCGGAACCGCCACGTAAACCAGATCTGTAATTGCCTGCCGTTCGATCGCCTGATGGAACAAGGACAAAGAGAAACGGGCCTTCAGCTCAACGATAACCGGAGCTTCCTCTCCCCGCACGGCCATCACATCCGCCGGGCCCACCTCGCTCTTCACCTCATAGCCCTGTCCCTCCAGAAACAGCTTTATGGGTGCGTAAAGGTCTGTCTCTTGAACCCTGGGTGCCGCCATAAGGGGTCCATAGACCGAAGACGCTTGAGTCTCAACCAAGCCATGGCACACAACAAATTCCGCAATTCGGTTTGCCTCCGGGCTCGCAACAGGCCATGCTCAAGGAGAGGCCTGACAACCACAAGCCGAAAACGATGAGGGAGGAGTTCTCATGGGCACATCACTAAAAGCGGTCTGGACGGCGGCGCTTGCCACCACGTTCCTGTCCCAAGGCGCACTTGCCGAAATGGTCACATCAATCGGTGCTGCCGAGGGGCAGCTCAATATCGTGGCCTGGCCCGGCTATATCGAGCGGGGCGAGACGGACAAGAAATTCGACTGGGTGACCAAGTTTGAGAAGTCCACCGGATGCAAGGTTCAGGTCAAGACAGCCAATACGTCAGACGAAATGGTTGCGCTGATGAACGAGGGCGGCTTTGACCTCGTCACCGCGTCCGGCGATGCTTCGTTGCGCCTGATTGCCGGCAAGCGGGTTCAGGAGGTCAACGTCGACCTGGTGCCCAGCTGGAAGCACGTTGACGACCGGCTGAAAAATGCGCCCTGGCACACCGTGAACGGCAAGCACTTCGGCATCCCATACATGTGGGGTCCAAACGTTCTTATGTACTCCACGGAGGTCTTCAAAGAGGCGCCCAAGAGCTGGAATGTGGTGTTTGAGGAAATGGCCCTTCCGGACGGCAACTCCAACAAGGGCCGGGTTCAGGCGTATGACGGTCCGATCCATGTGGCCGACGCTGCAAACTACCTGATGACCCACAAGCCGGAACTGGGCATCAAGAGCCCCTATGAACTCAATCAGGAGCAATACAAGGCGGCGCTGGATCTCCTGCGCGGGCAACGCAAGCTGGTGTCACGCTATTGGCACGATGCCTTTGTTCAGATGGATGATTTCAAGAACGAAGGGGTCGTCGCGTCTGGTTCTTGGCCGTTCCAGGTGAACATTCTTCAGTCCGGCGGGGCCAAGATCGCCTCCACAATTCCCAAGGAAGGCGCCACGGGCTGGGCCGATACCACCATGATGCACGCCGATGCGGCAAACCCGAACTGTTCATACATGTGGATGGAGCACACTCTGTCTTCCAACCTGATGAGTGACCTTTCGGTCTGGTTCGGTGCCAATCCGGCGGTTCCTGAGGCCTGCACCGATGGCCGCGGCATGCAAACCGCAGAAGGCTGCACCAAGAACGGCATGGATGACTTTGAGAAGATCAAGTTCTGGACCACGCCGGTTTCCAAGTGTCCTACGCAAGACAACAAGTGCGTCCCGTACTATCGCTGGGTGAGTGACTATATCGGTGTCATTGGCGGACGCTAGGGTGTGAGCCGGGCCTGCCGGAATATCCGGCGGGCTCAGCTTCATTGGGGCATTCATGGATACTGCTGTTCGTTTCGCCGGCGTCTCCCGGCATTTTGGGGAAGTGGTGGCGGTTGATCGTGTGGATTTATCGATCGAACCGGGCGAATTCTTCGCCATGTTGGGGCCGTCCGGCTCGGGCAAGACCACCTGTCTGCGGCTCATAGCCGGTTTTGAGCAACCCACTGAAGGGGCTATCGAAATCTTCGGTGAGGCGGTGGCCGGAGTGCCGCCGTACCGGCGCCACGTGAACACGGTGTTCCAGGATTACGCGCTCTTTCCGCACCTGACCGTGACGGACAATGTGGCTTACGGTCTGATGATCAAGGGCGTGGCCAAGGCCGAGCGGCTTCAGGCCGCCGAGGAGGCGCTGGAGATGGTGCGCCTGCCGGGTTATGGCAGCCGCAAGCCAAGCCAACTCTCCGGCGGCCAGCGCCAGCGGGTGGCGTTGGCGCGCGCGCTCGTCAACAAGCCCAAGGTGCTGTTGTTGGATGAGCCTCTGGGGGCGCTTGATCTGAAACTGCGTGAAGACATGCAAGAAGAGCTCAAGGCGTTGCAGCGTGCGCTCGCCATCACCTTCATCTTCGTCACACACGATCAGGGCGAGGCGCTCTCCATGGCCGACAGAGTTGCGGTGTTCAACGAGGGCAGGGTGATGCAGGTGGGCACGCCCCGGGAGGTGTACCACAAGCCCAAATCAGAATTTGTGGCCGGCTTTGTGGGTTCCTCCAACATCCTGCCCCGGATCTTCGTGGAACGCTTGACCGGCAGGTCCTGCCTGGCCAGCCTGAGGCCCGAGACGGTGAAGATCGTCAAGCGCGGCGGGCACGAAGCTGAGGTTCTGGCCACAAGCTTCACCGGCGCCGCCACCAAGCTCATGCTGCGCGTGGCCGGCTTTCAGCTGCAGGCCCTGGTGGACCATCAGCGCGGCGAGCTCCAACCTGGGGAAACGATCCGCGTGAACTGGCAGCCCGAAGATGTACACCTGATGGACCCGTCCAGTGGCCAATAGCGCGGTCATAGAGCCCGCTCCCGGCGGCATGTTGGGCCGGATATCAGACGCGCTCTGGCGCCGGCCCAAGCTTTTGCTGTTGCTTTTGCTGGCGCCGCCGGCCTTGTGGCTGGGGGTGATATATCTGGGCTCCTTGTTCGCACTGCTGGCTCAGAGCTTCTTCTCCATTGATGAGTTTTCCGGGCTCATCAAATACGAGCTCACCTTGAAAACCTACCGCGAGCTGTTGGTTCCCGCCAATCTCGACATCATCATCCGCACCACCACCATGGCGGCCGCGGTTACTCTGGCGGCGGCCATCATCGCCTTTCCGATTGCCTATTTCGCGGCCCGTTATGCCAGGGGGAAATGGAAGGCCTTGTTCTACCTTGGCATCATGCTGCCGCTATGGTCGAGCTATCTGGTGAAGGTCTATGCCTGGAAGCTTATCCTGGCCAAGGAGGGCATTCTCAATTGGCTGTTTGCCAAGCTCGATCTCACCTGGGCCCTGGAGGCCTTGCTCGGTGTACCGGTCGTCGGTGGCAACTCGCTGTCGGTGAGCTACATCGGCACCTTTTTGGTCTTCGTCTATGTGTGGCTGCCTTTCATGGTGCTGCCCATGCAAGCCGCTTTGGAGCGGGTGCCTGCAAGCTATCTGGAAGCATCGGCTGATCTGGGGGGCATGCCCTTCCAGACCTTCCGCAATGTGGTGCTGCCCCTGGCGCTGCCTGGCGTCATCGCCGGCTCCATCTTCACATTCTCGCTCACATTGGGCGACTACATCATCCCCCAGATCATCGGCTCCTCCAGGCTGTTTATCGGCCAGGCCGTTTATGCCCATCAGGGCACGGCCGGCAACATACCGCTGGCAGCGGCGTTCACCGTGGTGCCCGTTGTGATCATGGGGTTCTACCTTTGGATGGCCAAGCGGAAGGGGGCATTCGATGCGCTCTGACGGCACAAAGCGTGCGCCCTTGGCCCTCAAGATTGCTGCCGGGGCCGGTTTGCTGTTCATGCATCTGCCGGTCCTGCTGATCTTCGTCTATGCCTTCACCACCGAAGACAGAACCTACCAATGGCCACCACCCGGCTTCACGCTGAAATGGCTGTCGGTCACCTGGCACCGGCCGGATGTGTGGCAGGCGCTGGAACTGTCTCTCAAAGTTGCCTCGATCTCCACAGTCGTCGCACTTGTGCTCGGCACGTTGTGCGCGGCTGCAGTGTCGCGCTCGGCGTTCTTTGGCCGCGAGGTGATTTCGCTCCTTGTGATCCTGCCGATTGCGTTGCCGGGCATCATCACCGGCATAGCCTTGCGCTCGGCTTTCAACCTTGCCGACATTCCTTTTTCCTTCTGGACCATAGTGCTGGGCCACGCCACGTTCTGTGTCGTGGTGGTCTACAACAACGCGGTGGCCCGCTTCCGGCGCACCTCCGGCTCCTTGCTGGAGGCGTCCATGGATCTTGGCGCCAACGGGTTTCAGACATTCCGCTACGTGGTGCTGCCGAACATAGCCACCGCTTTGCTGGCCGGCGGCATGCTGGCTTTTGCCTTGTCGTTCGATGAGGTGATCGTCACCACATTTACCGCCGGCCAGCAGGCCACGTTGCCGATCTGGATGTTGGAAGAACTCGTGCGCCCGCGCCAGCGCCCGGTCACCAATGTGGTGGCCATGGTGGTGGTGCTGGTCACGTTCCTGCCGATCCTCGGGGCCTATTACCTAACCCAAGGGGGCGCTTCCTTGAGGCCTGGGAGGCGGGGTGATAGGGTCTAGCCTAAGAAGGCGGCAGGGGGCGCCAGTAGCAAGATGAATAAAAGCTTCAGGAGAAATCTGATGACCAGAACGCCGATCTCCCGGCGGGTGATGATCGCCGCCGTTGCAGCCGTGGCCCTTGCAGTAGCGCCTGTTCAGGCTGCTGACAAAGTGGTCGACAAGGTCCACTTCCTCATTCCAGGCGGCGCCGGCGGCGGCTGGGACGGCACCGCGCGGGGCACCGGCGAGGCGCTGACAAAGTCCGGCCTGGTGGGCTCGGCGTCTTATGAGAACATGTCCGGCGGCGGTGGCGGCAAAGCCATTGGCTTTCTGATTGAGAACGCAAAGTCGAACCATGGCACTTTGATGGTGAACTCGACCCCCATTGTGATCCGTTCGCTGGTTGGGCGCTTCCCTCACAACTTCCGCGATCTGACGATGATTGCCGGCACGATCGGCGATTACGCCGCCTTTGTGGTGCGCAAGGACAGCCCTTTGAACTCCTTCAAGGATCTGGTTGCCGCCTTTAAGGAGAACCCACGTAAAATTGCCGTTGGAGGCGGCTCCGTGCCTGGTGGTATGGACCACCTTGTGATTGCCCAGGCCATGCAGGCGGCGGGCGAGGATCCGACCAAAGTGAAGTACATTCCCTATGACGCCGGCGGCAAAGCCATGGCCTCGTTGCTGTCGGGAGAGATCAGTGCGCTGTCCACCGGCTTTTCCGAAGCTGTCGCCATGGCCAAGGCGGGGGAGGTGCGTATCATCGGTGTGACATCGCCAGAACGCATCGACGCAGCGCCGGATGCGCCCACATTGAAAGAGCAGGGCTATGATGCTGAATTCGTCAACTGGCGCGGCTTCTTTGCAGCACCCGGCCTGCCTGCCGACAAGGCAGACGCCTACCGCAAGGCAATCGCCATGATGTACGACACGCCTGAATGGGAGGCGGTTCGTGCGCGAAACGGCTGGGTCAACATTCACAATCCGGGTGATGAGTTCACCACCTTCCTGGAAAAGCAGGAAGGCATCATCAAGGACTTGATGAAGAAGCTCGGATTCCTGTGAGACGGTAACCGCCATGGCCTTGGACAAGTGGATCGCGGTGTTTTTCCTGCTGGTCTGCCTGATCTATGGCTATGCTTCGTTCACTTATCCCCTGCTGCCGTTTGAGCGCAACATGGCCTTCCTGCCCAACACCATGCCCATGGTGTTGAGCGTGGCCGGGGTCGTCCTTTCCTTGGTGATCTTGCTCATGCCTTCCGCCAAAGCGGATGCAGAGGGCGACGCGCTGGGCAGCCTAGATGCCGCCAAGCTGCGCACCTATCAGTTTCGCCCGGCCCTGGCGCTCATTGCCGCCATGATCGTCTATGCCCTGGCCTTGCGTCCCGTTGGCTTTCTGGCGGCCACCACGCTGTTCCTTGTGGGGACAGGCTGGATCCTGGGCGAGCGCAAACTGCACATCATGGTGCCGGTGGCGCTGTGCGGCGCAGGTGCGGTTTGGTTTCTGGTTCAGGAGATGCTGGGCATCTTCCTGCGGCCCTTGCCTGGATGGCTGAGCTGATGCTGGAAGGGATCATGATGGGCCTGTGCACGGCCCTTTCCCTCCAGAACCTCGCCATGGTGGTCGCAGGCTGCCTGCTTGGCACCTTTATCGGTATGTTGCCAGGCTTGGGGCCCATGTCGATCATCGCCATCATGATCCCCGTCGCCATCAAGATCGGCGACCCTTCAGCGGCGCTGATCCTGCTGGCTGGCGTCTATTACGGCGCGATCTTTGGCGGCTCCACCTCATCCATCCTGATCAATGCCCCCGGGGTTGCCGGAACGGTTGCCTCGTCGTTTGACGGCTATCCCATGGCGCGCCAGGGCAAGGCCGGCAAAGCCTTGACCATTGCGGCCATTTCTTCGTTTGCCGGTGGAACGGTGGGGGCGGTGTTGCTCATGGGATTCGCGCCGGCCCTCTCCAGCGTGGCGCTATTGTTCCATTCGGCGGAGTATTTCGCTCTCATGGTGGTGGGCCTCTCGGCCATTGCGGCCTTTGCCGGAACCGGAAAGGTGGCCAAGGCGCTGATGATGACGGTGATCGGCCTTATATTGGCGACGGTGGGCGAAAGCGCCCTGTTCAATGCGCCGCGTTTCACAATGGGCGTGTCGGACCTGCAGTCAGGCTTCAGCTTCATCACGCTTGCCATGGCGCTGTTCGCCTTGCCGGAGGCGCTCTATCTGGTGCTGGACCCCAAACGCGGCTCTGCCGGTGGCGGTGAGGGTGAAATCAAGGAGCTCCGCATCACACGGCAAGAGGCCAAGCAGATCGCGCCGGTGATCGGGCGGCAATCGATCCAGGGGTTCCTGATTGGCGTCATGCCCGGCGCCGGGGCCACCATCGCCTCGTTCCTGGGGTATGCGGTGGAGCGCAATATTGCCAAAGGGGATGACCAGGCTGAGTTCGGCAAGGGATCGGTGAAGGGGCTGGCGGCGCCGGAGACCGCCAACAACGCCGCCTGTACCGGCTCGTTCGTGCCGCTGCTTACCCTGGGCATTCCGGGGTCCGGCACCACGGCCATCCTGCTGGGGGCGCTGATTGCGCTCAATGTTGCACCGGGACCAAGGTTGATGGTTGATAATCCGTCCATCTTTTGGGCGGTCATTATTTCCATGTATGTGGGCAACCTGGTCCTGTTGATCTTGAACCTGCCGCTTATTCCCTACATCGCCAAGCTCTTGATGATCCCGCGTAACTATCTGATTCCTTTCATCTTGTTCTTCACCATGGTGGGCGCCTATATCGGTCAGAACAATTCCACAGAGTTGCTGATTTTGGTCGGTTTGGGGGTTTTCGCAACCGTTCTGCGCTTTGCCGACTACCCTCTGGCTCCGCTTCTCATCGGCTTCATCTTGGGCGGAATGCTGGAAGACAATTTTGCCCGGGCAGTGAACCTCACCGACGGCGTGGCGTTTATGGTTCAACGCCCCATGACGCTCGGCCTCTTGCTGCTTGGAGTGGTCTTGATCTTTCTGCCGGCCTATCGCCGCCGCCGCGCCAAGGCGTTGCAGCAGGGCGTGGCCCAGGGCGATTGAGGTTGGGTACGATTTAGCTGTTGAACACAAGCATGGTTGGGGTAAACCCATCCCCAAACATTCCGGCCAATTTAGTTGGGGCCTCATTCAGGCAATTCACCACATGGAAGAATTTGAACGCAGGCGCACCTTTGCCATCATCTCGCACCCGGATGCCGGCAAAACCACGCTGACTGAACGCCTGCTTCTGGCGGGCGGGGCGATCCGGCTGGCCGGCGATGTGAAGGCCCGCGGAGACCGGCGCCGGGCCCGCTCCGACTGGATGAAGATCGAGCAGGAACGCGGCATTTCGGTCACCAGCTCCGTGATGACGTTTGAGAAGGACAACGTGATCTTCAACCTGCTCGACACCCCGGGCCACGAAGATTTCAGTGAAGACACCTACCGCACCTTATCGGCCGTCGACAGCGCCATTATGGTCATCGATGCGGCCAAGGGCATCGAGGCGCAAACCCGCAAGTTGTTTGAGGTTTGCCGCCTGCGCGATATCCCGATCATGACCTTCGTCAACAAGCTCGACAGGGCAGGGCGTGAGCCGTTCGAACTGCTCGACGAGCTGCAAGACAGCTTGGCGCTCGATATGGCTCCGCGGGTTTGGCCGGTGGGCATGGGGACGGATTTCCACGGCTGTTATGATCTGGCGAAGAACCTGTTCTACACCATATCGGAGGATGGCAGCGCGGGCTTCGGCCGCACCATTGAGTGTTCGGGGATTGACGACCCTCGGCTCGATGTGCTGGTGAAAGCACCAGTGCTGGACGCCGCCCGGGAGGAAATGGAGCTGGCCCAAGCAGGGTATTCTGAGTTTGATCTGGAATCGTTTCGTGAGGGCAATCTTTCCCCGGCCGTGTTTGGCAGCGCCCTTCGCGAATTTGGGGTCAACGCGTTGCTCGACGTGATCGGCACCTATGCGCCGCCGCCTCAGCCGGCCCCGGCAGAAACGCGCGAGGTTTTTCCAAGTGAATCAAAGGTTTCCGGGTTTGTCTTTAAAGTGCAAGCGAACATGGATTCCAACCACCGCGACCGGGTGGCGTTTCTCAGGGTGTGCTCCGGTCACTTCAAACGCGGCATGAAGTTAAAACAGGTGCGCGTGGGCAAGGATATGCTGGTGCATAGCCCGATCTTCTTCCTGGCTCAAGACCGCGAGATTGCAGAGGAAGCTGAACCCGGTGACATTATCGGCATTCCCAACCATGGCACGGTCCGTGTGGGCGACACGTTCACTGAGGGCGAAGATTTGCGCTTTACCGGCCTGCCGGTCTTTGCGCCGGAACTGCTGCGCCGGGTTCTGTTGACGGATGCCACACGTTCCAAGCAGTTGCGCAAGGCGCTGGAGGACCTGGCAGAGGAGGGGCTTGTGCAGGTGTTCCGGCCCAATGTGGGCGCGCACTGGATTATCGGCGTTGTGGGCACGCTGCAGCTTGATGTGATGATGTCGCGCGCCAAGCAGGAATATAAGATCGATATCCGGGTGGAAAGCATGCCCTACACTGTGGCGGTGTGGTTGAAGTCGGACAACGAGACGGCACTCAACAATTTCCTGAAATACCACAGCAATGAGACGGTTCGTGACCGTTATGACAATCCGGTGTTTCTGGCCAAAAACGCTTGGGAACTGGATTACAAGATCCAGAAGAACGAAGAGATCGAGTTCCTCAAGACCCGCGAGCTTTAGGGGCCTCTTGTGCGGCACGCGGGGACATTGGGCCCTGCAGTTGTCCCTTGATGATTCTCTGGCTTGGTGTTCTGGGAAAATCCTCCACGACTTCGAAACGTGAGGGGCGCTGGTGCGGTGCTAGGCGAGGGCGCAGCCAGTCGGCGAGAGCCTCCAAGGACAGGTTCGCCCCCGGTTGAAATCTAATGAACAGCACGATCTCTTGCTCGCCCACATCGGCATCCACACCAACTGCGGCGCATTCCTCCACAAGCGGATGTGCGGTGGCGACACTTTCCAACTCCCAAGCAGAGACCAATTCGCCTTTGACCCTAATGCTGTCATTGATGCGGCCATGAAAGTAGAGATTGCCGTCCGCGTCTACAGACCCAAGGTCGCCCGTGCGCAAGGTGTTGTTGTGCAACGCTTTTGCAGTGGCCTCTGGGTCGTTGAAGTAACCTGAAAAGAGGGCGCCAGGTTCTCGTTCTTCTACAAGGATTTCACCGCGTCCGCTCTCATCAGGCGCGGCAATGCTCACCTGTAGCCACGGCATGGGTTGCCCCACCGAGCCCACAAGGCCGTTCAAGTTGGCACTGGTCAGACTGGAGGCTTCCGACATGCCATAGCATTCGCGAATAGGAGTGGCGAAGCGCTCTTCAAATTGGACCCAGGTTTCTGCAGGACAGCCACCACCCCAGGCCACGCGCACCCCATGGGTCTTGTCCTGTTCGCTTGGCGGCTGTTTCAGAAGCATTTGCAGGATGCCGCCCAGATAGTGAATGTGGGTGGCGCGTGTTTGCGCCACCTCGGCCCAAAAGCGGCTCGCGCTGAAGCGCGGCACCATCGCCAGGTGAACCTGCTCCAGAAGCGGCAGGATGAGCATCTGAGCACCGCCAATGTGGCAGAGGGGTTCCCAGAGGAACATCACGTCTCCCGGCCGTGCGTCTGAGGCAAGGTGAACCCCTTTGCCGGCAAAGCCCATCATCCGGTGGGTGATCATCACGCCCTTTGGCGGTCCCGTGGTGCCGGAGGTGTACATGATCGCGAAAACGTCAACGTCACTTCGCAAGCTTGCGTCAAAGGCCCGACCGTTCTTCAGAATGTCGGCAAGGTTGCCCTGCTGTCCATGGATGATGACATTTTCCTTGCCGCGCTCATAACCTGCAGCTCTGATGGTCTCCAGATGGTCCTCATCGCACACAAGCAGGCCTGGCGAGCTATGGTTCAACTGGTAGGCCAGGCTGTGGCCAACAAGCCTTGTGTTCACCGGAACCCAGGCGACCCCGGCCAGGGCCAGACCGAAGATAACGCATACGGCCTCCAGGCTGTTGTCCATCATCACTGCGGCACGGGAGCCGGGCACCAATCCCAAATCGTCCACGTGGGCGGCAAATGCGGTTGCAGCTGTATTCAGCCGGCCGAAGCTGAGGTCGTCGTCGTCAAACGTTGCAAACAGCCGGTTGGGGTCGCGCGACGCGCACTCGGCAAGAGCGCTAGTGATCATCCACTCCGCTCCTACGCGCCAGGAACGCCTCCATCATGCGGGCAGGTTCATCTGTGCTGTAGGATTCGCGCTGGTTGCGCACGGCCGCTTCCATGGCCTCGTCGAAGCCGGCCTGGGTCATTTCCGCAAACCAGCGCTTTGTCAGGCGCATGGCCACCGGGGGCTTTTCGGCCAGTTCCTCTGCCACCTTCAACGCTTCAACCAACACGAGGCCTGGCGTGACCAAGCGGTGAATCAGGCCCAAGCCGGCGCATTCGGCCGCGCTCATCATGCGGCCGGAGAGGGTGAGTTCGACGGTGCGCGAAAGGCCCAGATGTTCTCGCATGATCCAGGGGCCAAGATTGCTGGCAATGCCGGAGTTGATCTCCGGCTGGCCCATGGTGACCCCCTCATGGCCGATGCGGACGTCACACAGCAAGGCCACTTGAAACGCTGACCCTGCAGCAAGACCGTTGAGCGAGGCAATGAGTGGTTTGCTCAGCCCCCGCAACGTTCCGTAAAGCTCGCGCCATTCGCCAATCCAGGCCTCCGCCCGGTCTGGGTCAAAGGTCTTGGTTTCGTTGAGGTCCTGCCCGGCGCTGAAGGCCCGGTCGCCGGTGCCGGTGAGGATGATTGCCCGTACATCCGGGTTGTCGTCGGCCAGTCTAAGCGCCGTCTTGAGGTCTTCGCGCATTTGAGTGTGCCAGGCGTTCAGCACCTCCGGACGGTTGAGTGTAATGATCGCCGTTTGTTCTCGGATATCGGTGAGGATGAAGTCTGTCATGTGTAATCCGCCGCCTTAGTTGATCTCTCGGTGTCTGTTGAGCTGATTTGTATGATAGCTGCCCGGCGCCGTCGAGGGCAGGATGCCTTTGGCGAAAGTTGACCGGTCCAGTCGATTAAGGGCATTGTCAATCAAGGAGGAGTGCGACGCCGGTGCCCTGGGAGAGACAATATAACGAAGCAGAAGTGCTGGACGCGGCCATGGAGGCCTTTTGGGCGCGCGGGTATGAAGCCACCTCCATTGCGGATCTGGTGAACGCTACAGGCCTTAGCCGTGGCAGCCTCTATGCAGCTTTTGACGACAAACGGACGCTGTTCCGCGCGGCCTTGGAACATTATGACAAATCGTTCCGGTCCGACTTTCTGGGCCAGATCGGCCGAAGGTTCGAGCCAAGACAAGCCATTCTGGAAGTCTTTAACAGCGCTGCCGGACAGACCGGTGACGGTGCGCTGCCCGGCGGCTGCATGCTGGTGAACACCGCGCTGGAACTTTCGCCGCACGATCCGGAAATCCGCGCTTTTGTGGCCAAGTGCTTCCGTGAAGTTGAGGGCTTTTTCCGAGAGCGAATTGAGCTGGGGCGCAAACTTGATCGACATTCCGGATCTGGCGATGCAGGCCAGAAAGCCAAGGCCTTGCTGACGTTGCTCCTGGGACTGCGAGTCCTGGCCCGGTCAGATCCGCAGCCGGAAACGCTTTCTGCGGTGTTGTCTCAGGCCGAAGCGATCTTGGACTGAGACAGATTTCGGGTCAGCCCCGATATATGGATACGGAGAAGCGATCCATGCTTGGTTGACGGGCTGCGGTCAAGCCGTCACGGTGCGCGCAAAGACCAAGATTGGGGAGGAGGGCAGCGTGGCCTGGCCGGTCAAAAGCCAACAGGAGATCCATACCGAAACACATTTCGATGGACGCGAGGTTGCCTGCTATGTGAAGCGGCCGCAGAGTGTGGACGGGATGCTGAACCGGGCGGTTTTGCGGAACCCGACCGGTGATGCGATTGTCTGTGATCAAACAAGGGTTTCCTACGCTGAGCTCCATGACCGTGTGAGCCGCACAGGGGCCCAGCTCAGAGCGCTGGGGGTGCGGCCGGGTGACCGCGTGGCGCTCGTGCTGACCAATTGCGCCGAATTCGTCATTGGGCTTCTGGCGGCTGCCCGCATCGGTGCCATCAGTGTGCCGGTGAATGTGCGTGAACAGACGCCTGAACTCAGCTACATCCTCAACCATTGCGGCGCCCGTGTTCTGGTGCATTCAGCTGAAGTTTCCAACCGGTTGCCAACGCCGAGCGCGACCGCGTCTGTTGAGCATCGCTTTGCGGTCGGCGGGGTGGTTCCCGGCTCGCGCGGCATTGATGACCTGATGAAAGAGGATGCACCGCCGGTCCCGCCGCATCGACCTGACGAAGAGGATGTGGCGGTGATCCTCTACACGTCCGGCACAACCGGGCGCCCCAAGGGCGCCATGCTGACCCACCTCAACATTGTCCACTCGTGCATGCACTATGAGGCGTGCATGAATTTGAGCTCCAAGGAACGCTCGATCATGGCGGTGCCGGCCTCGCACGTGACCGGGCTCATCGCGAACATTCTGGCGATGGTTCACGTTGCGGGCTGCACAATCATCATGCCCGCCTTTGATGCGGCAGCGTTCCTGGCGCTGGCGGCGCAAGAGCGCATGACCCACACGCTGCTCGTTCCGGCCATGTATAATCTGTTCCTGCATCGGGCAGACTTCTCCAGGTACGATCTTAGCGAATGGCGCGTCGGTGGTTATGGCGGGGCGCCCATGCCGGAGGCAACCATTGCGGCATTGGCGGAAAAGCTGCCGGGGCTGGGACTGATGAATACCTACGGCTCCACCGAGGTGACATCTCCAGCTTGCATGCTGCCGGCCGAGATGAGTGCGGAGCGGCCGGACAGTGTCGGGCTCACCATGCCCTGCGGCCACATTAAGGTGATGAAGCCGGGCGGCTCCAAGGCTGCCCCCGGGGAGGACGGTGAAATCTGGATCGGCGGTCCGATGGTGGTGCCGGGCTATTGGGAGAACCCGGAGAAAACCGCCGAGAGCTTTGATGGCGGCTATTGGAAGTCTGGCGATATCGGTTCAATGGACGAGGCCGGTTACATCCGCATTCACGACCGGATGAAGGACATGATCATCCGCGGCGGCTACAACATCTACAGTGCGGAGATCGAGAATACGCTGAGCCACCATCCGGAGGTGGTGGAATGTGCCGTGATTGCTCGGGACGATCCGGTTTTGGGCGAGAAGACACACGTGTTTGTGCGGGCAAACTCGCCTGAGTTGAATGCTGATGAGGTGCGGGGGTTCTGCGGGGATCGGCTGGCAGATTACAAGATCCCCGATTTTGTAACCTTCCTTGACGGCCCCTTGCCCCGTAACGCCAACGGAAAGATCCTGAAGACCGCGCTGCGCCATCCAACATGAGAAAACCCCCGGAAGGTTGCTTTTCCGGGGGTTTTGACGAACTCTGATATGTGGCGGTGCGGCCTAGGAATAGTTGTGCACGCACCGGCGATAGCGGCGCAGATAGTAGTAGCGGCCCGTCCGGCGCCACTTGCGCTTCCAGTGGCGGCAAGGGTTGCCATAGTAGGCACCGCCGCCGTAGTAGCCGTGGGTCACGTCCGGTACGCCGATTGAGAAGTGCCAATTGCCGCCTGCTTGTGCGCTTGTGGCGGTGCCGGCCAATGCGGTGACGGTGATGGCGGCTGCTGCGGCGATGCCGGTGACGGTTTTCTTGAACATTGTCTTTTCCCTCTATTGCCCCGGGGAACCGGTGTGGTTCTTGCCCGCGTTGTCATGGTGGATGGTTTAGACAAGGGGGGCTGAATCAAATCTGAGTGTCCGGTTCATCTGCCGTTCAGGTTGGCGCGGCGGTGCTCGATGTGAAAGGATGCGCCAAAGCAATCAGATTTGAGAGAGGCGAGGTTGGCCCCATGGAATTCTATCACGATGAGATGAGAGTGCTTCAGGACCGTTATGAAGGCAGGGCCGTCGCCGACCGGCTGGAACAGCACCGGATGCACACGGAGTTTACCGACGACGATCGCCGCATAATCGAAACGGCTCCATTCTTCTTTCTGGCCACAGCGGGCCAGGACTGTGTTGACTGCTCGTTCAAAGGGGGAGAGCCGGGATTTGTCCGCGTAATCGGCGCCAAGGAGCTTGTTTGGCCCGACTATGATGGCAATCGCATGTATCGAAGTCTGGGCAATATCCAGGATAGCGGGCGTGTGGGTCTGCTGTTCCTGAGGTTTGATGGAGCGCGCTTTGACGGTTCTGCTGCGCGAATGCGCGTGAACGGCCGGGCCAGGATTGAGGAGGCCTCCGAGGCGGTTGCCGGCATTCCGGGTGCAAAGCGGCTGGTGCGGGTCTCGGTGGATCACATCTTTCCCAATTGCCCGCGCTACATCCCGGTCATGAACCAGCAGGCGCCGTCGGTCTATTCGCCGCGCGAGGGCTATACGCCGCCGGAACCGGAATGGAGGCAAAAGGAGATGGTGAAGGACATCTTCGACGCTGAAATGTAATCGGACGGCCCCATTTCGGCGCAGCTGCGCAATCCTACGGCCAATTCCCCCCGCGGTTGCGCTGGTATTGCTGCCACATCTTTTCCCCGATAAGGCAATCGTACTTATCCGCGTCCGTTTGGTATTGCGCTTGCCAAACAGAGACCTTGAGATCCGGCTGCAGGCCGGCGATCTCCAGGAGAAGCTTTTTTCTTATCGCGGAGGCAAATTCGCGTTTGTTGCGGATGCTCAGCACAAAGGCGCCCGGACCCGCGATCACGCAGTCACTGTAATAGCGATCAAGGTCGGGCAGATCGAAATATGTGTATGGACCTGTCCGGTCTGCCAATTGTATTGCCAGACCGTTGATCACGGTCCCTGCCGCTGCCACACGGTCCCGCGTCATCTCAACCGCACCTCCGGAATTGTTCGGACCGTCACCGGAGACATCAATGACGCGCCTTAGGCCGCGGACGGGTGAACTGGCGAATAGGCTGTGGGAGGCCTGCACGGCACCGGATATGGAGGTGAAAAAGGCACGCGAGATTGGGCGTTTGTCCAAGTCGTCTGCGAATTTTTGGGCGTCCTGCGCGGAGCCGATGACCCGCCACGGCAGAACCAACGACTGCATGTGGCTGCCTGACCATTCCACATAGGCAACGGCGATCCGTCCATTGGGACCGCTTTGAATGGCGTTGTGAAGTTTAGCATCGCGGAAAGCCGCCACATAGCCGTCACGCTGGAGGCGCTGTTCATCCAAATCCATCGACATGGAGACATCGACCGCCAGAACCAGCTCCAGGTCTACAAACTCCTTGGTTTGGGCGCTGCTCGGTGGGCTGTATAGGCAGATAAGTCCGCACAGAAGGGTCGTCAGTGAGCGTTTGACACGTCCTGTGAGGCACCGCATCACCGCAGCCTAGCATACCGAAACCGCGGCGCTAGCCTTAATGTGGACCACAAGCGTACATGTCTGAGAGCAAGGCTTCGGTGGATCATAGTCATGGCTCTGGCGCTCTTCTGGAATCTGTGACTTATAGTGATCTGATGCCTCTGGAAATCCTCATAACCTTCATATTGGCTTCCTTTCTCGTGGTCATCGTGCCCGGCCCCATGGTCACGGTGATCATCGCCAACAGCCTGCGCTACGGCTCCAGAGCCGGCCTGATGAACGTTGCCGGCAGCCAGGTCGGGCTTGCCCTGGTGCTTGCCGTTCTGGTGGCCGGACTGGCCACGCTCATGGAAACCATGAGCTGGTGGTTTGATTGGTTGCGCCTGGCCGGGGCGGCCTACCTGATCTATCTGGGCTATAAGATGATCACCGCAAAGGGGGAAATTGGGGAGGTTGCAACCGACGAGGCGGACAGACCCAATTTCTTCCTTCAGGGTTTCTTCGTGATGCTCTCCAATCCAAAAACTCTGTTGTTCTATGGTGCCTTCATTCCCCAGTTTCTCGATCCCGGTGCGAACTATGTGGGCCAGACCGTCGTTCTTGGTCTCATCTTCATGGTCGTGGCCACGTTCTTTGACAGTCTTTACGCCTTAATGGCCGGTCGGGCGGGGAATTGGTTGTCACGCTCACGAATTCGCCTTACACAGCGCATCAGTGGCGCGTTTTTGGTGGGCGGTGGTGTCTGGCTCGCTTTGGCGCGGCGCTGAACGGACAAACCAGCAAAGCAGGCAGCTATGCGAACCGGCTATTATCCAGGAAGCTTTGACCCGGTGACGAACGGGCATGTGGACGTTATCCGGCGGGCCTGCGGCGTTGTCGACAGATTGGTTCTGGCCGTAGGCGTCAGCCACAGCAAGAAGCCGTTCTTGGCGACAAAATCACGGGTTTCCCTGCTGAAACAGGTCGCAGGCCCGATCGGTGCGGAACGAAAGTGCGAGATTGCGGTGGAGACCTTTGACAATTTGGTTGTTGACGCGGCCCGCGCAGCGGGCGCTTCCATCCTGATCCGCGGCCTGCGTGATGCCACTGATTACGCTTATGAAATGCAGATGGCTGGCATGAACGGCGAACTTGCACCGGACATTGAAACCGTATTTTTGCCAGCAAGTGGCCCGGTTCGCCACATTGCTTCCTCATTGGTGAAGCAAATCGCCTCCATGGGCGGCGACATTTCCGGATTTGTGCCGGAGGCCGTTGCTGAGGCGATCGCCAAAAACTGAATCAATTCATGAAATTACAGGATAAAGCTATGAAACGACGTGTATTTCTGGGAACCTTCTTGTCCGCCCTTGTGGCGCTCAGCGCCGCCCCCCAGGCGCAATCGCTTGATCCGGAAAACACGCTCTATTTGGAAACCAAGTTTGGTCGCACGGTGATCAAACTGCGTCCGGATCTTGCACCCAACCATGTGGCCCACATCAAGAAGCTGGCGCGTGAAGGGTTCTACAACAACATCAAGTTTCACCGGGTGATCCAAGGTTTCATGGCCCAAACCGGTGACCCAACCGGCACAGGAACCGGCGGGTCCAAATATCCCGACCTCAAATCGGAATTCTCGCTCACCCCCTATGAACGGGGCACTGTGGGCATGGCCCGGGCGCAAAATCCCCACAGCGCGAACTCACAATTCTTCATCACCTATGCCCGCTCATCCTTCCTCAACGGCAAATACACCGTGTTCGGCGAGGTGGTCAGCGGCATGGAGCACATCGACAAACTGCGGAAAGGCAAGGATGCGTCGGGCATGGTCACCAATCCGGACATCATGAAATCTCTGCGCGTCGCCGCGGACGTGAAATAACTCAAAACGACAGAAAGGCCTGAACTCTATGGCTTATAAGGACCCTGAAAACACGCTCGTGATGGAAACCAGCAAAGGTACGGTGGTTATCGAGATGCGTCCCGACCTGGCACCGGGCCATGTGGAGCACATCAAAAAGCTGGCGCGTGAGAAGTTTTACGACGGTATCAAGTTTCACCGTGTAATCGACGGATTCATGGCCCAGACCGGCTGCCCCCAGGGCACTGGCACCGGCGGATCGAGCTATCCTGACCTTGAAGCGGAATTCAACGACGAGCCCCATGTGCGCGGCACGGCGTCCATGGCCCGCTCGTCCATGCCGAACAGCGCCAATAGCCAGTTCTTCATCTGTTTTGACGATGCTTCGTTCCTCAATAGGCAATATACGGTCTGGGGAAAGGTCATCGAAGGCATGGAGAATGTGGATCAGATTGAGCGCGGCGAGCCTGTGCGCAATCCGGACCACATTGTCAGCATGGTTGTCGCCGCTGACATGGCGTAAGCTGATGGTGGCGGGCTGAGGCTTCGCCTATGCGCGTCGATGTGTTTGATTTCGACCTGCCGAAAGAGCGGATTGCCCTGCGGCCCGTTGTGCCGCGTGATGCTGCGCGAATGCTTGAGGTTGCGCCGGACGGAGTTGCCGACCGTGTTGTCGGGGACTTGCCCGCGCTGTTGCGGGACGGCGACGTGTTGGTCTTCAACAACACCAGGGTCATTCCGGCGCGCCTGACAGGGCGCCGGCTGGGTCGGGGCGAGGCAGCGCCAAAAATCGAGGTAACCTTGCATCAGCGCCTCGCCAGCAACCGGTGGGCGGCGTTTGCCAAACCCGGGCGCAAGCTGGCGGTGGGCGATCTCATTCGGTTCGGTGATGACGGGACGGCCTGTTTCGCCGGCAGCCTGGACGCGACCGTGATGACCAAGGGGGAGGGCGGAGAGATTGAGCTGGCCTTCGACAAGGACGGCCCAGTGCTGGATGAGGCCGTGGCGCAGCTCGGCATCATGCCGCTCCCACCCTATATCGCCTCGCAAAGGCCTGCAGATGATCAGGATAAATCTGACTACCAGACGATCTATTCTGAAAAAGACGGTGCCGTGGCGGCGCCAACGGCGGGTTTGCATTTTACCGAACAGCTCATGGAGCGCCTGGCGGCAGCCGGCGTGCGCTGCGAGTTTCTCACTTTACATGTGGGTGCCGGGACCTTTCTGCCGGTGAAGGCCGAAGACACCAAAGAGCATCACATGCATTCAGAGTGGGGCGAAGTAGCCGGTGAGGTGGCCGAGCGCCTCAACGCTTGCAGGGCATCTGGCGGCAGGCTGGTCGCGGTGGGCACCACATCATTGCGCTTGCTGGAAAGCGCGGCGGATGCGGAGGGGAGGGTGCATCCTTTTTCCGGCAGCACCGACATCTTCATCACGCCTGGTTACCAGTTTCGTGCCGTGGACCTTTTGCTGACCAACTTCCATCTCCCGCGCTCCACGCTGTTCATGCTGGTCTCCGCCTTCTGCGGCCTTGACCGAATGCAAGCGGCCTATGCATATGCCATTGCCAACACGTATCGCTTCTATTCCTACGGCGATGCTTGCCTCTTGCATCGAATGGACCCCGCCTGATGGCAGAAGAGTTCAGTTTCAACCTGTTGGCCAACGATGGGGCGGCCCGGCGCGGCACGGTGGTCACGCCGCGTGGCGAAATCCGCACGCCGGCCTTCATGCCGGTGGGCACTGCGGGCACCGTCAAGGCCATGTATCCGGAGCAGGTGCGCGCGTGCGGCGCGGACATCGTGCTTGGAAACACCTATCATCTGATGCTGCGCCCCGGTGCGGAAGAGGTTGCGGCCCTTGGCGGCTTGCACGAATTCATGCGTTGGCCACATCCAATCTTGACCGATTCAGGCGGGTTTCAGGTGATGTCGCTGGCCAAGCTGCGCAAAATGACCGAGCGCGGCGTCACCTTCCAGTCTCACATAGACGGCTCCCGTCACGAATTGACGCCTGAGCGCTCCGTGGAGATCCAAGGCCTACTGGGGTCCGATATTCAAATGCAGCTGGATGAATGCACGCCCCATCCCGCCGGCCATGAAGAGGCCAAGGTCTCCATGGAGCTTTCGCTGCGCTGGGCGGAGCGATCGAGGGCTGCCTTTGGCGCGAAGCGCCATCAAGCTCTGTTCGGTATCGTGCAAGGTTCGACCTATGAAGATTTGCGCGAGGCCTCGGCCCGTGCGCTCATAGATATGGAGTTTCCCGGATACTCCATCGGCGGCCTTGCGGTGGGGGAGGGCCAGGCTGAAATGCTGCGTGTGCTGCAGGCTGTGCTGCCGGTTATGCCGCGACAAAAGCCACGTTACCTGATGGGTGTGGGCACCCCGGATGATCTCCTGAAATCCGTGGCCTTGGGGGTCGATATGTTCGACTGCGTGATGCCGACGCGCTCAGGCCGGCACGGGCAGGCCTTCACCCGGTTTGGCAAGATCAATTTGCGCAATGCCCGTCATGCCGGTGATCGGCGGCCGCTTGATCCGGAGAGCACGTGCCCTGCGGCGCGCGACTACTCGCGGGCCTATCTGCACCATCTCATCCGGTGCGGAGAGTATCTGGGCTCGATGCTGCTGACCTGGGCCAACATCGCGTATTACCAGGATCTGATGGCAGGTGCGCGCGCGGCAATTGAGGCAGGGGCCTACGCCGATTATTGCGCTGCGGTTCAGGACGCCTGGGCCAGGGGGGACGTTGCAGAATAGCGTTTCGGTTTGCCGGGAGAGCTCCCTGCCTACCTATTGTCATCGACCTCACGGCAACTGCGACCCGAACATCCGCTGGACTTTGCCGAGAAGTTGGAACGGTTTTGCGGGGTGGTCAGATTCTGCAACTGCCGGGTTGGTGCCGGGGCCGCCGCGCTATCAACTGTTGAGAAGGTGACGGGTTTGGCGGGCTTGGCAATTATGTTCTTGGCAGGCGGATTGGTCTTCTTCCTGATTCGACGCTTTTTAATGGTCTTGCGTTTTGGCTTTGATGCGCGATCAACCGTGTCTGGTGCCGTCACATTCTGCCCGGTGGTTGCGCTCAGCGAGGTCGGCGCGAGGGGCGCGGGCTTGGGCAGGCGAACAAGTTCGTCGGCGGGCGGCGCAATCGGAGCCGGCAACGCCCCGGGGGCCTTATAGGGTTGGCTTGACGTCTGATAGTGAACAGAGCCGGCGCCGCTGGCTTTAACGGCTGCGGCCTGGATCGGGGCTGGCGCAACGGCAGGTACCGTGGGGGCCGCGACGACCGAGCGGGCATGAGCACCGGAAACCGAGTTCACCGCACTATATGTTCCGTACACGGCAAACAGAGTGACCAGCACGAACAAGGCACCTGATCCGGTGCGGGCTATCGCGGTGCGGTTCAGTTTCTTTGCCAGCTGCTTACGGCAGAAAAGCTGATTGCCGGCAACCAGCAGCATGCAGGTCACCAGGCCCCAAGCGATCAGAAAGATGATGCCGACTGTGCCAGGCACACCGTCGCGGGCCATCGCCATCGAGGCGTTCACCGCGCCAATCGTGCTGGCTCCCATGATGGATACAAACGGCAGAAAATGGAATTCATCGCCCCAGATCCCCTGTTGCGCCTGACTGTCCATACTCGACTCCATCCCACTCTTTTGTTGTCTCGACTATGCCGCCACTAATTGACGATTTCGAGGCAACCAAATGGCATTACCACGATTGTAAGGCGAGGGGATGGAGTTCGTTAAAAGTTTAAACAACGTGGTTAACTGCCCGCGGCGAATGGCTCCGGAGAGGCGTTCCCAAAGCTAGTTCGTTGGCTCGCTTTCCCGGAGTTCCTTCTTCGACAGCTTGCCCACCATGGTCTTGGGCAATTCATCCCGGAATTCGATGAACTCGGGCATTTCGATCTTTGCGAGCTTCGGTTCGATGGCGCCGCGGATGTCTTCCTCGCTGGCCGAGTGCCCCGGTTTCAGTTTGATAAACGCTTTCGGTGTCTCGCCGCGATAATCGTCGGGAACGCCAATCACCGTCACCTCTTCCACAGCCGGGTGGGTGTAAATCGCATCCTCGATCCTGCGTGGATAAACCTTGAAGCCGGAGCAATTGATCATGTCCTTGATGCGGTCGACAATGTAGATGAAGCCGTCCTCGTCCATGTAGCCCACATCGCCTGTCCGGAAATACTCGCCTGAGAACGCGTCGGCAGTTTCCTTCGGCTTGTTCCAATAGCCTGTCATGACCTGCGGACCGGCAATGCAGATTTCTCCATTTTCGTTGAGTTCCATCTCCTTTGACGGATCATCCAGGGAGCGGATGGAGATGTAGGTGCCCGGCAGGGGCTGGCCGATGGAGTTCTCCTTCTCCAGACCGTTGTAAGGATTGGCGGTGGCCACAGGCGAGGTCTCCGATAGTCCGTACCCTTCAATCAGTCCGCATCCGGCCAAGGCTTCAAACTTGCGCCTCACTTCCAACGGCAATGGCGCGCCGCCGGACATGCAGTATTTCAAGGAGCTCAAACCTTCTGCGTCCAGATCCTTGTGATTCATCAGGGCCGTGTAAAGAGTGGGAACCCCCGGCAGCAGAGTGGGCCGGGCTGACTTGATCAGTTTGACAGCCTGGTCCAGATCAAAGCGCGGCATGATGATGATCTCAAAACCGCACTTGATCGCGGTGTTCATGATGCAGGTCATGGCGAACACATGGAAAAATGGAAGGATCGCCATGATCCGCTCATTGCCGATTTCAATTCCGGTGCTCCACAAGCGGATCTGTTCGCAGTTGATGGCGAGGTTGGCATGGGTGAGCATTGCGCCTTTGGGAACCCCGGTGGTGCCGCCGGTGTATTGAAACAACGCGATATCGGTATTGGCATCCAGATCAGCTGCCTCGAACACACCATCGTTCGCCACCAATGTGTCGTAGTGGACCAATCTGTCGCCCAGTCCGGCCGCCGCAATGTCGGCCAGTTCTTTGCCCTTGAACAGTTTGAATAGAAATTTTTTGAGCGTGGGCAGAAGATCGGGGAAGGCGCAGACCATAACCCTTTCTGCCGCGCCGCTCTTTGCCACGGCAGCCACCTTGTCGAATAGCAGCTTCAGGTCCAGGGTCACCATCAGTTCGATGCCGGCATCCCGCGCCTGGTATTCGATTTCTTCTTCGGTGTAGAGAGGATTGAAGTTTATGACGACGGCACCAAGCTTCAGCGCGGCGAAATAACAGCTGATATAGTAAGGGCAGTTGGGCAGAAAGAGGCCGACCTTGCTGCCCTTTTTGATGCCGGCCTGTTGCAGGCCGGCTGCGAGTTTGTTGGTGGCTTCACCGATCTCATTGAACGTGAGTTTCTTGCCGAGAAAATCCGTTAGCGGCTGAGATCCGAAACGGCGCATGGCCTCATCGAACATCTCAGGCAAAGTGGACGCGGGCAGGGGGGCGTTCCAGTCCACGTCGGAGGGGTAGGACTTCATCCAATTTTGCGCGAGCTTGTTGGAGCTGGTGCTGGCTGCCACGTCGACCTCCCTTGATGGCGCAGTGTTGCGCTAACGATTTATCCTTTTCTTTACGCTAGTATACCGCAATCTTGGTCACAATCGAGCGATGGATGGGGCTGGAGGCGTTGAGCCTGAGCCCAAAATGCCTTAGGACATTGCTGAGCATCGAATGCAAATGGGGGGGCGGTGCACACGGAGAGAGCGTCGTTGACAATGCTTGTGAAATCCATCTTGGCATCGCTTGGCCTGGCTCTGCTCGTTGCCGTTCCTGTCGCGGAGGCGCAGGCGCAAAACAACAATTCGGTCAAGTTCAGCACCATAGTAAAACGCGCCAAGGCCGGTAACGTTCAGGCCCAGCTTGCCCTGGGCAAGGCCTATGAAGAAGGCAAGAACGTCAAACGCGATCTTCTGGCAGCGGCCAACTGGTACAAGCGTGCGCTGCGGCAAGGTGATGTGGAAGCCACGTTCAGGCTCGCCCGGCTGGTGCATAACGGTGGCGGCAAGTTGGCCAAATCACCGGAGTTGGCTGCACAGCTCTACCGCCGGGCTGCGCAACAAGGCCATAGCGGCGCACAAAACTGGCTGGGCTTCAGCTACCAGTTTGGATTTGGCCTCACCCGTGATTATGCCCGAGCCGTGAACTGGTACCGTAAAGCGGCTGAACAGGGATATCCGCCGGCCCAGAACAATCTCGGCATGCTTTATCTCAGTGGCAAGGGGGTAAGCCGCGACTTGCTCAAGGCTGCACAACTGTTCCGCGCCGCCGTGAAAAAGCGCTATTCATGGGCGGAAAACAACTTGGGCGGTCTTTACGAGATGGGGTGGGGCGTGCGGCGTAACTCCAAGCGTGCCAAGGACCTTTATCGGTCAGCGGCCGCCTCCGGCAATGCCCAAGCCAAGAAGAATTTGAAACGGCTCGCCGACGCCCAGGCGGAAGAAGCCAAGGCCGCACAGGCCGCCGCGCCGGCTGACGAGCCAAAGCGCGTGAAGATCACCATCGAAGACTAGGGCAACGTCCGTTCAAACTGAGCGGAAGATGCCCCAGATTATCGTTACGGGCGAGCAACTTATCTCCGCTCAGACGTAACCGTCTGATCGGAGGTTGCTCTAGCGCATCAGGTGAACAGGTACAAACCTTTCTCAGACGCTTCGGGCCGGTAGACCGCAACGGGCCTTGGCGGGCAAATCATAACCGTCCCCCAATCTGCACTTGCCGCCAGCTCGGCCGCTTCGGACAATGGCAGGAAC
>CAJHYS010000256.1_pt1 | contig 26063 bp, 23 predicted proteins | sample 9198801 | NCBI WGS metagenome assembly CAJHYS01 (sample SAMEA7708368, study PRJEB35096) | sediment metagenome | biome: marine neritic benthic zone biome [ENVO:01000025]; feature: sediment [ENVO:00002007]; material: shallow marine sediment [ENVO:03000034] sea grass bed [ENVO_01000059] ...
ATGGCAAAACCATCATGGAACACATGCCGAACCGCGATGAAGTGATGGCGCGCTCTGTGTTTGCCAACCCGGAATGGTGGGCGGACAATGGCGACGAAGTCAACGAACGCTTCAAAGCCTGGATGGCCAAATAGCAGCCAGCCTGCTGACAAAAAACACAAAGGCGGTCCTGCGGGACCGCCTTTTTAGTTACGCGCTAGTCGGGCTTCAGATGCTCGCCAAACACGGCCAAGGACTGCTCCAGCGTGCGGTTAGGGTCGATGGTCTCGCGGGTTTCAGCGGCAAGGGGCGTGCGGGCCAGAATGCGAAACATCTCCGCTGCCCCGTCATGAAACCCCGAAGTGATGCCGGCGCTGGCAAAGGTGGCGGCAATTTCCTCCATTTCAGCGATCCAGCGGCCGGAATCTGCTGGCAGACGGGAAATCCTCCCCTCCATGTCCTTCAAGGTGGCGGCCTGGCTGATGCGAAACTCATCAAGCAATTCAGGCAAGACCCCAAGCTCTTGAGCGGCCATCAGCACGGCGGTGTGCAAGGTCCACGTACCCTTGGTCAGTCCGGCATAGGCCATCTTCAAGGCAGATGCCCTGCCCGGCGCCGCGCCGACCGCCGCCACAGTGAACCCCAAACCATCGAGTGCAAGCATGGGGGCCGTGTCGCTGCCGGACACATAAAACCGGGTACCGCCCGCCTTCCCCGGCGCCAGACCGATGATGCCGCAATCGATGAAGGGCGCGCCGGCATCGCTGATGATCTGGCCAATTTCAATCGCGGTGTCGGGCGATACGGCATTGCAGTCCACGTAACAGGGCCTGGCGCCGGTCGACCCCATGGCGCCGGCAACCTGGCGCGCCTGGTCGGCGGCTGAACCCGGGGGCAGGATCGACAAGATCAGATCCGCCTCGCTGACGGCCGCATCGAGAGACCCCACGTCGTGCATGGCGGCAGCTTTGGCCAATCCTTTTGTCCGGCCACTGCGGCCATCAAGCGGCGTGATCACCTTTTTGCCGTGTTCGCCTAAGGCGCGGCCAACCCCGTGGCCCATGTCGCCCGGCATCAAGATCGCAATGGTTTCAGGAGCCATGGCTTAATACCCGATCGCGCAACCATCCTTGCGCGGGTCTGAGCCTCCGGTCAGTACGCCTTCCTCCCAGTTAATCCAGATGGCCTGGGAGCCGCCCACCGGCTTGCCCGGTTTCACGATCCTATGACCTTTGGCGCTGAGGGCTTGGCGAATGTCTGCAGGCACGGTCTCTTCCATCTCCACCTCGCCGTCGAAGGGATCGACCATAAAGCGGGGACGGTCCATGGCCTCCTGAACATCCAACCCATAGTCGAAGAAGCCGGTGAGGAACTGCATATGGCCGAAGGACTGATATTGCCCACCCATGACCCCGAACGGCATGACCACCTTGTCGCCCTTGGTGACCATGCCCGGAATGATCGTGTGCAGAGGTCGCTTGCCGCCCTCAATACGGTTGGGGCTTTCGGGATCAAGCGAAAAGCCCATGCCGCGGCAGTGCAGCAGAACCCCGGTGTGCGGATCCATGAGGCCGGCGCCGAAGCCCATAAAAAGCGTGTTGATGAGGCTGCAGGCGTTGCGGTCCTTGTCGACGACAGTGACATAAACCGTATCGCGGTGCCGCGGCAGGTCCACATCCACCGGCGGCTCGCCTGCCTTGTCGGGATCGATGGCCGCTCGGATGTTGGCGGCAAACTCTTCCGACAGGAGCTCGGCCACCGGCACAGCGGCATAAGCTGGATCGGCCAGGTACATGTTGCGGGCCCTGTAGGCCAGCCGACACGCCTCAAGTTCGGTGTGAATGCGGTCCAACGTGATCGGGCCTGCACCGTCCGGGCTGAAGCCGCTCATAATGTTGAGCAAAAGCAGGGCGATGACGCCCTGGCCATTGGGCGGACACTCCCAGACCCGGTGGCCGCGGAACTCAGCGGAGATGGGATCAACGTAGATGCCCTCCACCGCAGCAAAATCGTCCATCGTGTGAAGGCCGCCCTTGCCCTGCAGATACTCCACAATATGCTGTGCGATCTCCCCCTTGTAGAAGGCATCTCGCCCTTCGTCGGCGACCGTTTGCAGGGTCTTGGCAAGCGCCGGCAAGCGCAGCATCTGGCCTTCCTGAGGCACCTTGCCGCCCGGCAGATAAGAAGAGGCTGTGTTGGCATCGCGCGACAAAAGCTCAGATGCGCTGTCAAAATCGCTGTGCACCCGTGACGAGATGGGAAAGCCGTCTTGCGCATACCCTATGGCGGCCTGCAGCACTTCGCCGAGCGGTATGCGGCCATGATCACGCACCAGTCGGTCCCAGGCATCCAAGGCTGACGGAACGGTGATCGAGTGGGGTGTCTGCTGCTCAATTTCCATGATGCCCTGATCAGCAAACCATTGGGTGCTGTAACCGGCAGCCGCCTTGGCCGAGCCGTTGAATGCGGTGATCTTGTCGGCTGCGCCCTCAGGGGCATAAAGGCAGAAGCAATCGCCCCCTATTCCGGTCGACCCCGGCTCCACAACGCCTTGCACCGCCACGGCGGCAACGGCTGCATCCATGGCATTGCCGCCGGCCTTCAGCACATCTATTGCCGCCTGGCTCGATAGGGGGTGCGAGGTGCAGGCCATGCCGTGAGGGGCGTGAACCGGAGAACGTCCGGGCAATTCAAGATCGCGCATTCCGATCAACTCCTTAAAACATACGCCACCAGTAGTGGCGACCAAACCGCAGGGTGGGAAGACCGTTATCCAGCATTTGCAAGCGCGGAACGCAAGGCTATAGTCGCGCGAACCGTGCTTCGGGCGAAAAAACCCGATGAGTATGGCGAATAACCAGGATGGCCTTCGGGCCGGAGTAAAGGGAGACTGGAATGAAGAGACTATTCGCAACTACCCTCGCTGCAGCCGCTTTCGCGATGTCTGGAGCCACGTCGGCGAGCGCTGCGGACATCCCATGTGATACCGCTCAACTGATCGTTCCGTGGAAGGCCGGCGGCGGAACGCACGTGATTTTCTCGATCTTTGAAAAGACCATTCAAGAGATGGATGTGAAGCCGAAGATCAAAGTCGTGACCGTGCCTGGTCAGGGCGGCAACAAGGGCGCCAAGCAGGCGGCCAAGGCGAAGGCTGACGGCTGCACCCTTTTTGCGATCCACCAAAGCGCGATCACCAGTTATTTGAACGGCCGTGTGGACTTTCACTATGACGGATTTGACACGGTGGCCAACTTGACCATGACGCCGGACATTGTGGGCGCCAAGGCAGGCGCGCCTTACAAGAACTTCAAGGAGTTCGCCGAATACGCCAAGGCAAATCCGAAGGCCATCAAGGCCGGCACCACGTTCGGGTCCACCAGTCACTTCATCTGGCTGCTGCTGGCCAAGGAAATGGGCGTTGAGTTTTCCTATGTGCCCTATGACGGCACGCGTGAGCGCATGACTGCGCTGCTCTCCGGTGCAATTGACGTGGGCGCTCTGAACGTGGCCTCCGGCTCCAAATACCTATCATCGGGCGAACTGCAAGGTTTTGCCATTGCCGCTGAAGACAGGGCAAAGCAGCTGCCGGACATGCCGACCCTGAAAGAGGAAGGGGTCAACATGACCTTTGCGCTTGAGCGCGGCATCGTGGCGCCGAAAGGGACGCCCAAGGAGGTCATTGAACATTGGGCAGGCATCTTTAAGAAAGCCTCAGAAGTGCCTGATCTGATGAAGCAAATGGATGCCAAAGGCACAGGTCTGCGGTATCAGGACCCGGCAGCTTATCGTAAGTGGGCCGATCAGATCTACAGTGACTATGAAGCCGTTGCGATCGAAATCGGCATGTACAAGAAGAAGTAGTCCGACAACGTTTCGTGCCCGACCTGTCTCAGGTCGGGCACAAGTCTTTCGCTAGCCAAAGAACCAGAATGTCCAGCCTCAACAGGGATACCATTGTTGCAATCGTCCTGCTGGTTGCCTGCGGCGGCTTGTACATGGCGACGCTGGAAATCCGCGAGCCCGACTATGGCCAGCTCTCTCCGGCCACGTGGCCGCGAATGATCATCGGCATCGTGACCCTGCTCAGCGCGATCTATCTGGTGCAATCGGTTCGCCGCGGGCCATCTGAGGACACCGAAAAAACCGAATGGGCCGGGTTCGGCGCGTTCTTCGCCCGCTGGCGCAACGTGCTTTGCGTGTTTGCGCTGTTCCTGGGCTATCTGCTGATCCTTCCGTGGGTGGGGATGCTGATCGGAGGCGGCGCGTTTGTGTTCCTGCTGCTTACGGTTCTGGGTCCATTTTCGGCGCGGGATGTGATCATTCACGCCGTCATTGCCTTGCTGACGGTGGGCGGCATGTGGCTGCTTTTCACCTATGGGCTGGGTGTCATCCTGCCGCGCGGCGAGCTGACCGGAATTTGAAGGCGGCACGATGGTCCTGGACAATCTCCTTCTCGCATTCGCCGAAATCGGCAACATCCAAACCCTGTTGCTGATGATCGCGGGCGTTGGTGCGGGTTTGCTGGCCGGATCGGTTCCCGGTTTCACCATTGCCATGGCGGTGGTGCTGACACTGCCCTTCACCTTCTCCATGCCCCCCGCCCAGGGTCTTGCGACCATGATCTCGGTGCTCGTTGGCGGGCTTTCCGGCGGCCTCATGTCGGGCATCCTGACCGGCATTCCAGGCACGCCCTCCTCTGTGGCCACCACATTCGACGGCTTCCCCCTGGCACGTAAGGGCGAGCCCGGTTTTGCCTTGGGCCTTGGCGTTTGGTCCTCCTTCTTCGGCGGCATGATCTCGGCGGTTCTTCTGGTCCTGTTCGCCCCGCAACTCGCCCGCATCGGGCTGGAGTTCCAGCCCTGGGACTTCTTCATGCTGGTGATCTTTGCACTCACCGTGACCGCCTCGCTTGCCGGGGAGAACCTCATCAAAGGGCTCATCGCCGGCGCCCTGGGGCTGCTCGTCCGCACCGTCGGCGAGGATGAGGCGGTGGGCGTTGGACGTTTTGACTTTGGGTCCGACTACCTGCTCTCCGGCTTCGACTTCATCGCCGTGCTGATCGGCCTTTTCGCCTTCAGCCAGTTGCTTTCAGACGTTCAAGACAGATCGGCGGCACAACGGGCGCTCACCGACCGCGGCAACATTCGCGTTCGGATTGAGCACATCCGCGCCCTGAAGGAGCTCGCCAAGCGCTGGACCGTCGTCGTGCGTTCGGCGCTGATCGGCATGTTCACCGGCATTCTGCCTGGCGCCGGCGGGTCCATTGCCAATATCCTGGCCTACGACCAGGCCAAGAAAGCCTCCAAAGAGCCTGAAACCTTCGGCAAGGGAAACCCTGAAGGTGTCATCGCACCGGAATCTTCCAACAATGCGGTTGAAGGCGGCGCCCTCACCCCGTTGATGGCGCTTGGCATTCCGGGGGACGTCACGGCCGCGATCATGCTGGGCGCCCTGTTGATACACGATATCGTGCCAAGCCCCAGCTTCATCTCCGAAGAACCGGTTCTGGCCTATTCCATCTTCATTGCCTTCTTTGCCGCCAATTTCATCATGCTCGGCATGCAGTCGGTCATGCTGCGGGTGTTCGTGCTGGTCACGCGCATCCGCATGTACATGCTGGCGGCGGTTATCTTGGGCCTGGCGTCCATCGGGGTGTTCGCCCTGAACAACGTGGCGGACGATATCTGGACCCTCCTGTGGTTCGGCATTCTGGGCTTTTTCATGCGCCAGTTCGGCTTTCCCCTGGCGCCCATGATCCTCGGGGTGGTGCTCGGCAACATTGCCGAGCTGAACCTGTCGCGGGCGCTGGCGATCTCCGGTGACTACACCTTGTTCTTCACCCGGCCATGGGCGCTGTTCTTCCTCATCATTGCGCTCTTCTCGGCGGCTTTCCCCGTGTTCCAGAAAGCCAGAAGCGAAGGCAAAAAGTGGGTCCGCTACTATGCACCAGCACTGCTGACATGCATCTCTCTGCCTTTGATGATGATGGGCGGCGCGGTGCGGCCCGGTCTTTCGCTGCTTTGCCTTTGCCTTGCAGCGTTCCTCGGGTATAGGGCGTTCAAGAGCGCAAGCGCCCCTGCTTAAGGCCGCTCTGGAGCATTCATGTGGACATTTGAAACCGTTGCGCTGGTGACCGTCGCCTTTCTGATCGGAGGCTTCATCAAAGGCGCGATCGGGCTTGGACTGCCGCCGGTGGCGCTGGCTTTCATGGCCGCCCCCCTGGGCGTGAAGGCAGCCATGGGCATCATGCTTGGCCCCACCATCGTCACCAACATCTGGCAAGCGCTCGCCGGCCCTTCCCTCTTGGTGCTGGTCCGCAGACTGTGGAGCTATTTGGCGGCCGCTTTCGTGGGCATCTGGTTCGGTGTGGACATACTCGCCGTGACAAGTGGGAACTATCTGCTCGGGGCGCTTGGGTTGTTCTTGGCGGCTTACTCGCTGGTCAGCCTCATGAGCCCGCAGATTCCACCGCCCGGCAAGCGTGAGAAGTTCCTCTCTCCGATTGCCGGCGGCGTGGGCGGGGTCGTGTTCGGTCTTACCGGAACATTCATTGTGCCCGGCATTCTCTATCTCCAGGCGCTTGGGCTGAAGCGGGAGATGATGGTTCAGGCCCTTGGTCTCACCTTCATCACCATCTCGGTCGCCCTTGCCATCTCGTTCACCCGCCACCAGCTTGTGCCCCGGGAATTGATATTGATCGCCGGCTATGCGGTGGTGCCCACCGTGGTGGGGCTCATGCTGGGCACCAGATTGCGCCACAGAATTTCAGAAGAGCAGTTTCGCCGCATCTTTTTCATCGCTCTGCTTGTTGCGGGCGGCTATATGCTGGTGCGCGCGGTATTTGGATAACGAGGACGTTTCATGAGCACGAGGCAGGACATCAGACTGGGCATTGCGGGACTGGGCGCCATCGGACTGAAGGTCGCCCGGGCGGTTGACCGGGGCGACATCCCGGGCGTGCGCCTTTGCGCTGTGTCTGCCCGCGACCTGGAAGGCGCTCGTGCCAAAGTCTCTGATTTCGCATCGGTTCCGCAGGTTATGCCCGCAAGCGAGCTCGCCGCGCATGCCGATGTGATCGTCGATTGCGCGCCGGCATCTGCATTTTTGGACGTTGCCGGTCCTGCCATCGCCCAAGGACGCACGTTCATGCCCCTGTCTGTGGGTGCCTTGCTGGGCCACATGGACCTGGTCGACAAAGCCGCTGAGACGGGTGCGAAGATCGTGGTGCCCACGGGCGCCTTGATCGGACTGGACACGGTGCGCGCCATGGCGGTGGGTGAGATCCACAAAGTGACCTTGCAGACCCGCAAGCCCCCGGGTGGCCTGGCGGGGGCGCCGCATCTGGTGAACAACAATATCGACGTGCACAGCTTTACCGAGGCGCAACGTGTGTTTCAGGGCACCGCCCGCGAGGCGGCACTCGGATTTCCGGCCAATGTGAATGTGGCCGCCGCCTTGGCGCTGGCAGGGGTGGGGCCGGACAAGACCATGGTGGAAGTGTGGGCTGACCCTGAGATCAAACGGAACCGGCAGACCGTGACCATTGAATCAGATTCCGGCGATGCCACCATGACCATCAACAACATCCCGTCCGACGAGAACCCGAAAACCGGGCGCATCACCGCCAACAGCGTGATCGCCACTTTGCAGCGGATGACGGCTCCTCTGGTGGCCGGAACCTAAAAGTCGACCCCGACGTCACGGCGCATGGTGAACAGGCATTCAGCGCCCGGGTACCGGGCGATCAGTGCGGCATTGTCCGGGCGTTCCAGCCAGACGAACACCCCATCCTTCCAGAAGTCGGCCTCGTCGACGGTCACCGTGGGGTCGAATACGGACCAGGCAATCTCTCCGGGCGCATAATCGCCGCAGGTGTGGAAGTGCAGATAGCGCGGGCTGGCGAAAGAAACCGAGCCCCAGCGTTCCAGATCATCGTCGGCGCGCCCGGCATAGAAGGTGTGGGGGTTAAGGCCCACGTGCCAGGAGTGGACGAAATCCCGGTCAATGCCAAACTTTGCCGCCACCATGTCGCAGTGCGCCTGCACGGGCCGGACCGCCTCTTCATCGCCTTCCAGGCGCTCAAGACGTCCATCGCTCACATAGGCCATGACCGGCTTGCGGATAGGCAGCACCGCCGGTTCGTAGCGCGGCTTTCCGCCGGGGATCAGCCAATGTGCCAGCGCGATCTTTCCGGTCATGGTGCTGCAGGGCACCGGCTTGAAGGTGGTGACCGGAAAGAGGCCAAACGTGAAGTCCTCATCCTCTTGGCCCTTCCAGGCGAAGGTGCCCTCAGCAGCGGTACCGAGCGGACAGGTGATGCGCCAGTGTTTCGCCCGGTCCAGCTCGGCCTCGAGCTTTTGATGCAGCTGGCTCATAAGGCCGTGCGGCAAAGTTGCGAACGGGGATCCAAGCAGGCCCTCATCCAACGCATAGCAGATGGTCTTGCTGGCCTTTCCCGGGATCGGCACGAAGCGGGCGTGATCGGCCATCCTGCTGAGGAACACCGTGTGGTCGCTGCGGTTCATTTCATCGGCAAGCCCACAGGGCAGATCTCCCACCTCAGCCGGCAATGGCGCGGCAAACACCGAGACCTCGGCCCCCAAATCGCGGGCCACTTTGGCAACACAGGCGGGCACGTGGGCATCATAGTGGCGTTCGTCCGGAGCTTCGGCCACGATGAGAACACGGTCCCCTGCGTTCACGCCGACACATTCTTGAAGGAGATTGCGGGCGCCTAACTCAGGATCGATGATTATGTCAGTCGCACTCATGCCTGCTCACCTCTGCCACAGAATGGGAAATAGCGGATGTTTCATAGGCGTGCCGGAAGCCAGTTGAACCTCCGGGAACGGGGGCGACGTCTTCCAGGCCCGTTCGGCGAAAACCGCATCATCACCCAGCCACCTTGTAGAAAATCCACGCCGGCGGGTCTTGAGCTGCGCGGTCGCGGGCGCCCCATGCAAGGTGCGCATGTGGAACACGATGCAGTCGCCCGGTTCCAGGTCCCAGGACAAAATCGTGCGCTCGCCACGTTGTGCCTCGATGTCAGGGAGTGTCTCAAAGCCCTCGATGCCCTCGGCGTAGTCCTCGTGGCTCAAGAACAGCCGGGGATAGTACAGGGCGCCACTGGCATGGGAACCTGCCACAAACTCCGGGCAGGCACTGGCCGGCACCGCATCAAGCGGCAGCCAGATTGAGGCCAGCTTCTCCCCATCCACACCGTAATAGGGCAGATCGTGGTGCCATGGCGTCACCTCCTGGGTGCCCGGCTCCTTCACCAGCACATGTTCATGATAGATCTGTGCGGTGGAAGAGCGCATGAGACGGCCGACAATCTCGGCTGCCGGCGAGTTTCGGATGAAGTCTTCATATTCTTCGATCCGGTGCCAGTTGCAATAGTCATCGTAGAAGCCGCCTGGCTTGCCATCTTCGGTGTAATCCGTGCTGTAAGGGCCTGGTTTTTCGAAATTTTTATCCAGTCCCGTCGCGAGCCGCGAGAGCCAGGCCGTGTCGAACGCGCCGCGCAGGACGATGGCACCATCGCGTTCGAAATCGGCAATGTCGCGCTCGGTGACTGAGGTTGTCATAGGCGCATCTCCGACGCTTCACCTGTACGCCCCCAAAACAGCTTGCGAACCTCGGGGCTGTTGGTCAGCCCGGCCTCCTCCGCGTAGCACAATACCGGGACAAGCCGCTTGGTGGGGCCGGACACCCGGCCGACCCGGTGGATAGTCTGGTTGCCGCCAAAGATGAGCAAGGTGCCCGGCGTGAAGGGCAGCTCGACCACGCCCGCGCGGTCGCCGTCCAGGACCCTGCCGACAATCTCCTGCTCGTTCGCCAGACCGCGGATCTTCGGCACATACTCAAACGCCCCACCCACCTCCGGCGGTTGCAGCATCAGGGTGACCGTGAATTCGGACTCATCGAAATGCCAGCCATGTTCGCCGCCGTCCGTGAACACATTGATGGAACAGGCGCCAAGCGCATCGGCAAACCGGTGAAGCTTGGGTTTGCCGAGCACCGCGCCGATGAAGTCGCGCAGAGGGTCCCAAGTGTAGAGCCGGCGCAAAGCTGCGCTGGGCGGGATCAAATCATAAGCCACCGAGCCCACATAGGTGTCTTCCTGGCGCGCGCGCACATCATCGCCATCCAGGCCGTCTTCCTCCGTCAGGTAGGCATTATGGGTGCTCTTGCAGAAGTACGCCTTGGCGGAAAGCCCTTCAGCTTCGGCCGCCAGATGCTTAAGCGCTTCTGGCCTGATAAAGCCGTTCAGCATGCACAGGCCGGTTGTCTCATATTGCTGCCGGCATTCTGCAGCGAATGCGGCGCCTGGTGGGCTGGACAGATCTGCAATGGGATAACGCGAAAGGTCCACCATGGTTTCGGCATTCATGGCCTGCACGTGCGCGCTTTGCATGGACTCCACTCCTCACGTCTTACAGGTGGATGGTATCACCGGATTTCCGCTGAACAAGAGTGATTTAATTCCAAGATTGGGCGCAAAAGGTACTGATTGTTCAAGGTTTGCCGATTGGGTAGGGTCGAGCCAGCCGCAACAGGACCTGCATCGCCATATGACCCTTTGGGCCGGAAGAACAATTTTCGACGTGGACGACGCGATGCGCCTGGCAAAGCGCCGCATGCCGCGCATGATGTTCGACTTCGTGCAAGGGGCCGTCGGAAGTGAAGTGGCGGCTCATCTCAATAGCGAAACCATTAGCCAGATCAGATTGTGCCCGCGGGTTCTGGTGAATGTGGACGGGCGCAAGCTCGCCAAGCGGTTCTTGGATGAGGACATGGCCCTGCCCTTCGGTATTGCGCCCATGGGCATGTGCAACCTGGTGTGGCCTGGGGCCGATCAGATCCTGACGCGCCAGGCGGCCCAGCATAACATTCCCCTCGGGGTTTCCACCGCAGCCTCCACACGCCTTGAGGAGATGTTCGAGCGCTCAGGCGGGCGCACCTGGTTTCAGCTGTATGTCTACCAGTCACACGAGGAGGCCTTTGCGCTGGCCGACCGCGCTGCGGCCGCCGGCTACACCAAGCTTTTGCTCACCGTGGATGTCACCCAGCTCTCGCGACGGGTGCGCGACCTGCGCAACGGCTTCCAGGTTCCTTTCAAGATGGGTCCGCGCCAGTTTGCCGACTTCATGCTCCACCCCACATGGTCGCTGACCACGCTGGCCAGAGGCGTGCCTTCGCCGCAAAACTACGAGGCCTTGAAGCAGGATGCGGACGCCACGCGCAACGCCAACCGCGGCTCGGCAGACTGGGACTTTCTGCACCGTCTGCGCGAGCGCTGGAAACACAAGCTGGTGGTGAAGGGCGTCGTATCTCCCGCGGATGCGGTGAGGATCCAGCAGGCCGGCGCTGATGCGGTCTATGTGTCCAACCATGGCGGCAGGCAGCTCGACAGCGCCCCACCGGCAATCCAGGCCCTCGGCGCGGTGCGCGCCGCCGTCGGGCCGGACTATCCTTTGATTTTCGACAGCGGCATCCGCTCCGGCGAGGATGTGGTGAAGGCCCTCGCGACGGGGGCAGACTTTGTCATGCTCGGGCGGCCCATGCTCTACGCGATCGGGGCTAATGGAGAGCGCGGATTGGACCAGCTCATTCAGGTCCTGAAACAGGATATTGATGTGGCGCTGTCGCAGATCGGGCTGACGGACATTGCCGATGTATCCGCGCAAGCGCTGTATGACCCCGGCCTGGCGCCGGAAGCCAAATGATGAATTGAGGGACAAGATGGCTGACGCAAAACGCATAAGGGGCGGCAACATGCTCGCCAGGGCGCTGCACCGGAAAGGCGTTGAGCATGTGTTCACCCTGGCTGGCGGGTTCTGCAATCCGGCGCTGGAAGGGTTCATGGAATGTCAGATGCGGGTCATCAACTGCCCACACGAGCAAATCGCCGGCCATCTTGCCGATGGTCATGCCCGGCTCACCCGCAAGCCCACCGTGTGCCTTGTGGGGCCGGAAGGGTTTGCCAACGCCGTGCCGGCCATGATGGAGGCTTGGGGGGAGCGCTCGCCCGTCATCTTCGTCACAGGGTCCAGCACTTTGAAGCGCCAAGGCGCGGGCGGCTTTAAGGAAATCGACGATGTGACCATCGCCGCCCCTCTCACCAAATACAGCGCCAGCATCACCGATGGCGAACGCATCGGGGAGTTTGTGGACCGGGCCTACAAGATCGCCACCAGCGGCTATCCCGGACCGGTGCACTTGAGCATGCCCGTTGACATCATGTTTTCCTCCTTCCCAGAGGACGCAGCTGCCGAGGAGCGCCCCTTCAGCGCGCGGCCTCAGGCGCCGGCGCGGGCCTGGCCGGAGCCTTCCGCGCTTGCAGAGATCCTGAAGAGCATCGCAGCGGCGAAAAGACCCATGCTCATCGGTGGCCATGGCGTCTGGTGGTCAGGCAATGAGGGCAAGCTGGAAACCGCTGCACGCACGCTCAACATCCCGTTCTTCAACGTGCCGTACCACCAAAAACTCCTCGGCGAAGACAATGACATCTACATGGGGCTTGCCGATGTGCATCAATATCCGCCTTCAAAGTTCGCCCTTGAGGCGTGCGATGTGGCGATCATGGTCGGCGGGCGCCTGGACAACCAGATGAACTTCGGCAACCCGCCATTTTTTCCAGACACGCTTGAGCTGATCTGCGTAAACGGCTCGCACGAGGAAATTGACTTCAACCGGGCTGCCGACCGCGTTTTGCTGTCTGATCCCGGGGCGTTCTTCGACGCCCTGTGCGCATTGAAACAAACCGGTGATTGGTCACTCGACCGAACCTGGCTCGATCTCAATCTCGCCCAACGCGAAGACTGGGTTGCGCAAACTCTTGCCGATCTTGCGGCGGAGACGGAACAGGCGGATGCGGCCGGTGAAAAAATCCACCCGCTACAGCTTCCGCTGGATGTGCAAACGTGCTTGGGGCCCGACGATTTTCTCTTGTTTGATGGCGGGAACACACACTTCTGGTCTGAAATTGCCGTCAACGTGGCCGGCTGGAAGGGCCAGAGACTGGCGGGCATCCTGCATCCCGGCTCCTACAGCCTGTTGGGCTGCGGGGTCCCATTTGCCCTTTCCGCCAAGAACCTCAATCGCGCCAGCACCGTCGTTCTGATCAGCGGCGATGGCGCCTTCCTCTCAGGCGGGCTCTCCATCGAAGCGGCCTTCCAGGAGAAAACGCCGATTGTGGTGGTGGTCGACAATAATGGCGGCCTGGACTGCATTTCACAGCAGCAGGAGCGCCTTTTTGAGAGCGGCGAGCACTTTGCCACCGATTTCCGCGATATTCCCTTCCACGGCCTGTTTGAGGGCATGGGTGGCCATGGTGAGCTGGTTGAAACCCGCAGCGAGCTTGTGCCGGCCCTGAAGCGCGCGATTGCCAGCGGCAAGCCGGCCTGCGTCAACGTGAAGGCCAAAGGCGTGATCAGCCCGATTGTGCTGGCGACAACGAGCAAGCGCGACAAGGCATCGATCGAGTAGGACCATCATGGCCATACTATCCACACACACCCTCAACTCCGTAGATGGCTCCCACGCTGGCGGCATTGCGCTCAGCCTGGTGAGGATCGAGCCGGGCGGGCAACGCAGCGAGGTGCTGCGCGGGGCAACCGACGAGGGCGGGCGGTTCTCCCAAGAGCTGACCCTTTCGGAGGGCGACCGGGCCGCAACGTTCGAGTTGGTTCTGCAAACCGGCGCTTATTTTGAGGCTAAGGGCGCCCAGACAACGCCCATGCAGATCTGCCGCGAGACTGTGATCCGCTTCCAGATGCCCGATCCGGACGCCCGTTACCATATGCCCATGATGCTTGCCCCAAACAGCCATTCGGTCTGGTGGTCGGGCTCTTGAAGTCTTGAGTCATTTTCTGACGCTCTAGCTGGCTTCGCGCAGCTGCTCGGCCGTTTCCAGGTTGACCGAGACAAGCTGCGAAACACCCTTTTCCGCCATGGTGACACCAAACAGCCGGTTCATCCGGGCCATGGTGAGCGGATGGTGGGTGATCACCAGGAAACGGGTTTCCGACTTGCCGCACATATCCTCAAGCAGCCTGCAGAAGCGTTCCACATTGGCATCGTCGAGCGGGGCATCCACCTCATCGAGAACGCAGATGGGCGAAGGATTGGTCAGGAAGACGGCGAAGATCAGGGCCGTTGCCGTTAAAGCCTGCTCGCCGCCTGACAGCAATGACATCACCTGCGTGCGCTTACCCGGCGGGCGGGCGTAGATTTCCAAGCCGGCATCCAGCGGATCGTCAGACTCGGTGAGCCGCAGTTCGGCCTGGCCGCCTCCGAACAGGCTGGTGAACAAGGAGATGAAGTTCTCGTTCACCGTATCGAAGGCCGCCAGCAGGCGCTGGCGGGCCTCGCGGTTCAAGCTGCCGATGGCGCCGCGCAGTTTGTTGATGGCGTTGATCACATCTTCACGTTCGGTGACCAATTCCTCAATTTGGGTGGAGATCTCTTCAACCTCTTCCTCGGCGCGCAGGTTCACGCCGCCGAGGCGTTCGCGTTCCGCCTTCAGTTTCTCAAGCTTGCCCTCGATCTGGGTCAGCTCGGGCATTTCAGATGACTCGGCGAAGCCCGCCATCTCCAACGCCTCGCCCGGCTCACAGCTCAGCGTGTCGGCGATGCGCTGCGTCATTTCCTCCAAGCGCTCGCGCTGCGCTTCAAGCCGGGCCTCCGCGCGGGCGTGGGCTTCGCGGGTTTCGGCTAGCGCATCCAAGGTGTCGCGTTCAATCCGCGTGAGCTCGCTGAGCTTGGTCTCTGCGGCTGCGAGAATGTCGGCCGCCTCGGCCCTCTCCTTTTCTGCGTCAGAGAGCGCGCTGAGCAGCTTGTTGCGCTTGGCTTCCCAATCGGCCGGCTGGCCGGCGATGGCGGCGAGCTCCTCGTCGGCTTCCTTGGCCCTGGCTTTGAGCGTTTCGATTTGGGAGCTGGCCTTTTCAATCCGCGATGCCCAGGCGTTGCGCTCTTCGGCAATCGCGGACAGCCGGTTGGTCCGGGTCTGGGCTTCGCGCTCAAGGCCGTCATGGGTGGCACGCGCCTCAGCATAGGCATTGCGGTCTGTCTCGACCGCGGCGCGGAGAGTTTCAATTTCTTTCTCCAGCGCCTCTGAGTTTTCCAGCCCATCCAAGTCATTGCGGGCGGCAGCGTGGGCCTCTTTGGCCTCTTCGGTGCCGGCCTCAACCCGGCGGCGGGCTTCCTGCAGAGCGCTGGCGCGGGCCGACTGGTCCGCCATTTCGCGCTCATGGGCGCCGAGCGCACTGCGGGCCGTCTCCAGAGCTTCAGACGCTTCGCGGCGCTTCTGGCGGACCGCCTTTTCCGCCTCCACAGCAGCGCTCAAATCTTCCCGCGCTTTTTGGTGCGCGGTGCGCACTTGGTCGGCCTCCTTTGACGCCGCAGCTGCATCCTGTTGCAGCTGGCCCAGGCGGTTGCGCTCTTCCAGGCGCCGGGCCGCCAGCGTGGGGGCCTCTGCGGCGGCGGTATAGCCGTCCCAGCGCCAGAAATCGCCGGCCAGCGAGACCAACCTCTGGCCCGGCTTCAGAGTGACCTGCAGACGCTTGCCCTCTTCTGCACTGACGATGCCCACTTGGGACAGGCGGCGGGTCAAGGCATCGGGACCTTCCACATAGTCAATCAGGGGCTTTGCCTCAGCCGGCAAAGCCTGAGCTTCCTTCAGCGCCGGCAGAGCATCCCAGTGGACCGGGGCCGTGCTGTCTCCAGCTGCCTCCAAGTCCTCGCCGAGGGCAGCCCCCAACGCGGTCTCATAACCGGGCTCCACTTTCACCGCGTCGATCAATGGCGGCCACAGCTCGCCGTCGGCCACATTGAGCATTTTTGTCAATGTGCGCACTTCGGTGGAAAGCGTGTCGGACTGACGGCGGGCGTCATCGTATGCGCTGCGCGCCTTGGCTTCTTGGTCGCGAAGTTTCTGCACTTCAGCTTCGGCATCCTCAACCGCGCTTCCGGCCTGTTCATGACCGTCGATGAGCGCCTTCAGGTCCGCAGAAAGTGATTCAAGTTTGGCGGCGAAGCCGTTGTCGCCGCTGAGTGTTTCAAGCTCGGCATCCACCTTGGAAAGCTCAGCGCCAAGGCTCTCGAGGCGATTGCCCAAATCCGCCACATTGCGCTGCAACGACGCCCGGCGCGCGGCCAGATCGGAGAGTTTGCGATTGGCCTCATCGTGCGCCGACTGGCTTTCGCCCACCTTTGCAGCTGCCGCCTGCATGGCCTTTGCGGCCCCTGCCCGGGCTTCGGCGTCTCCGGCCTCGGCCTTCTCCAGCGCGGCCTGCTCGGTGTCCAGCCGGGTGCGGATGGTGCTGGTTTCGGACAGCAATTCTTCTTCGCGTTTGGTGTCCTCGGCGCATTGGGCCAGCCGGCCCTCCAACTCGCTGCGCCGGGCGTTGGCGCGGCCTTCCTCGGCTTCCAGATTGTCCCGCTCCACCGACAGGCGCTGCACCACGGCGGCGCGCACCATTTCCTCTTCGCGCAGCTTGGGAAGCTTCTCAGAGGCATCAAGCTGCGCCCGGTTGGCTTCCGAACCAAGCTTGGTTTGCTGGCCAAGCACCTTGGCCACCTCATCGAACTCTTCAGACGCCTTGGCGACGGTGTCGGACGCATCGCGCCAGGAGGCATAGAGCTGGGCCGCCTCGTGTTTGCGGATCTCGCCCGACAGGTTGCGGTAGCGCTTGGCCTGACGGGCCTGGCGTTTCAGCCCGGCCAGCTGCTGCTCCAATTGACCGACCACATCATCAAGGCGTGTCAGGTTGGTCTCAGCGCCGTTGAGCTTCAGTTCAGCCTCATGGCGGCGTGTGTGCAGGCCGGTGATGCCGGCGGCCTCTTCCAGAATGCGGCGGCGGTTCTGCGGTTTGGCGTTGATGATCTCGGAAATCTGCCCCTGGCGCACCAACGCCGGAGAGCGTGAGCCGGTTGAGGCGTCGGCGAACAAGAGCTGCACGTCGCGGGCTCGTGCGTCCTTGCCGTTGATGCGGTAGGCCGAACCGGCCTCGCGTTCGATCCTCCGGGAGACTTCAAGCTCGTCGCTGTCGTTGAACCCCGCCGGCGCGCCCCGGCTGGTGTTGTCCAGATAGACGGTCACCTCGGCCATGTTGCGCTGAGGGCGGTTGCCTGAACCGTTGAAGATCACGTCTTCCATGCCAGACCCGCGCATGGATTTGTATGAGTTTTCACCCATCACCCAGCGCAAGGCTTCCAGCAAATTGGATTTGCCGCAGCCGTTTGGTCCGACAACGCCGGTCAGTCCGGGTTCAATAAGGAACTCGGTCGGCTCCACGAAGGATTTGAAGCCTGACAGGCGTAAACGCGAAAACTTCATACATATGGCCCCAAAAAAGGCGTCCCGTACGCCAAGTTATGCAGGTGCGGAATTGATTCGCGCAAAAGCCGCAAGCACTCTATCCACCCCTTTGAGGCCGGAAGGGGGCGGACACTGCTCAGTTGCCCAGGAACGGCTTCATCATGGCGTCAAACTGCGCCATTCCGTTGTTTCCCTTCATCATCACCCCATTGACGAAGAATGTGGGCGTTGAAGACACACCAAGCTCGGTGCCCAGGTCGCGAACGGCAATCACGCCCTTGGCGATCTCCTCGTTCTTCAGGCATTCATCGAACGTCTTCTGGGTGAACCCGGCCAGCCGGGCAATGTTGAACAGTTCGCCGCGCACGTCCGCGCCCTGGCTCGCCCATTTGCGCTGCTGCTGAAACAGCACGTCAATCATGGGGAAATACTTTTCCTTAGGGGCGCAGCGGGCCAGCATGAATGCGGCCAGCGAGGGATTGTCGAACGGAAACTCGCGGAAAACAAAGCGGACTTTGCCGGTCTTTATATACTTTTCCTCCAGTTCCTTGAACGTGCCCTTGTGGAAGTTGGCGCAATGCGGGCAAGTGGCAGAGGCGTATTCAACGATGGTCACCGGCGCGTCGTCTTCGCCCAGGGCCATTTCTCCAAGCGGCCCAACCTTCATCAATTTGCTGACATCGACCGTTTGGGCCATCGCCGGAACGGCCGGCAAGGTAATGCCGGCTGCGGCTGCCGTAAGAAGGAGAGAACGTCGAGTTGGTGTCATGTGTTTTCCTGACATAATGCTGCTATGTGGTGATGAGACGGTTTAGGGTCAATATTTCCGCCGTTTTGCCTTTTTCGACAGTGCCCCGCGGCCAAGCCGGGTGAGCGCTTGGCGCAATTGAGCATCCTCCACTTGGTTCAAGTCGCGCTGAAGGTCCGCTTCAGCGGCCTGCGGCAAAGGTTTCAAGGTCCGATGGTCCGGCTTGTCCGCACCGCGATCGATCGGGCCTTGAACGATCTTGATGGCCGCCACGGCCTGGTAGCCATAATAGGTGTTGAGCCGTTCGATCACATGTGGACTTTCGTGCTGCAGTTCAATGGCGGCCGGGCCTTCCACCCGAACCGTCAGTGTGGCGCCCAAACGGCGGCGCTGATGTTTGATCTTCTCCTGGCCCGCCGGCCAGCGCAAGCGCTCAGGCTGACAGAACTCGGCCAGTTCCGGGCCGACAATGGTCTCCCAATGCGTCAGAATCTGGGCATAGGCAAAGCCATGGGCGCCAAACGCGCCGCGCGTCAGCCTGTCCACATGTTTGCCGATTGCGGTTGCCATTTATGATCGCTTTTTGCCTTTCTTGCGTTCAAACACTATACGCGTCTTCGTGCGTTGTTCCACCAACAAGACGGTGAAGAGAGTGTCAGAATCCACAGATCTCTCCGGCCTGCTGCTCGCCTGGTATGACCGCCATTACAGGGTTCTGCCTTGGCGGGCCTCGCCCGGAACCGGAAACGGACGCACGGACGCTTACCACGTCTGGCTGTCGGAGATCATGTTGCAACAAACGACGGTTGCCGCGGTGAAAGACTATTTCGAGACGTTCACCCGCACCTGGCCGGATGTGCACGCCCTCGCGGATGCGGAGTTGGACGATGTGCTCCGGGCTTGGGCCGGGCTGGGCTATTATGCCCGGGCGCGCAACCTGCACAAATGCGCCCGCATCGTTTCCCACGAGCTCTGCGGCCAATTTCCGCGCAGCGTTACCGATCTGCTGAAATTGCCCGGCATCGGGCCCTACACGGCTGCCGCCATCGCGGCCATCGCCTTCGATGAACCTTGCGCGGCCGTTGATGGCAATGTGGAGCGCGTTCTGGCGCGCTATTATGCGATCGAAACACCCCTGCCGGACGCCAAACCGGAGATTAAGTCCAAGGCCGAAGCTCTGGTGCCGGGCGAACGCGCCGGCGATTTTGCACAGGCCCTGATGGACCTTGGGGCCACCATTTGCGCCCCGCGCAAGGCCAATTGCCTGATCTGCCCATGGACCCAAGGATGCCGCGGGCGCATGCTGGAAACGCCTGAAAGCCTGCCGCGCAAAGCGCCGAAAAAGGCCAAGCCAACCCGCTACGGCACCTGTTTCTGGGTGGAGCGCGGCGATGGCGCCGTGTTGCTGCGGCGACGCCCGGAGCGTGGGCTCTTGGGCGGCATGATGGAGGTGCCATCCACCACCTGGAGCGAAACCCGGCCGCACGATCCTTCAGTCGAGGCCCCGCTCAGCACACAATGGCAGGCCCTGAAGCAGGGGGTGAGCCACACCTTCACCCATTTCCATCTGGAACTGGAGATCTGGGCAGCCAAAGCCGCATCGGATGGCACGGGCCTCACCGAAGGGGACTACCGCTGGGTCACGCGGCAGGAACTTGGTTCAGAGGCATTGCCAAGTGTGATGCGCAAGGTGTGCGCCGCGGTGCTTGACTAGATCAGCCGAACTGGCCGTCGCCGTCGGGATCCAGAAGCTTGTGCATGTGCACGATGAAATAGCGCATCAGGGCGTTGTCCACAGTGGACTGCGCCTTGCCGCGCCAAGCCTTCTCCGCCTCAGCATAGTTGGGGTAGATGCCCACGATGTCGAGGGCCTCCAGGTCTTTGAAATCCGTACTTTCCAGCGATTCGAGCTCACCGCCGAACACCAGGTGAAGCAATTGTTTGGGTTCATTCTCGGTGTCGCTCATAGCGCCCGTCTCCCTCTTTTACGTGTTGCGCTTCCAGCCGCGCGTCAGGGCCAGAAGCTGATCGTGAAATGCACTCCCCGCGCCAACAATCCCATGGTGACGGGTCTCAGGGCCATTATAGCGCATGGAATTGCCGGTGAGGTTCGTCACCCGGCCACCGGCCTCGCGCACCAACAGGTCTGCAGCGGCGAGGTCCCAATCGGACTTGCCGGAGATCGCCACCGTCCCGTCCGCCGCGCCTTGCGCCACCCGGCACAGGCGCAAGGCCATGGACGTTTGCATCGAAACATTGATCTCAGGCCAGGGTTTGGCCCACTTCTTTGAGTGCAGCAGGCTGGTGTGCATGATGAGGTGGCAGCCCGGCACGTCGCCCGGTGCGCTGGCGCTCAGGCGCACGCCGTTGCAAAACGCCCCTTCGCCGTGGGCTGCTTCGAATACTTCATCGCGCACCGGATTGACCACCATGCCGAGCAGTGGCACCCCGTCTTCCACCAGGGCCGCTGCGATGCACCATTGGTCGGTGCCGCGCACAAAGCCCTTTGTGCCATCAATCGGATCGACGATCCACACCCGCCTGAAGGCCTGACGGGCCGGGTTTTCCTGGGTTTCCTCTGACAGCCAGCCATAGTCAGGCCGGGCGTGCGACAGCCGCTCGTGCAGCAGGGTGTCCACCGCGATGTCCGCTTCGGTCACCGGCGTCTTGTCCGGCTTCTCCCAGGTGTCCACACCGCGATCAAACAGCGACTTGGCAAGCTCGCCCGCCTCGCTCATGGCCTCAAGCAGAAGAGCGTGGTCGGCTTTGAGCGGATGGCCGTCAGCTACCGGCAACGGTCATGCCCTCAATGCGCAAGGTGGGCGCATTCACAGCGCCCTTGAATTCAAGATCGTCGGCCGGGGTGAGCGCCTTATACATATCGGCCAGATTGCCCGCGATGGTGACCTCGGTGACCGGGTGAGTGATCTGACCGTTCTTGATCCAGAACCCGTTGGCCCCCTCGCTGTAATCGCCGGTGACCACACTGCCGCCGCGGCCCATCAGGCCCATGACGTAGAACCCGTCCGCAATATCGGCAATCAGGTCGGCCGCACTCACAGCTCCAGGCTGCATGTAGAGGTTGGTCGAGCCCGGCGACGGGCCGCTGGAAACCCCGCGCGAAGCCCGGCCGTTGCTCTTGAGGCCAAGCTGGTTGGCGGTGCGCAAGTCGAGAAGCCAGGTGGTCAGCACCCCGCCATCAATCAGCTTCAGTGCCTCTGCATCCTGTCCCTCGGCATCGAACGGGCGTGACCTGGTTCCGCGCGCCAGATGCGGATCATCCAGGATGGTGATGTGATCGGGAAACACCGCCTCTCCAAGACTGTCCTTCAAAAATGATGTGCCGCGGGCAATGGAACTGCCGGAGATGGCGCTGGCGAGATTTCCCAGAAGCTGGGAGGCGACACGCGGATCATAGACGACCGGCACCTGTTGGGTGGGCATCTTGCGTCCGCCCAGGCGCTTTACGGCACGCTCACCAGCTGTTGTGCCGATGGATGCCGCGCTTTCCAGATCACCATGGTGAACCTTGGAGCTGTAATCATAATCGCGCTCCATGGCCGTGCCTTCGCCGGCCAGTACGGCACAGGACACCGAAAAGCTGGAGCGGCGGTAGCTGCCGGAAAAGCCGTTGCTGGCGGCAAGCACCACGCCGGTCACCCCGTGTGTGGCCGATGCTCCGATCGAGTTGCTGACACCCTTGACCGCGAGCGCGGCCTCCTCTGCTTCTTCGGCTTGTTGGCGCAGTGCATCGGCTGAAGGTGCGAAATCGTCATAAAGATCGAGATCGCCGGCAGGGCGTCCGGCGCCGCCGCTCTCAGGCAGGCCGGCATGCGAGTCGGGCGGTGCGGCCTTGGCCATGGCCACGGCAGTCGCGGCGGTTTCCTCAAGGCTCGCCTCGCCGAGATCGGAGGTGGAGACGATCGCCTGGGACTGGCCGACAAAGACGCGCAAGCCCAGATCCAGTGCTTCTGAGCGCTCCACATCCTCCAGCGCGCCGAGGCGCACGGTTGAGGAGACCGAGAGGCTTTCTGCCAGGATCGCATCGCCAGCATCGGCGCCATGCGCTTTGGCGCGGGCCAGACACTGATCGGCAATGTTCAAAAGGTGGGAATCGTCAAAAGTGCTCATTGCCGCCTATCTAGGACGCTTGCAGTATCGCATCAACAGTGAATGCGGCAAATATGATCAAGCCCAAATCGCGGTTGGAGCGGAACAGCTTCAGGCAGAGCTCCGGATTGTCGATGTCAAGCGTGCGCAATTGCCAGACCGCATGGGCCCCGGCCACAGCGAGGCCAAGGTAGAAGACCAGCCCGGCACCGGCGGTGAACGCCGCGGCGGCGAAGAACACGAAGGCGGCGGCGAAGAACCAGGTCAGCCAGGTGCCCGTCGCCTCGCCGAATTTGAGCGCGGTGGACTTCAGGCCGATCATCACATCGTCTTCTTTGTCCTGGTGGGCATAGATCGTGTCATAGGCAAGGGTCCACAAAATGCCCCCCACATAGAGCAGGAACGCTGAAAGGCTGAGCTCGCCCAGAACCACGGCCCACCCCATCAAGGCGCCCCAGTTGAACGCCAGACCGAGCACGAATTGCGGCCAATAGGTGATGCGCTTCATGAACGGATAGGCCGCAACGACGAGCAAGGACGCTAGCCCGACCACGATGGCAAAGCCGTTGAACTGCAGCAGCACAAGCAGTCCGGTGAGGCACTGGGCCACCAGGAACACCCAGGCCTGGGTGACGCTCACCTGGCCTGAGGGAATGGGCCGCGAGCGGGACCGGGCCACCTTGGCATCGAAATCGCGGTCCACGATGTCGTTGTAGGTGCAGCCCGCACCGCGCATGGCGATGGCGCCGATGGCGAACAGCAGCAGATACCACACAGAGGGCACACCGCCTCCGGACGCCATGGTGGCCATGGCCACCGACCACCAGCAGGGCAGCAGCAAAAGCCAAGTGCCGATGGGCCGGTCGAACCGGGAGAGGCGCGCATAGGGCCGCGTGACGCGCGGCATGAAGCGCTCCACCCAATCGTGGGCGCGGTCGGCAACGGTGATGTCTTCCATCTGTTTGGCCATGATGGCTCAGGATTAGCGCAATTTGGTCTTCGCAGCCAGAGATGGGATGACACAGGGGCGCCGGCGCGCTACCACCTTGGCCCATGGATGCCGCCCTGAACAGAAGCCCCCGGGTGTTTGTGGACCAGCCGCTTGGCGCCGGCCTGGACGTGGCGCTGGACAAGGCCCAGAGCCACTATCTTGGCACCGTGATGCGCCTGAAAAGCGGCGATGAGGTGCGCCTGTTCAACGGCCAGGACGGTGAGTGGCTATGCGCGGTGACCGAACTCGCCAGGCGCGGCGGCACCTTGAACGTGCTCCGGCAAATCCGTGAGCAGGTGGCCCCGCCCGATGTCCAGTATCTGTTTGCCCCCCTTAAGCACGCCCGGCTTGACTACATGGTGCAGAAAGCCAGCGAGCTGGGGGCTTCGGTGCTGCAACCTGTGTTCACCGAATACACCAACGTTTCACGCGTCAAACTGGAGCGGATGCAGGCCAATGCGATTGAGGCCGCTGAGCAGTGTAATCTGTTGAGTGTTCCTGAAGTTCACGAACCGAGGCGCCTGGACGCCGTTTTGCAGACCTGGGACGCCGGGCGCAGATTGATCTTTTGCGATGAGGCCGCCGAGGTCGCCTCAGCTTTGGCCGTTTTGCAGGCACTTCCGGCCGGCCCGGTGGCGCTTTTGATTGGCCCCGAGGGAGGCTTCAGCCCGGCCGAACGCCGGCGCCTATTGGACCTTTCCTTCGTCACGGCCATATCGCTGGGGCCGCGGGTCATGCGCGCGGACACAGCCGGAACCGCGGCTCTGGCGCTTGTGCAGGCGGTGCTTGGGGACTGGCACTGACCGAATTGGCACTTGCCCGCAGGCCTATTCACGGGTACAGCACATCGGCTCCGGTGAACCGGACCCTTTTGTAACCCTAGTGCCCAACTCAACTTGCACATTGGTTTTTAGGCTTTGAGCGTCCCCTCCCCAGATACCCCGCAATCGCGTAAGCCCGTTGAGAGCTTCTCCGAACTGGTGGCCGATATCGAGGCGGGCTGCAAGCCGCCGGAAGATTGGCGCATCGGCACCGAACATGAGAAATTCGGTTTTCACACCGAGGATTTCTCGCCCATTCCTTACGAGGGCGAGCGCGGGGTGCAGGCCATGCTGAACGGCATGCAGGAACGCTTCGGCTGGGACCCGGTGATGGAGGGCGAGAACATCATCGGCCTGAGCGATCCGGTCACCGCGGGCAATGTGTCGCTTGAGCCTGGCGGGCAGTTTGAGCTGTCCGGCGCCGCCCTAAAGCATCTGCACCAGACCTGTTCTGAGGTGAACGGCCATCTCAAACAGGTGCGCGAGGTGGATGAAGGGCTGGGCATTGGCTTCCTTGGCCTCGGCTTCTCGCCGAAATGGACCCTGGACGAAACCCCCATAATGCCCAAGGGCCGCTACAAGATCATGCGGGCCTATATGGCGAAAAAGGGCAATCTTGGCCGGGATATGATGTTCCGCTCATGCACCGTGCAGGTCAATCTGGACTTTTCCTCCGAAGCCGATGCGGTGAAGAAAATGCGGGTGTCGTTGGCATTGCAGCCCATCGCCACCGCCTTGTTCGCCAATTCGCCGTTCAAGGAAGGCAAGCCGAACGGCTTTTTGAGCTACCGCTCGCAGATCTGGACGGACACCGACCCGGACCGCACCGGCATGCTGCCATTTGTCTTCGAGGACGGCTTCGGGTTTGAGCGCTATGCGGAATATGCGCTCGATGTGCCCATGTATTTCATCTACCGCAATGGCGTCTACAACGATGTGTCGGGCTTGAGTTTCCGCGATTTTCTGGCCGGCAAGCTGCCCGGCTATGAAGGCGAACTGCCCACCTTGAAGGACTGGTCGGACCACCTCACCACCATTTTCCCGGAAGTGCGCATGAAACGTTTCCTGGAGATGCGCGGTGCCGATGGCGGGGCCTGGAAAGAGCTTTGCGCCCTGCCCGCCTTCTGGACCGGCCTGCTGTACGACAGCTCAGCCCTCGATGCGGCTTGGGACCTGGTGAAGGACTGGACCGCCGAAGAGCGCCAAGCGCTGCGCGAGGCCGTTCCGGTTCACGGGCTCAATGCCCCCTTTCGCGATGGCACGATCCTGAAGACGGCACGGCAGGTCGTGGCGCTGTCGAAGGCCGGGCTTGCAGCGCGCAATGTTCAGGACGGGATGGGCAGCGATGAGAGCATCTTCCTGGATGTGATCGAAGAGGTGGCCGCAAGCGGCAAAACGCGCGCTGAGCGGCTGTTGGAGCGCTACCACGGGCCCTGGGGCGGCAATATCGACAGAGTGTTCGAGGAATGCGCCTACTGAGATGCGCGCATCTCGGCGCGCACCTGCTGGCGCAACAGATCAATCGGCATGTATTTGCGGCCCTGGCGGAAATGCCAGAAGGTCCAGCCGTTGCAGGCTTCAGCCCCTTGCACATGGGCGCCTATCTTGTGAATGGATCCGGTGGCGTCACGGCAGGCAATGGAGCCGTCGGAACGCACTCTGGCCGCATGGCGCTGGTGGGGATCGTACAGGGTTGCGCCCGGCTCGATCAGTCCGCGTTCAACCAGCGAGCCGAACGGCACCCGCGGCTCGGCGCGCTTGCCTTTGGTGAAGTCGACCGCCTCGCCTGAACCTTCCTCAATGGCATCAATCCGGTCGGTCGCCACATCGATATAGTCTTGCTCGCGCTCTATGCCGATCCATTTGCGCCCGAGCCGCTTGGCCACCGCGCCGGTGGTGCCGGTGCCGAAGAACGGGTCGAGCACCACGTCTCCAGGATTGGAGGCGGCCAGGATGACACGGTGCAACAGGGCTTCGGGCTTCTGGGTCGGGTGGGCCTTTTGGCCGTCCTTGTCCTTCAGGCGCTCACCCCCGTTGCAGATCGGCAGCAGCCAGTCGGAGCGCATCTGCAGATCGTCGTTGAGCGCCTTC
>CAJHYS010000020.1_pt1 | contig 25412 bp, 22 predicted proteins | sample 9198801 | NCBI WGS metagenome assembly CAJHYS01 (sample SAMEA7708368, study PRJEB35096) | sediment metagenome | biome: marine neritic benthic zone biome [ENVO:01000025]; feature: sediment [ENVO:00002007]; material: shallow marine sediment [ENVO:03000034] sea grass bed [ENVO_01000059] ...
CAGGTCCTTTCTACGGCTTCAACCGTGACGGTGCCGAAGTCAGCCAAGGTCTGATCAACAACTGGTGGCGTCAGGGCATGATGGGCAGCGCATCCGCACATTACCAGTGTATCGCGGTGTTCTCCGAAACCGACCAGACCCAGGACCTCAAGGCGATGAACGTGCCAACCCTCGTGATGCACGGCGATGATGATCAGGTTGTGCCAATCGGGAACTCAGCTGAGAAAGCCATCAAGCTATTGCCCAATGGCGAATTGAAGGTCTATCCGGGTTTGTCACACGGCTTTTTTGCCACCCACCCAGACCTCGTGAACGCCGATCTTCTGAATTTTATCAGAAGCTAGGTTGAACTCTATCAATCTTACCAAACGGAGAAATTCCACAGGCCCGCCGAAAGCGGGCCTGTGTCTCTTAAAGCGGTCTCTCCCAAGCTTAATAGTATTGTCCGCTATGGGCGGTGGGCTCAACAGGTGGACGCAACACTTTAATCTTTGGCCAAAGATGGAGTGTTGGAATGAAGTATCGTCGTCGTATTTACTATTCAGCCGCTCAGCGCGCCGAGATTTGGGATCGTTGGCAGCGTGGAGAGTCGATGAGTTCGATTGGTCGGGCGTTTGATCGGCAGTCATCCTCGGTTTTCTCGGTAATCTCTCCGACTGGCGGTATCCGGCCTCCAGACCGCAAGCGCGGCAGGCAAGCACTGAGCCTGAGTGAGCGCGAAGAGATATCGCGAGGGCTCAGCATCAAACAAACTTTGCGTGCGATTGCACGTCATTTGGGCCGCGCACCATCGACGATCAGCCGTGAAGTTCGTCGCAACGGAGGGCGTGCAGCCTATCGTGCAACCGCTTCTGATCAAGCCGCATGGGACCGTGCTTTGCGCCCCAAGACATGTAAGCTGGCTTGTTACCCATCTTTGAGCGACACAGTATCGGCAAAGCTGAGACGCAAGTGGTCACCGGAACAGATTTCTGGCTGGCTTAAACGCACCTTTCCAGGAGAGACGCACAAACAAGTGTCACACGAGACGATATATCGGAGCCTGTACATACAGGCGCGTGGCGTGCTGAAGAAGGAACTCCTGGAGCACCTTCGGGCCAAACGCACGGTTCGCAGGTCAAAACACGCCAGTCTCAAGCGCAATGGATTGGGACAGGTCAAAGATGCCATCTCGATTAGCGAAAGGCCCGCATCTGTGGAAGATCGTGCCGTGCCGGGTCATTGGGAAGGTGATCTGATTGGTGGGTCCAAGAACAGCTACATCGCCACACTTGTCGAGCGGCAATCGCGCTATGTCATGCTGGTCAAAGTGGCCAACAAGGACACTGAAAGTGTAATCTCGGCGCTGATCAAACAGTCCCAACGATTGCCCAAGGAGCTCTACAAATCCCTTACGTGGGACCGTGGCAAAGAGCTGGCAGATCATCCCCGTCTGACAATGGCAACGGATGTAGAGGTTTACTTTTGCGATCCGCAGTCACCTTGGCAACGCGGGTCAAACGAAAATACCAACCGTCTGCTGCGGCAATATCTGCCTCGTGGAACCGACCTGTCAGTGCATTCCCAGGCAAAGCTGAGCGCAATTGCAAGACAGCTGAACGAACGACCACGCAAGACCTTGCAATATCAAACCCCAGCTGAGAAGTTTGCTGAGTGTGTTGCGTCGATCAGTTGAATCCACCGCTCAAAGCAGACCTTCGTCTCAAATCGGCTGAAGGCGATTAATGGTGCATTCCAGCCCCTAAACCCAACCGGCCAAGCCGACTGTTCCCGGCAGCCTAGCGCGCCTGGCAGCTGATGGAGGAGAACGAGGAGACCAGATCCACCTCGTCGGCACTGGCCGCACCGATCAGCGTGTCGCTGCTGAGGCCCAGATCCAGCTTCACCGCGTAGGTGCGTGCGCCCAGGCCGAAGCCGCGCTGCTGACACCATGCATCGGCCGCATCGCGGGTGCAGTGGTCGTCGCCTTCGCTGCAGCTGGCAGAGGCCAGACGGAAGGCCGCGGCGCCCTTGGCGTTGTTCGGCTGGTTGAAGGTCACCGTGCTCGGCTTCTCGTTGGGCTTGTAGCACTTCACGAACGCAAAGGCCTTTTGGCCTTCGGCGCTGACCAGCTCATTGTCCACCGTGCGCAGGCCCCGGGCGGAGGTCTTGACCGGGTCCAGTTTATAGCTCAACGCGCGCTCAAAGCCACGGGCGATGCACAGACGGTCAGCCACCGGCCGGCCGCAGGAGCCGCCGGTGCTCAGGCAGGCTGAAACCCGGTCGCCGTCGACGTTGGGCTTGAAGTAGGTGCGGGCCGCAGCATTGGCGTCCGCCGTAATGGCCGCGAATGCGATGGCTGCGGTGAGTGCTGTCAAAACTGTCTTCGTCATTGTTCCAAGCCCTATGCGCGAGGTGATGTCCTGATGTTGGCAAGACAATGCCACAGTGCGGTCGAACCAGGCCTGAACCCGGCATTCATATGGCGTTCATTTTCGGGAGGATTTTGCGCCTCTTTCATTCGTCATCCCCGCGCACCCCGGGGCGGCTGGGCGCAGGGCAATGCGGCCCCCGGGGCCAGGATGTTCGCTGCGCAAATTCCGGGGTGACGCTTAGGGGGCCAGGGCCCACCAAAAGAATAGGCCCGCTTCCTTGGGGCGGGGAAGCGGGCCTTGGGTTCGAGCCGAGGGGTAGGCTCTTTGGGGTCGAGGGTCTTGGGGGGGACCCTCTTTGCGGGAATGAAGGTTGGGGAGGCCTTCATTCGGGGTTCTGTTGCGAAGGAGAGGAAATTAGAGCCGCCAGCCGCCTCAAGGGGCGTTGCGAGAGGGGGCGGATGGGTCACACCACACTTAAGAACGTGCTGGCGGCTCTATCTCGGGTTTTCCTTCAGTGTTCTTTATCTGCTCTTCTTCTGTTTCGTTTCGTCTTGAGGAACTGCGGGAGACAATCCGATAACCGATATCCGAGAGGGGGCGGATGGTGATACCGAGTTTCCAAACTGTCTCCCGAGCCCTCCAGCCGTCTTCCAAATCCGCTTTGCCGTCGCGATGAAATAGACCTGGAAGTCGGTGAATGGGGGGAGGCTGCCCTTAGATGTCCAGACACCCTCCGTACTGACAGGCCGCTTCGACGATTTCCGCCGTAGATGGCCCATGATCCGTTTTGTGAACAACGACAGTGCGCTCAGTTGCCTCTGAGGCCAATACAGCAGCTTTGCTGGTTTCAACCGGTACCAGAGTGATCATGGCAGCGGCCGTCAGGCCCAAGGCCAACGTTCCAGCGATCAGTTTCGTATTGCTCATTGCCGTTACTCCCGTCTTCTTTACCAACGCCCTGCCAGGTTGCTCTGTGGCAGGAGATTGTGGGTTCGTCGTTTGACGATGACTGCACTATGTCAGAGGCTCATAGAACGGAGGCTGAATGTGCCGTTCAGCTACTGTTCATGTTTGAGAATTAGTCCTGTTTTCCGCCTAAGTATGTGATTTTACGCACAAATTTTTTTGAATTTTTTTGCAGATTTTGATGAGAACAGGCGAATCCTGAACGATTCAGAGAGTTTTCTGAACAAACCCGGCAAAGCGTTCAGGTTCGAGGCGCGTTGAACCATGCTGACACCAAGCTGACAGCAGGCTGCTGCTACATCTCCTGACACGGCAAAATCAGAGATATGAGCCCCCAAAATGACGCCAAACCTGAAACCTGAGCTCAGCGACCGCTTCATCCGTTTCATCGAAGACCAGCACATGTTCTTCGTGGCCACCGCGGCCCCGGACGGGCGGGTGAACCTTTCGCCCAAGGCCCTGGACACGCTTCGCGTGTTGTCGCCGAACAGAATCGTCTGGCTTTCCCTGTCCGGCAGCGGCAATGAAACCGCCGCCCACCTGCGCGAAGCCAACCGCATCACCATGATGTTCTGCGCCTTTGACGGCCGCCCGATGATCCTGCGCGTCTATGGCGCGGCCAAGACCCATCATCCCAGGGATGAGCAATGGGCGGAGCTCAGCGGCCTCTTTCCCAAGCTCGCAGGCGCACGGCAGGTCTACGATGTAACGATAGAGGCCGTGCAAACCTCCTGCGGCTCCGGCGTTCCGTTCTTCGACTATCGCGGGCCCCGCGGCGAAACCGAGTTGGAGCCGTTCTACGCAAAAATGGGAGAAGACGGTGTTGAGGCCTACTGGGCGCGCAAGAATCAGCTGTCGATTGACGGCAAACCCACCGGGATCTTCCCGGCCGGCCACGCCCTGGAGGTGACCCAATGACACCAGGCCTTAAGGAAAAGGCACAAAGGTTTGCCGATCTCCACACCCAAGAGGGTCTCTTCGTCATGCCCAACGCCTGGAACGAAGGCAGTGCCAAGTTCCTGGCCGCCCAAGGCTTCAAGGCCATCGCCACCACCAGCGGCGGCGTGAACTGGGCGCGCGGGCGCGAGGACTACGTCTACCAGGTGCCGGCGGCAGAGATGCTGGAGGCCTATGGGCGCATTGCTGAGTGTGTGGATGTGCCGGTGAGCGGCGATCTGGAGGACGGCTATGGCGCCGAGCCGGAAAAGGTGGCCGAGACCGTGCGCCGCGCCGCAGACCTCGGCATGGTGGGCGGCGGCATTGAGGATTTCACCGGCGATGCCTCCGCTCCGCTCTATGAGCTCGATCTTGCGGTCGAACGCATCCGCGCCGCCCGCGCTGCCGCCGACGGTGTCGGCTTTGCCTTCACACTCACCGCACGCTGCGAGATCTTCTACTTCGACGTGACGGACAAGTATGCCGAGGCGGTGAAGCGGGCCAATCTCTACCGCGAGGCGGGTGCCGACTGCCTGTTCCTGCCCGGCGGCAGCGCGCCGGAGACCATTCGCGGCCTGGTCAAAGACATTGATGGCCCGATCAGCGTGGTCTCTGAGTGGGATGGCCCGCAATACACCGTGGCCGAGCTGGAAGATATGGGCGTGCGCCGCATCAGCACGGGCGGCAGCCTGGCCAGGGCCTGCTTTGCCACCCTTCACCAGGCCGCAGAAAGGCTCGCCAACGAGGGCACATTCGGCTATCTCAATAACGTGGTTTCCGATCCGGCCATGAGCGCCTTCTTCAAAAGCCCGGAGAAAGCGAACCTGGCCTGACCGAAGGCGGGCCCATGACGACACTGCCAGGCACGGACATAAAGGTTTCGCTGATCGCCAAATCGGCAAGCGGCTTTGCGCCCATCTTCCATGAAGCCCCGGCAACCGGCGGCTTGGCCATGGCCTCGGTGAACGCCGGCAACGCGGTTGACCTTTTTGTGGGCGGCGGCGGCATCAACGGCGGGTTTGGCCACGCCCTGCAGCACCAGGACATTGCCGCCTATGAGGCCCGCCACAAAGCGCTGCTCAAGAGCGCCCAATCAGGCGGCCCGGCCCATATGGCCTACGCCGACGAAAATCCCATGGCCTTCAGCCTCGTCACCGCCGACAGATTGCTGGCCGATCAGTCCGGATATCTGGACGGGTTGTGCTTTGTGGACATGTTCGGCGCCGGCCACAGGCCGCGAAACATAGCTGAGAATGCGGGCATGCTTTATGTCGCCTCCCCCTTTGGCGGCAATTATCCGGACGAGCAGAGCTTTCTGGAAGCCATCACCGCCCTGGCCGGAACCATCGCGCTTTGCGTCGGGCGCTATAACGGGTTGGACAGGCCCGCCGGCCTGCCGGCGCTTGAAGCCGTTCGCCTCTGCCTCTACGGATCGGGCATCTACAACACCCACAACACCCCGCCAGACGCGATTGCATTGGCCATTGTGCAAGGCCTTGCCGGGGTGCTGGGCAGCCAAAACTGTGGGATCAGGCAGATTGAGGTGCCCGACGACGCCCCCTGGCACTTTGCCCTGGACGAGAGCGACATGAGCTAGAGCGACATGAGGGTCCAGGGCCAAGAAGGGCATGAGCCTGCCGCGCTGGGTCCTCAGGTCAAGTCCGGGGACGACACCGATGGGAATGCTCCAAGCTTCCGGCTGATCACGCCCCGGCGATCGCGCACTGGTGCTGGCTGACCATCTGCCAGCGCCCGTCCCGGTTAACGAACACACAGGTGTTTTGGGTGAGCCCGTCAATCAGGCTCTCCCCGTCGCGCACCGTGGTCTGGGCCCGGTAGCTCAAGATTGCCGTTTCCCCGTAGAACCGGGTTTCGATATTGTCCGCATCGATCCGCTCCACCTTCATGGTGCCCGCCTGAAACGCCGCGAAGATCTCTGGCCGGCGCATCACCTTTCCGCCTGCGTTCACGAACACAAGGTCCTCCCCCACAACCTTGGCCAATGCCTCCAGATCGCCCGACACAAGCGCGGCTATGCGCGCCTCATGGGCGGCAAGGAGACCTTCTTCACGCTCATTCATGGTTGCCTGCTCCTTCTTGTCCAACACCGCTGATGACCACTTTAAGCTCTTGCTTGGCCATCATCGCGCGCAACGCCTTTTCCGTATTCTGAATGGTTTCACGTCCGGTCAGCAACAGATCGGCCCTGAACTCAGGCCGCGCCAGCAGTGCCAAGGCCTCCGCGATCAGGCCGGGGCGGTGGTGATAAACGCCTTTCACCGTGATCTCGCTGTAGTGCAGAAGATGCGTGTCGAGCGGGATGGAGGTTCCCGGCGCACAGCCGCCAAACAGATTGACCAAGCCGCCCGGTCGCACCGACCCAATGGCATCGAGCCAAACCTCCGGAACTCCGGTGGCATCGACGGCGACCCAGGCACCCAGCCCGCGCCGGGTGGCCGCGCGCACCGCGTCGGCCTGCCCACCGCCCCGGGCGATGGGCAGCACCTTTGCCGCACCAAGTTCGCGTGCCGTCTCCAGGCGGGCCGCATTCGGATCGGCAAGGATGACCTCATGCCCTGACGCCGACAAGGCCGCCACGAACAGCTGACCGATCGGGCCTCCGCCGAACACCACGATTTCAACCGGGCCGGACGCGCCGTAAAGCTCCAGATCGCAAGCCTTGATGCCATGCAGCACGCAGGCGAGCGGTTCGGTCATCGCGGCTTTCTCAAACGACAGGCCTGCGGGAATGATGTGGGTGTTGCGCCGGACAAAACGTGCCGGGACCAAAATGAACTCTGCAAAGGCCCCGTTGAGATAGTGCAGGTCCTCGCACAGGTTCTCCCGCCCGCACAAACACAGCTCGCAAGCCCCGCACGGTGCAGAGTTGGCCACCACAACCCGGTCGCCGGCGCCAAAGCCCGCCAAGCCGGCGCCCGCCACCAGAACGGTTCCGGCAATCTCGTGACCGAACACCGTGGGCACCTTCAGCATGCGCGGGTGTCCGCCTCTGCGGAACACCTTCACATCAGTGCCGCAAGTGGTTGCAGCCTCAACCCGCACAAGCATTTCTCCAGGGCCGGGGCGGGGAACCTCAAGATCGCGAATCTCGATCTGTTCAGGGCCGGTCAAGACCGCAGCACGCATCATGGATGGAATTGCCGTGGTCACTGCGCGCCCGCACCGGCCGCCTCAGACGGCGTAAACAGCACCTTCAGCGCCTTTTTCCGCACCACCGCGCCAATGCCGGTCTGGAACTCGTCCAGGCTGAACCGATGGGTCACCAGGGGTGAAGGGTCCAGAGCGCCTTGGCAAATCAGCTCAAACACGCGGGCCTGCTCGCTGAGGGCACCGGAATAGGTGCCGATCACCCGCTGCTCGTGCTTGAAGAACGCGTTCAGATCGAAGTCCGCCTGCATGTCTGCCGGCGCATGGGCAAACAGAACCACCGTCCCTCCGGACCGGCACAATGAGAGCCCTGACTTCAAGGGGGAACTGCCGCCGACGGTATCAAACACCGCATCTGCGCCCAGACCGTCTGCAAGCTCCTGCACACAGATCTCCACGCCCGGCCCGGGCACCCCGACGCCATCGGCTCCCAGGTCCTTGGCAAGCTCCAACCGCCTCAGCTCAGGGTCAACCATCACAACCTTCACCCCCGGCACCGCGGCCTTGAGCACGAGCAGATGGAGCAATCCCATGCTGCCTGCCCCAAGCACCACCGCGGTGCCGCCGCGCGCCAGCGCTGAGCGGTCGATCCCGCGCAACACGCAAGCCGCCGGCTCAACGAAAACGGCCTGTTCGTCTAAGACATGATCAGGGACCACAAACGTGGCCCGCTCCACCGCTCGCCTTGAAATCAGGATCAGGTCGGAAAACCCGCCCGGATACATGAGGTTTTCTTTGAACGTCGCGCACATGGTTTCACTGCCCGCCCGGCAGAAGGCGCAAGATCCGCACGCCACGTGATGGGGCACCACCACCCGTTGCCCGACGGAAAACCCGCTAACGCCCGCGCCCACGGCCTCAACCGTGCCCACCAGTTCGTGGCCCAGCACGGTTCCAGGCTCTGCAGTGTCGTTTCTCAGCTTGAACAGATCGGTGCCGCAAAAGCCCACGGCCTTCAGCCGCAAAAGCAGCTCGCCTTCAGCCGGCGGCGGAACCCTTAAGGTTTGCACCTGGGTTTCGCTGCCTCCGCGGCACACAATGGCCCGGGCCAGGCGTCCGCCCTGCCTGCTTGCCGCCGCTTGATGTTCCGCACTGTTCACGGCTGCTCCAGTTCTGCTGAATGGCCTTGCCGACAATAAGCAGATCAGGAAATTGTGTGCAATCAATCTGCGGGTTCTGTGGCGAGATGCTCAAGAACGCTTGCCGTGATCTCCTCAGTGCGCGCGGTTCCGCCAAGATCTGGGGTCAGGGTGCCCGCATCAAGGGTGCGCTCCACCGCCGCCACAATTGAAGCGGCAACATCTGAGCGGGAAAAGGCATATTCGAACATCATCGCAACCGAAAGGATCGTGCCGATGGGGTTGGCAATGCCTTGGCCCGCAATGTCCGGGGCCGAGCCATGGGAGGGTTCATAGACACCCGGCTTGATCCGCATCCCCGGCGCGGCGTCCCGCGGCAGGGTGGCCGAGGGCAGCATGCCCAAGGAGCCGGCGAGGGCGCCAAGCATGTCCGACACAAGATCGCCGAAAAGGTTGTCGGCCAGCACCACATTGAACGCCCTTGGGCGCTCCACCAGTGCATAGAGCGCATAGTCGGTGAGCAGGTGCTGCAGCTCCAAGTCGGGATATTCTTCAGCGCCGATGCGCGTGACCGTTTCGCGCCACAGCTTGCCGCTCTCCATCACGTTGGACTTGTCCAGCGAGGTCACCAGCCCACGCCGCCGCCGTGCTTCCTCAAAGGCCGCCCGGGCGATGCGCTCCACTTCGCCGGTGCTGTATTCGCTGATCTCAAAAGCGCGGGCCTGGCCGTCGCTCAAGGCTTCCCGGCCCCTGGGCTCGCCATAGTAGATGCCGCCGCAATTCTCCCGAATCACCATGATGTCGGCCCCCTCCGCCACCTCGCGGCGGAAGGGGGTGAGATGCAGCAAAGGCGCCCAGGCACGCACCGGCCGCAGGGCGTTGTAGATCTCCAGCTCCACGCGCAGACGGGTCAGACCGTCGCTCTCGGTGATCGGTCCATCGATCCGGATGTCATCCCATTTGGGGCCGCCCACCGCCCCCACCAGCACCGCATCGGCCGCACGCGCCTTGGCCAGGGTCTCATCGGTGCAGAAGGTGCCGTGCGCATCCCACGAGGCGCCGCCCAGAAGGCCCTCCTCCACGGTGATGTGCAGGCCGTTCTGCCGGGCGGCCTGATCCAGCACCTTAAGGCCGGCGCCCACCACCTCAGGGCCCACATAGTCTCCGGCCAGCGCCAGCACGCTGAAGCGATTGCTCACGAGGCCACCCCTTGGGCATAGTGCATCAGCGGGCCCTGCCGTCCGGCCGCCCTCTCCAGGGTGCGCAGCGTGGAGTGGAACTCTTCCAGATCCACCGAGCTGGTGAGCACGGAGCGGGCAGGCTGTTCGGGCACGAAGCCGGTGCGGCCGTGCAGAACCCGGTGATTGTCGAACAACAGCCCCTCCCCGGCCGCAAGCGGGAAGGTCAAGCGCAGATGGGGATCATAGACGATATCGAACATCCGCTTCAGCGCCTGATAGCAGGGGCCGATCATATCGCCGGGCAGGTCGAGCGGCCCGATCTGTCGCTCGTTCAGGCGCAGGCCGGCAATGTCTCCATCGTAGTCGAGCTTGATAACGGGCATCTTGGCCACCAGGTAGCGCACCTTGCCGTCGGTGTTGCGGGCAAGATCCAGCCTCTGGCCGGTGACGGGAAGCTTGGCCAGAAGCGCGAACGCCTCCGGCGCCTCGGCGCGCAGCCGCCGCGCGGCCTCATAGCCGTCCACCAGGGTGGAGTCCCCACCGTTGGAGCTGGGATGCAGGACCTGGAACACCGTGATGCCGACGCTTGAGAGCCGGTAGGTCTCGTCCTGATGGGGATCGAGCGGATCTGAATTGTCGCCCACATTGTCCACGGCCTTCTTCTCGGCCAGCTTGTAGGTGCCGAAATGGGTCTGCCGCTGCGGGCCCACCAGCTCGATCAGGCGCTTCGACTGGGCCTCGCCTTCCGGCACATTCACCACCTTGCAGAAGCCGTAGTCGCGCACCGCTTCAAGCATCTTGAGGCGCGCCGCATCGTCGGCCGCGGCGGCCTCGTAATCGGCCACCGGTTCACGCCCCGCGATGCTGGCGTCCCACAGAACCGGTTTGTGCTTGCGCCGGGCCCGCTCTTCGGCCGAGTAACAGTGGTCCCTCAGCCATCTTGCCTGATAGACGGAACGGTGACCGGAGGGGGTCCAACGCAGCGTAACGGCACCGTCCGATGCGCTCTCAAGCAGGGGTGAGACGGTGTCGGGGATGTGGTGGAGGCGCAATCCGCGCACGGCATCGAGCGGCGTTCCACACTCTTTGCACTCGCACTGATGGCGCAGCCATATGGGGTGGAACCGGCTCTGATGTGCGTCTGCCCACTGCACGATCAGATGGTCATCATCAACCTGTGCGCCCGTTATTGTGTAGCGCGCCGCCTCTGTGCCCATGACCTCAACCTCATGCTGCGAGAGCCTGGTACGGAGACTGGCACCGGGCGGCACGGGGGCACAAGTCAAACAATCTCACCTTGCGGGGCAGGGTCTGGCGGGCCATGTTCTCAAGCCCAAACGCACAAGTTATCCTGACTGCGACACGCCGCATCACAGGGTTTTGTATCGTGCGCTTCACAACCCTTGGGCTAAGGTGGAACGAACTTGTTTCGGGGACCCCATGAAACTGACAGAGGCAGAAATCCAAATCCTGGCCTCTATTGCCGTATTGGAAGCTGACGCCAAAGCGACACCCCGAGACGCTGTTGAGAAGCGTGGCGAGGCGTACTGGACCTACAAGGAAGACTGGTCAGAGGGATTTGAAACCCTTGTCGAAAAGGGACTGATCGAAAGCAACGAGGCCGGGCTGACACTCACTGAAACCGGGCGTCCATACGGCGAAAAGTATCGCAAAGAGCGCCCTGACCTGTACTGGTACCAATACCAAAAATTCTATATCGCCGCGCACGCAAGCCATGCACACTCCGAGCTCTGCAGGCGCGTCTTCGGCAAGGACCTTTGCCAGGACGGTCAGACGGACATGCCTGCTCTGATGCATGTTCTGGACTTGCTGAAGCTTCGCCCCGAAGACAGGGTCCTTGACCTTGGCTGCGGCGCCGGCGTGATTTCCGAGTTTGTGTCGGATGAAACCGGAGCCCGTGTTGTCGGCCTGGATTACTCTGGACCAGCGATCGAAGCGGCGAAAGGGAGAACCGGTGAGAAACGCGACCGGATCGACTTCGTCACCGGCAACTTTAACGATCTCGACTTTCCCAATGAAAGCTTCGACGCAATCCTCTCGCTGGACACACTCTATTGGGCGGCGGATCTAAGGGACGTCGCAGCACGCTTGCTTGCCATGCTCAAACCCAAGGGCCGGATGGGCGTGTTCATGAACCATCATATTGGCCCATCTGACCCAACCGAAGGCTTGGCTGTCGAACATTCAGATCTTGCGACCGCGCTCAGCAGCCTTGGCCAATCGTTCGACAGTTTTGACTACACCAAAGAGATCTGTGAATTCTGGCGGAGAAACTGCGCCGCCGCAGAGGAGCTTCTCCCGGTCTACGAAAAGGAGGCGAACGGCTTTATCGCCGAAGGCCTCATTCGAGAGTCCCGCGAGGACTATCTGCCGGATATCGAAGCCGGGCGTATTGCCAGATATCTGTTTGTTGTGTCGCGCAACTGAGACCGAAGCTCGCCAAGCGCTCAGCGGGCATTTGATGGATCCATCAGTTCAGAGCTTTCAATTGAGGTGCTCACACCCTATATAGAGGCGATACGTAATACATTTGTTTTGCGCTACCTGATAAAAGCCGGTGCTTTTTCTGGCTCGGATAACTCCTGACAATGTGAACGTGAGACGACCCGCGGCCGCACGGTGTGGCTTGCGGCAACATGAAGTTGGTTGAAAGGAACTGGCTATGACCACAGGTACTGTGAAATTCTTCAATATGACCAAGGGCTTCGGCTTTATCGAGCCTGATGACGGATCAAAAGACACGTTCGTCCACATCTCTGCGGTGGAACGCTCAGGCCTTGGCTCGCTGAGCGAAGGTCAGAAGGTCAATTATGAGATTCAGTCTGGGCGGGACGGCAAAATGGCCGCCGAGAACCTGTCACTCGTTGAGTAAATCTGCTTAGGCGGCCGCGCCCCGGTGGGACCGGGGCGTGGTCGCCGGCAGTTAACAGAGAGTGGGACCATTGAAATGCAGTTTTCAGCAAAGTCGACGACCGAAGAAAAACGCACAGCAATGCGGAAGAAAGCCGAGCGCGCGTTGAAAGAAAAAGATCGCGAGCAAGCGCTTCAGCGCGAGAAGACAGCAAAGCTGCGGGCCTTGCGCCTGGCGCGCGAAGCTGAAGAGAGCTGAGCCTCAAAGGCCGGTCTGTCGGCAATAGGCCTTCAACGCCTCCAGGTGCCCCTCCGGCGCGGCATCGGCGCCTGCGCACAAGGCACCAGCCGCCGCGTCCAGCTCGTCTGCCGCCACAAGCCGGTCCACCAGGCCCCAGGCAAGCGCCTCTTCGGCCTCCACCCGGTATCCCCCAAGCAGAAACAGCGCCTTGCGCCCGGGCCCCACAAGGGCCTCCAGCCGGCGCCCGTCCTGGGATGTGGGGAACACACCGTTCTGCAGCACCGGATAGCCGAACACCGCGCCCGGCACCGCCAGGCGCACATCGCAGCCCAGCGCCAGGGTTGAAGCCCCGCCAATGCAGGCCCCCCCGATCTTGGCAATGGTGAGGAACGGCACGGCGGCAAGGGCCTCGGACATTTCCTCCCAGAGCGCATCATCGCCGGCTTTGCCCGCCTTGATGAACTGCCCCAAGTCAGCGCCGCCGCAGAACACCTTGCCTCCCGCGCCCTCAACGGTCAGCGCGCGCAGCGCGCCGTCCTCAGCGGCCAGGTCGAACAGCTCGATGAGTTCTGCGAGCATCTTCCGGGTCAGGGCGTTGGCCTTGCCCGGCCGGTTCAGCACAATGCGCAAGATCCGCCCCTCGCGCTCTGCCAGAATATGCTCTTGTGACATAGGTCCCCCTAAAGCTGCAGTGCCCCGTCAGTTCCAGGCCATGGGGTTGCCCATGAGCCCCTTGATACATTCAACCTGTTCCAGCGCCCAACGCAAGCGTTCACGCGCCTGCTTGCCAATGCGGCTCACATTGACCTTGTTGGAGAGCCGGATCCCTTCGTCCAGATCGTCCAGCTGCTGGGCCAGGATCGCCCCAAGGAAGATCTTGTGCGCCTCCACCACATTCTCCACATCGCTGGTGGAGATGTTCTCCAGGCCGAGCAGACCGTGCAGCCGGTCGGGCGTTGAATGGGCGCGGATGTTGTTGCGGATCGCCAGCACCCGCGCGCCGGAGAAGATCGGCAGCAATCCGTTCGCCTTCAGATCGATGCGCCCCTGATCTCCCGTCCTGATCCGCCCGAACCAGCCGATGGACGAACCGAAGTCGGTGGAGACCTTGGTCAGCAGGGTTTGGAAGTTCGGTGCCTTGTGGCCAAGATCATAGGCTTCCTCCCAAAGCGCGGTGCCAAGCGCAAGCTCGCCGGAGACCGGCAGGCAGTCGAAGAAGATGTCCGTGTTGAGAAGGTCCTCAGGCTTGGCCCGCCGGATCCAGTCGCGCAACGTGGCTTTCCAGCCCTCAACCTCCATGCGCCATTCGGAGTTGGAGGCCATCACCCCGCCCTTGCAATAAGGCACGCCAACCTGGTCGAGCGCATCGGCCACGTGGCTGCCGAGCTCGGCAAACCATCTGTCCTCCGGCCCGTCCGGCGCGCCGCGCTCAAAGACGATGGCATTGTCCTGGTCCATGGCGAGCAGGCTCTCGCCGCGCCCGGCAGAGCCCAGAACCAGCATGGCATAGGCGCAAGGCGGCGGGCCCTTGCCCTCGTCGGCCATGCGCTTGACCGCAAGCTGGGTGACACGGCGGGTGAGGCCGCAAAGCTCCTGGCTGACGATCGCTGCAATGTGGCGCGGGTCCACCTCCTCGCTGAGCAGGTTGCGCGCCATCACCGGCAGTTCGGCCCACACCACCCCAAGCTGCTCGGTGGTTTCGGACGCCGTCAAGCCATCGGCCAGTATGAGCGCATCCTGGGCCCGCTGGCGCAAAAGGTTGCGGCTGGTGAGCGCCCCCACAAGGTCGCCGCCCTGGTTGATCACGCCCAGATGGCGCACATTGCGCCGGGCCATGCGCCCAAGTGCCCGGTAGGCGAAGGTCTCCGCGCGAACGCTTTCCAAGGGCGCGCTCATGTATTTGGAGACCGGCTGTGACAAGGCCCCGGCCCCGCCGGCATGGATCGCCCGCAAGAGATCGCGCTCGGTCAGAATACCGTACGCTTTGCCGCCGCCGCCTTGGTCCACAAACACCGAGCTGATGGAAAGCTCCATGAGCTGGGCCAACACATCCTTCAGGGGCGTTTCAGGCGCAACCAAGAGCGGCGGGGAGGACATGATTTCGCGCACCCGGTGGCGATAGGGATAGCTGTCGACGCTCTCCAAAGCCCCGCCGCCGGAGCCGCCGGCTGCAGCTGCCGCCTCGTCCCAGCCCGCATCGCGCTGCTGGGCCAGCTCATGGCCGAACACCTGGCTTGCCATCTCCGCTTCGGCCAGGGTGCGGATGCCTTTCTCGCGCAGCAGGGGCACAAGCCTGACGAAGATCTCCGCCGTCAGCCGGGCATCGCCCAGCGCGGTGTGCCGGTCGCTCACCTCCACGTCCAGCCATTCCGATATGGTCTCAAGAGAGTATTCCGGCAGCACCGTCCCGGTGGCCCGGGCCAGAAGCCTGGTGCACAAGGACCGCGGCGGCGTCCACTCCAGCCCCGCGCGCTCATGCTCCAGGCGCAGAACCGTGAGATCGAACGCCACCGAATGCCCGATCACGACGCGTCCGGCGACCAGGTCGTCGAACTCCGGCTTGACGCGCGCAAAGTCCGGCGCATCGCGCACATCATCGTCGTTCACCCCATGGATGCGCGTGGACTCAAGGGGTATCGGTATGCCCGGGTTGACCAGCCGGTCATAGCCCTCGCCTTCAACTGCGCCATGATTAAGCCGCACGCCGCCGATCTGCACGATGCGCGCGCGGGCCGTATCCAGCCCGGTGGTCTCTGTGTCCACCACCACCGCGGAGAGGGAGAGCAAAGGCGCGCCGGACGATGCGGTGGCCGGACGGAAAGAAGACATTGGCGTGCCTCTTTGGTGGAATGTCGTACCATCGAATTTAGGGCTATGCTGGGCCCCTCGCAAGGGTGCGGAGAGACAAGACAGCTTGCCGGCTGTTCTGTTAAACTCACTTTGCTGAAGGGGATCCAAGCTTAGAGACGGTTTGAACGGTTTGCGTACTTAGGACCAATGCTCAATAACTTTACCATCGTTGGCGTTGCGCTGTTCTACCTGGGCATTCTGTTCGTTGTCGCCAGCTATGCCGACACCCAGCTGAGGCGCCAAAGAATGGCGGCCGGCACCGCCGGGTACATCCGCCCGCTGGTCTACACCTTGAGCTTCGGGGTCTATTGCACCTCTTGGACCTTCTTCGGGTCGGTGGGCCTTGCAGCCCATTCCGGGCTCGACTTCCTGCCCATCTACATCGGGCCGATCCTCATGTTCATCGTCGGCTGGCCCGTTGTGCGCCGGGTGGTGGAGCTCTCCAAGCAGCACAACATAACCTCGATCGCCGACTTCATCGCGGCGCGCTACGGCAAGAGCCAGGCACTTGGCGCCACGGTGGCCGTGATCGCGGTGATCGGGACCCTGCCCTACATATCGTTGCAGCTCAAAGCCACCACCTTCTCCCTGGAGGCCATGTTGTCGGCCCCCGGCGACGGTGAGCAGATCAGCTCGCTGATGCCCATTGCCGGGGATCTTGCCCTCTACGTGACCATCGCCATGGCCGCCTTCACCGTTCTGTTCGGCACCCGGCACATCGATGCCACCGAGCACCAGGACGGTCTGATGACCGCCATCGCGGTGGAATCCATCGTCAAACTTCTGGCCTTCCTGGTGGTCGGCCTGTTTGCCACCTACGGCGTTCTGGGCGGCATCTCAGGCATGTTCACCATCATGGAAACCCGGCCTGAAATCGGCCAGCTCTTCACCCGGGATGTGGATGGCGGGCGCTGGCTCACCCTGACGCTGCTCTCCATGTTCGCCATCATCCTGCTGCCCCGGCAGTTTCATGTGACCGTGGTGGAGAATGACGATGTGCGCCATCTGAAAACCGCCCGTTGGCTGTTCCCGCTCTACCTGGTGGCCATCAACCTGTTCGTGGTGCCCATCGCCATTGCCGGCCTGGTGACTTTCAGCCCGGGCACGATCGATGCCGACACCTACGTTCTCGCCGTGCCGGTGAGCGCCAACCAAACCCTGGTGGCGCTGATCGTCTTCCTGGGCGGCCTCTCTGCGGCCACCGCCATGGTGATCGTTGCGACCATGGCGCTCTCCATCATGGTGTGTAACGACCTGGTGGTGCCCATCATCCTGCGCAACAGATTGCGCGGCCATGCCCACGAAGACATGGGCGGCATCCTTCTGCGCATCCGCAGGATCTCCATCTTCGCCATCCTTGCGCTGGCCTACAGCTACTACTGGATGGTCTCCGACAGCGCGGCCCTGGTGCAGACCGGGCTGATATCCTTTGCCGCCATCGCCCAGCTCGCGCCGGCGTTTTTCATTGGCATGATCTGGCGCCGGGCCACCGCCGCCGGGGCCATGGCCGGCATTCTCACCGGCTTCTTCATGTGGGCCTACACGCTTCTGCTGCCCTCCTTCATCGATGCCGGCTGGTTCAGCGCGTCCATCCTCTCAGAAGGCCCCTATGGCGTGAGCATCTTCCGACCCCGCGTTCTGTTCGGCCTGGAGTTCGACCCCTTAACCCACGGCGTGTTGTGGAGCCTTCTGACCAACCTTGCCGCCTATGTGGCGTTCTCCCTGCTCTGGCAGCCCAAGCCGATCGAGCGCCTGCAGGCCAGCGCCTTTGCCAGCGCCGACGTTCCGGGCGCCACCCCCAGCTTCCGCCTGTGGCGCACGGCGATCTTCGTTGGCGACCTGAAAGAGACCGTCGCCCGCTATCTGGGAGAGGCGCGCACCGAACGCTCCTTTGCCGAGTTTGCCCAGAGCCGGTCCCTGGTGTTGGACAATGAGGCCGAAGCCGACATTCGCCTCTTAAGGTTCGCCGAACACCTGCTCGCCAGCGCGGTGGGCGCGGCGTCCTCGCGGCTGGTTGTGGCCCTGCTGCTGGAGCGCCACAGCCGCTCGTCGCGCGGCGCCATGAAGCTGCTCGACGATGCCTCCGCCGCCATCCAATACAACCGCGAGCTGCTGCAGTCGGCCATCGACCACGTGCGCCAGGGCATTGCGGTGTTCGACAAGGACCTCAACCTCACCTGCTGGAACCAGCAGTTCCGCCATCTCTTGCGCCTGCCGCCAGACATCGGCCGTGTCGGCGTGCCGCTGCACGAGGTTGTCCACACCATCGCGGAGAACACGGGCCTGAACGAGGAGGCCCTGGACGAGGCCATCAGCGACCGCATCGACAAGCTGATCGTCAGCATGCAGCCCTATCAGGAGTTCATCGCCGTGGCCGGCCGGCACCTGGACGTGAAATCGGATTCGCTCCCCGACGGGGGCATCGTGATCACCTTTACCGACATCACCGAACGGGTGGAAGCGGCTGAAGAGCTGAAGCGGGTGAACGAAAGCCTGGAGCGCCGGGTGGGGGAACGCACGGCCGAGCTGACCAACCTGAACACGGCGCTGGCCCGCGCCAAGGCCGATGCGGATACGGCCAACCGCGGCAAGACCAGCTTCATCGCCGCGGCCAGCCATGACATCCTGCAGCCGCTGAACGCGGCCCGCCTGTTCACCACCAGCCTGAGCGAGGACCTGCCTACCGATCCCAGGCGGGCCGAGCTTGTGGGCAATATCGATGCCTCCCTGGAAGCGGTTGAGGACATTCTGTCGGCCCTGCTCGATATCTCCAAGCTCGACGCCGGCGCCCTGAAGGCGGAGAAGGCGCCGTTCAAGATCGATGAGATCCTGAGCGCATTGGAACTGGAGTTCGGCGCCCTGGCGCGCGACAAGGGCTTGCGCCTCTCGGTCGTCTCCTCCTCGGCGACGGTCTATTCCGACCGCAGGCTGGTGCGGCGCATTCTGCAGAACCTGTTGTCGAACGCCGTCAAGTACACCCCCGCAGGCCGCGTTCTCATGGGCTGCAAGCGCCATGGCGACACCATCCGCGTGGAGGTCTACGACACCGGGCACGGCATCTCTCCCGATCAGCAGAAGTCGGTCTTCAAGGAGTTCCACCGCCTGTCGTCGGCCAGCGGCGCAGAGCCAGGCCTGGGCCTTGGCTTGTCTATCGTCGACCGCATCGCCCACATGCTCGGCCACACCCTGGCCTTGCGCTCTGAGGCCGGCAAGGGCTCGGTCTTCTCCCTCACCCTGCCGCTGACGGACGCGCTCGCCATTCAGGCCTCAAAACGCGCCAGAGCGCCCAAGGGCGGCAATGATCTGCGCGGCCTTCGGGTTCTGTGCATAGACAATGAGCCCAAAATCCTCAACGGCATGACCACCCTGCTCAGCGGCTGGGGCTGCATCGTCGGCACCGCCCGGGATGCCCAGACCGCCATGGCCAACGCCAAGGGCGGCGCCGATGTGCTGATTGCCGACTATCATCTGGACGACCAACAGAACGGCCTAGACCTGATCGCAGACTTGCGCGCCGAAGCCGGAGCCGATCTTCCGGCCGTGCTCATCACCGCCGATCAGTCATCGGGCCTGCGCGACACGGCCAGCCTCCAGGATGTGCACCTGCTGCGCAAGCCGCTCAAGCCCGCCGCCCTCCGGGCGCTCCTCGTCAGAAGCCGGATCAAGCTGGAGGCGGCGGAGTAGCGGCAGGCCGGCTTCAATGGCACTCAATGCTATTAATAGGTTTATTTACCTAGAATATTATCTATTTCTTCGATGGAACCTAAAACTACCAAACGAACCCATTTGGCTGTAGGTTTCTGATTTTTTTGTATTTATTTTTGGTGCACTGCACCATTTTCTCGCGTGAATCCTTCTCCCGCGCCCCTGCGAAAGCAGGGGCCCATAGCTCCGAGCATTACGCTGTCTTGCTTGGGTTCCTGCTTTCGCAGGGACGCGCCGGGGGGTTCACCCCTCCGAAACGATCTGGCCCTCATCAATGCGCGAGGCGGCGATCACCGCCTGGGTGCGGCTGTCCACACCAAGCTTCTGCAGGATCGCCGAAACATGGGCCTTCACCGTGGCCTCCGAGACGGTCAGCTCATAGGCGATCTGCTTGTTGAGCAAGCCTTCGCGCAGCATCATCAAGACCCGTACCTGCTGCGGGGTCAGCGTGGCGAAGCGCTGGATCAGCTGTTCGATCTCGCCATCCTCGTCCGAGGCAAGATCAACCGTCTCCGGCACCCAGACCTCGCCTTCAAAGATCTGCTCCACCGCGGCACGCATCACATCCACAGGCACAGATTTGGGAATGAACCCGGAAGCGCCGAAGCCGATCGCCCTACGGATCACGGCCGGGTCTTCGGTCGCCGAGACAACGGCGACAGGCACATCCGGATACTGGGCGCGCAGATAGCTCAAGCCGGAGAAGCCCTGCACACCCGGCATCTTCAAATCGAGCAGGATGAGATCAGGCGGGTTGTCCTTGTCGATAATGGCCACGACCTCGTCCAGCGAACCGGCCCCGTCGATCTGGCCGTCCGGATAGGACGAGGCAAAGGTCTGGCTAAGCGCATCACGCACCAACGGGTGGTCGTCCGCCACGATGAGCCGATAGCTTGACATGATCCTCCCCTCCCAATCGGGCCGGCAGCGCCATCCACTTTTCCCCGCCAGCGAAGCCGACTGGAGCCATTTGATACCACGGGGCGGCTTTTGCCAAGTGCTGAGTTCGAAAGGGCGCAGGGCGGGGCTTGAGTATCATGAGATCAGATCGAAGCGTTTTGCAGTGGATTCCCATCAGTGCCGTCCTCGGGCTTGACCCGAGGACCCAGGGCGGGAAGCTCAGATCTCTGCGGCTCTGGGCCCTCGGGTCAAGCCCGAGGGCGACATGGGGAAATATCTCACCGAAGCGGCCTGGTCACGCCTCAACTCGTGTCGCTCTATTCCAGGAAGGGCAGGTTGAGGCCTTGTTCGCGGGCGCATTCCACCGCAATGTCATAGCCCGCATCCGCATGGCGCATCACGCCGGAAGCCGGATCGTTCCACAACACGCGTTCAATCCGGCGGGCCGCATCGTCGCTGCCGTCGCAGCAGATCACCATGCCGGAATGCTGCGAAAAGCCGATCCCGACGCCGCCGCCATGATGGATCGACACCCAGGTTGCGCCCGATGCCGTGTTCAGAAGAGCGTTGAGCAGGGGCCAGTCGGCCACCGCGTCCGAGCCGTCCTTCATGGCCTCGGTTTCCCGGTTGGGGCTGGCCACCGAGCCTGAGTCGAGATGATCGCGGCCGATCACGATCGGCGCTTTCAGCTCGCCATTTGCCACCATCTCATTGAACGCCAGGCCTAACCTGTGGCGCTCGCCCAGGCCCACCCAGCAGATGCGCGCCGGCAGGCCTTGGAAATGGATGCGCTCGCGCGCCATGTCCAGCCAGTTGTGCAAATGCGGATTGTCCGGAATGATCTCTTTGACCTTCTCATCGGTGCGGTAGATATCCTCCGGATCGCCGGACAGTGCGGCCCAGCGGAACGGCCCGATGCCCCGGCAGAACAGGGGCCGGATGTAGGCAGGCACGAAGCCGGGGAAATCAAACGCGTTCTTGAGCCCCTCGTCCTGGGCCATCTGGCGGATGTTGTTGCCATAGTCGAGGGTGGGCACACCGTCGTTCCAGAAGGCCAGCATGGCCTCCACATGCACACGCATGGATTTCTTGGCAGCCGCCTCCACCGATTTGGGATCGCTCTCGCGCGCCCGCTCCCACTGGTCCAGGCTCCAGCCGGCGGGCAGATAGCCGTTCACCGGATCATGGGCCGAGGTCTGGTCGGTCACCATGTCGGGCCGCACCCCGCGGCGCGCCAGTTCGGGCACCAACTCTGCCGCATTGCCCAGAAGACCCACCGACACGGGCCTCTTCTCGGCGCAAGCACCCTCGATGATCTTCAGGGCCTCATCGAGGTCGGTGGCCATCTCGTCCAGATAGCCCGTCTTCAGGCGCATCTCGATGCGGCTTGGCTGACACTCGATCGCCAGCATGGAGGCGCCCGCCATGGTGGCGGCCAAGGGTTGCGCGCCGCCCATGCCGCCGAGGCCGGCGGTGAGGATCCACTTGCCGGCAAGATCGCCGTCATAGTGCTGGCGCCCGGCCTCTACGAAGGTTTCGTAGGTGCCCTGAACAATGCCTTGCGAGCCGATATAGATCCACGATCCGGCGGTCATCTGGCCGTACATCATCAGGCCGGCCCGGTCGAGATCGTTGAAGTGATCGAGATCGGCCCAATGGGCCACGATGTTGGAATTGGCAATCAGCACCCGCGGGGCATCGGCATGGGTGCGGAACACGCCCACCGGCTTGCCCGACTGCACCAGCAGGGTTTCATCGTCTTCAAGGGATTTGAGCGCCGCCGTGATGCGGTCAAAGCTCTCCCAGTCGCGCGCCGCGCGCCCGATGCCGCCATAGACCACCAGTTCCTGGGGCCGCTCGGCCACCTCGCCGTCCAGATTGTTCATCAGCATGCGCAACGGCGCTTCGGTCATCCACGACTTTGCCGAAAGCTCGTTGCCCTGCGGGCTCTTGATGATGCGTTCATTGTCGAGGCGGGTGTTCATCGGATCATAGCTCCACTGACTTAAGGCAGGCGGCTGCCTCATCCTGCATAGCCCCTGAGCGCACCATGGCTTCGGCCGCGGCGATGTCGGGGGCAAGAAATCTGTCTTCGTTCATGGGGGTGATGCGGGTGCGCAGCAGATCGCGCACCTTCTCCAATGGCGTGCTGGAGACCAGCGGCCGGTGGAAATGGATGCCTTGGCCGGCAGCCAGCCATTCAATGGCAACGATGCGGGCGGTGTTTGCCGCCATCTCCAAGAGACGCCGCGCACCATGGGTGGCCATGGAGACATGGTCTTCCTGATTGGCCGATGTGGGCAGGGAATCCACCGAAGCCGGCGTCGCGCGCTGCTTGTTTTCAGAGGCCAGAGCCGCCGCCGTCACGTGGGCCAGCATGAAGCCGGAGTTGAGGCCCGGATTGGCCGACAGGAAGGCCGGCAGGCCGGAGATCGAGCCATCGGTGAGCATGGCGATGCGCCGTTCGGCCAGCGCGCCGATCTCCGCCACCGCCAGGGCCAGCTGATCGGCGGCAAAGGCCACCGGCTCGGCATGGAAGTTGCCGCCGGAGAGCACCTCGCCGGTGTCGGCGAACACCAGCGGGTTGTCGGTCACCCCGTTGGCTTCGATCACGAGCGTGGTGGCCGCATTGCGCATCAGATCCAGCACCGCGCCCATGACCTGGGGCTGGCAGCGCAGGGAGTAAGGGTCTTGCACCTTGCCGCAATCCACATGGCTGTCGCGGATCTTTGAGCCGTCGGTCAGTTCCTTCAAGGCGGCGGCAACGTTCTTCTGGCCCTCATGGCCGCGCAGCTCATGAATGCGCGGGTCGAACGGCACATCGGACCCCAGCGCGGCATCCACCGAGAGGGCGCCGGTGATGAGGGCGGCGCGGAACACCTTCTCGATCTCAAACAACCCCGCCAGGGCAAGGGCTGTAGAAACTTGGGTTCCGTTCAAAAGGGCCAGCCCTTCCTTGGCCTGAAGCTGCACCGGCTCCAGATTGAGCGCAGCGAGCGCGTCGGTCGCCGCCATGCGCTCGCCCTTCAAGAACACCTCGCCCACGCCGATCATGCCCGCCGTGATATGGGCCAGGGGCGCAAGGTCGCCGCATGCCCCAACCGAACCTTGGGCGGGCACCAGCGGCAGGCAGTCTTCATCCAAAAGCGCATGCAGGCGTTCGATCACCTCCCAGCGGATGCCCGACGCGCCCTGGCACAGGCTTGCGATCTTCAGAACGATCGTCAGCCGCACGAAGTCGGCGGCCAGAGGCTCGCCGACGCCAGCGGCATGGGAGACCACCAGGTTCTCCTGCAGCTTGGACAGGTCGGACTTGCTGATGCGCGCCTGAGCCAGCTTTCCAAAGCCGGTGTTGATGCCGTAGACCGCCTCTTCGCCCGCAGCGATCTTCTGAACCGTTGCGGCGCTGGCATCCACCTCGAACTTGCTGGCCCGGTCGAGCGCCGTTGCGGTTCCGAAATAAACCGCGCGCAAGGCCGCCAGATCGAGGGTGCCGGGGGTGAGAATGATAGGTTCAGACATTGCCGTGCCACACCCTTGCATGAAGTGGATTATAGCCCATGGCATAGGCCAGCGCCGCCGGCTCCTCCACGTTCCAGACGGCCAGGTCGCACCACTTGCCCACCTCCAGCGTGCCCGCCTCATCCTGCAGGCCTAAGGCCCGGGCGCCTTCACGGGTGGCGCCGGCAAGCGCCTCTTCGGGCGTCAGCTCAAACAGGGTGCAGGTCATGTTCATGGTCATGAGAAGCGAGTTCAAGGGTGATGAACCCGGGTTGCAGTCCGTGGCCACCGCGATGGGCACCTTGTGTTTGCGTAAAAGATCCACCGGCGGGGCTTGCGTCTCCTTGATGAAGTAGAAGGCCCCCGGCAACAGCACGGCGACGGTGCCCGCCTCGGCCATGGCGATCACGCCGTCTTCGTCGAGATATTCCAGATGGTCGGCAGACAGCGCCCCATGACGGGCCGCCATGGCCGCGCCGCCCAGGTTGGAGAGCTGCTCGGCATGAAGTTTCACCGGCAGGTCGAACGCCGCCGCGGCCTTGAACACGCGCTCCATCTGGTCGGCGGAAAAGGCGATGCCCTCGCAGAAGCCGTCCACGGCATCCGCCAGCCCATGCTCTGCCACGTGGGGCAGCTGGTTGCGGCACACATCGTCTATGTAAGCGTCCTTGTCGCTCATCCCGGGCGGCATGGCGTGGGCGCCCAGGAAGCTGGTCTTCACCGTGATGTCGCGCTTGGTGGGCAGCCGGCGCGCCGCCTTCAGCATCTTCGCCTCATCTTCGGTTGAGAGCCCGTAGCCGGACTTGATCTCGATGGTGGTCACCCCCTCGCCGATCAGGCCGTCGAGGCGCGGCAGGGTCTCGGCCACGAGCTGCTCCTCGCTTGCCGACCGCACGCCCTTCACCGTGGAGACAATGCCGCCGCCGGCTCTGGCCACCTCCTCGTAGCTCGCCCCGTTGAGGCGCATCTCCCATTCGCCGATGCGGTTGCCCGCATAGACCAAATGGCTGTGACAATCCACCAATCCGGGTGTGATCAGGCGGCCTTCACAGTCCACTGTGACCGCACTTTCGGGCACATCAGAGGCAGAACCGAGCCACACAATCTTGCCATCCCGCTCCGCCACGGCGCCATCTGAAATCAACCCATAGGGCTGATCGCCGGCCATGGTGGCCAGCCGGGCATTGGTCCAGAGATGATCAGCGCGCATTTCGCAGGTCCCCGAGTGTGATGAGATATTATGTATAGACATAATAATTCCCCTGGGGCAAGATGGAAATCATGAGCGAGCTGTTTTTCAACAACGCCCTGCTGCCCGATGGCTGGGCCCGAAACGTCCTCATCGCCCACGATGAGGCCGGGCTGATCACCGGCGTTGAGGCCGATGCCACACCGCCACAGAGCGGCACCAGCGGACACATTGCCGTGCCCGGCGTCGCCAACCTGCACAGCCATGCCTTCCAGCGGGCCATGGCCGGCCTTGGGGAGTGGCGCGGCGACACCGATGACAGTTTCTGGACCTGGCGCGAGGTGATGTACCGCTTCTTGGGCCGGCTCAGGCCGGAGGACGCCGAGGCCATTGCCAGCCAGCTCTACGTGGAGATGCTGGAGGCCGGCTTCACCGCGGTGGGCGAGTTCCACTATGTGCACCACCAGATCG
>CAJHYS010000283.1_pt1 | contig 25099 bp, 28 predicted proteins | sample 9198801 | NCBI WGS metagenome assembly CAJHYS01 (sample SAMEA7708368, study PRJEB35096) | sediment metagenome | biome: marine neritic benthic zone biome [ENVO:01000025]; feature: sediment [ENVO:00002007]; material: shallow marine sediment [ENVO:03000034] sea grass bed [ENVO_01000059] ...
CGCACATTTTCGGATCAACCACCGATTGAACCAGCGCGGCACCGATGACTGCATCCACTACATTGCCACCATCCTTAATAATCTAGAGACCGATTTCGACCTCCTCCTGTTGAGTCGCCGAAACGATGCCGTGCGTCATGCCTGAAACTCTCTTTTGGTTGTTCGATTAACGCGGGGAGGCAGGATAGCGCAGTGGGCCGGGTCGTCCAGCCTTATGCGCAGACAAGACCGGCCGACCGGACGCAACATCAGACGTTCAACCGAAGCCATCTCACCTGTCTCAAAATTTCGCTCAAAATCTTCCAAATCAATTGTGAATAGAGCCGCTGAAATCTGGTCTTTTTGAGCTATTTTTTGCGAATAGAAACTGGGACACTTAAAAAGACTTCGGAACTTATTGATAAAAGGGCGAAAAAATCGCATGCTGAAATTTGCAACGGCCACTTCAAAGTGCAATTATGAACCAGAAATATGCCATCTCGCAGCCCCGCAGAGCCGTTCGAATGGGGACAACGGCGTTAAAGATCGTTCGGTTTTGAAAATGGCATATCACTGGGCCGCGCGCCGTAATTTGGGCAGGCGCCGCGCGGCAGCAATGTTTCTAGGCAAAGCAGAGCCCAACGAGATGGAGATACGAGAATGTTAGAATACCCGCGTTCTGAGTTTGCGCAGCAAGAGCGGCGATACATTATTGCCCGCCGCGGCCATATCGTGGAGCATATGGAAGCGCTTGAAGAAGAACATAAGCTGCTTGGCGAGCGGCTGGCGGCGCTCGATTCAATGGAACAGTTGTTTGAGCAAACCGAGCGGCAACTGGAAAAAGTGCGCACCACTCAAAAGCGGGTGAACCAGAAAATGGCAGACCTGGTGGGAGAGCCGCCTGCAGAAGATATGCCGCGGCGCACCCAGGCCGTTCAAGCGCTCCGCCGTGTCGACGTGGCAGACGCCGGCTAAGCACAGCAGGCTTGCCGCGGCCAGCGACACGCACACACAGAAACAATTCAGCCGGGCTTCCAACGGGCCCGGCTGAATTGCGTCTACCGCTTTGCGCCACCTGCTTGTTGTTGATAGTCTCACCGGCGAGCGATCACGAAGGCTGCGGAGCACGCCGCACATGAAAGCACTCATACTGGGAGCAGGCCTGGCCGGGGTCACCACGGCCTACGAACTGCTCAATGACGGCTGGCAGGTTGAGGTCGTAGACCGCGAACAGCAACCGGCCATGTTGACCTCCTATGCCAATGCAGGCCTTTTCGCGCCGGGCCATGCCTATGCCTGGTCGTCGCCCGCCGCGCCGATGATCCTCTTGCGCAGCCTCTGGCGCAACGATCAGGCCCTCCGGTTCAAACCCTCGCTCGACCCTGCTTTGTGGCGCTGGATGGTGAAGTTCCTTGGTCAATGCAACGCCGAGCGCGCCGCCATCAACACCTCCCGCAAGGCCAGGCTATGCATCTATGCCCAACAGGTGTTCCACGCCAACAAGGCCGATCAGAATGTCGAGTATGACGGCAATACGGGCGGGCTGATCTATTTCTACCGGACCCCGTCAGCCTTCGAGGCGGCATGCGCCAAATCCAGCTTGCTGACCGACAATGGGGTTGAGATCGAACAGTTGGATGCAGCCGGTGTTGTGGCGATGGACCCAGCGCTGGAAAGTTTCAAGCAGAACATCGCAGGCGCCCTCTATTCGGCCAATGATGAATCCGGAGATGCCCGCAAGTTCACCCAGGAACTGGGCAAGGCGCTGCAAGCGCGCGGCGTGACCTTTCACTGGGAAACAGACATTACCGGCCTGAAGACGGAAGGCGACCAGGTGAGCGCCGTCACCACCGGCAAAGGGGACATGAGCGCCGACATCTATGTTCTGTGCCTCGGCGTTTACGCCCCGCACCTGGCACGCAATCTGGGCGTGAACCTGCCGATTTATCCGGTCAAGGGCTATTCAGTGACTGTTCCGACCGCGGGGCGCAACAACCCGCCGACGCTGGGCGGTGTGGATGAAGAGAACCTCGTGGCCTATTGCCCGATGGGCGACCGCATGCGGGTCACCGCAACGGCGGAGTTCTCCGGATACAACCGCGATCATTCGCCTGCAGATTTCCGCCACATGCTGAGCGTGATCAAAGATCTGTTTCCCGACGCGGCAGACTATTCCAAGCCGGAATATTGGGCCGGCCTCAGGCCCATGACGCCGGAAGGCTCGCCCATATTCGGCCGCGCCCGCCACCGCAATTTCTGGTACAATACCGGCCTTGGCCACATGGGCTGGACCATGAGCCATGGCGGGGCGCGGATCACCGCCGACCTGATCGCCGGCAAGACGCCGGAAATCGACCTGGATGGAATGTTGCTGCACTAGGAGAAGAACATGGCTGATATCGCCCATGCGCTGGAGCAAATGATCTTAGAGGAACATCTGCCGTTCACCCTCGACGGCGGCGTTTCGGAACGCGCCCGCATCGGGGTCATCGTGCTTGCAACCGATTACACGATGGAGCGCGAATGGATGAACCTGATGGACATTCCTGGGGTGGCCGTCTATGCCGCGCGCATCAAGAACGACCCGCAGATCACGCCGGAAACTCTGCGCGCCATGGAGCCACGCCTGACCGCGACCGCCGATCTGATATTGCCCGGCGCCGACCTTGATGTGCTTGCGTTCGGCTGCACATCCGCCTCCATGGCGATCGGGGAGGCTCGCGTGTTTGAGCTTCTGGAAGCCTCCAAGCCGGGTGCAAAGTATACAACACCGATCACCTCCGCGTTTGCCGCCTTCCGCGCCTTCGGGGCAAAGCGCATCGGTGTGCTCACCCCCTACCGTGCCGACGTGAACCGCATCGTTGCAGACTACATGACCACCCATGGCGGCGTTGAGGTTCCGGTCTTCGGCTCGTTCAACGAGGAGATGGATGACAGGGTCGCCCGCATTGATCCGGCATCGATCATGGCCGGGATCGAGCGGCTCAAATCACTTAGCAACATTGACGCCGTATTCGTCTCCTGCACGTCGGTTCGCCTGGCCGATGTGGCCGCGGACGTGGAGCGCGAGATCGGATTGCCGGTCACCTCGTCCAACCATGCCATGGCCTGGCACGCCCTTCGCCTGGGCGGCGTTGACGACGAACTGCCTGCATTCGGATCACTGTTCACAAAGCAACTGGCCGAGGCCTAAGACAAACTGCACAGCACTGGGGCGCCGGCACTCCGCTGTCCTAGCTTTCGTGCGGGCCGCGCATCTGGCTGATGGTGTCGCGGACCTTTCGCCAGGTTTCCGCTTGCTCCAACTCGCCCTTCTCCTCGTGCAAACGCGCCTTCTGGGCGGCTTCAAACTCCGCCTTGTCGCCATGCGCTTCGTAGAGCCGGCGGGCATGCTCCTGGATCAGTTGAACCGAGTTATAGAGTGTGGTCATCGCTAAACTCCTTCTTGGTTCCCTCTCCGTCTTACTGGTCTTGAGCATTAACTATCGCACCCTTTCGCACCTCTTCTTTGACGCAAATCAATCGTCTGCCCGCATCCGGCGTTGATGTGGGTCAATGCATCTCGCATACTTGCCGCGAGTATAGTCGCATATGCAGAACACCCCGACCGTCAACAGCCAACAAGGCGCCAGCCAGCCTGCAGGCGAACACCTGAAACGCGCCTTGAGCCTGCCCTTGGTGGTCCTCTACGGCATCGGGGTCACAGTGGGCGCCGGCATATACGTGCTGATCGGCGTCACCGCCGGCAAGGCCGGTGTCAATGCGCCCTTTGCCTTCTTGCTTGCCGCGGTGGTGGTCGCCCTCAGCGCGGCCTCGTTCGCAGAGATGGCCGGCCGTTTCCCCGTGAGCGCCGGCGAAGCCGCCTATGTGCAAGAGGGCTTCAAATCCAAGCACCTGTCGCTCGGTGTCGGCCTGCTGGTGATCATGTCAGCCGTTGTGTCCTCTGCCGCCATTTCCATTGGCGCAATGGGTTACATCCTGGAGTTCATCCAGGCGCCGGACAATCTGATTGTTGCCGCTGTCGTCCTCATCATGGGCGCGGTTGCAGCTTGGGGCATCATGGAATCTGTGACCTTCGCCAGCATTTTTACGATCATAGAAGTTGCCGGCCTCATGGTGATTGTCGGAGCGGGGCTGATCGGCGACCCCGGCCTCGTGCTCAAACTTCACGCCATCGTGCCACCCTTGGATGATGCTGCCCCCTGGCTTGCCGTTTATGGCTCCGGGTTGCTTGCCTTCTTCGCCTTTGTCGGGTTCGAGGATATCGTCAATCTGGCAGAAGAAACGCGCGAGCCGCGCAAGACCCTGCCTTGGGCCATATTCCTGACCCTCACCATCTCCACCCTGATCTACGTCATGGTGGTTTCGGTCGCCGTTCTCTCCGTGCCCATTGACGCGTTGGCCGCATCCCGTGCGCCGCTCGGTTTCGTGTTCAACCAGATCACCGGCATGCCCTCCCTTGCGATCAGCGCCGTCGCCATCGTGGCCACATTGAACGGCGTCATCGTTCAGATCATCATGGCATCCAGAGTGCTTTACGGTCTTGCCCGGCAAGACAGCGTGCCCGCGATATTCGGACGGGTGAACCGGTTCACACGAACACCGCTGGTGGCGACCGCCACGGTCGTCGGCTTGATCCTGGCCCTGGCCCTGTTCTTTCCGCTGCAGCATCTGGCGGAAATGACCTCCAGGGTCGTTCTCACCATATTCACCCTTGTGAATATGGCCCTGTTCCTGATCAAACGGCGCAAAACTCCGGCGCCGGAGGGCGCGTTCACGGTCGCCATCTGGGTTCCCATCCTTGGCTTTGCAAGCTGTCTGTTCATGTTGGCCGGCGGGTTTCTGGGGCTATAGCCTTGGCACACTCTTGAAAGGTGCAGGCGATTGACTGACTTCGAAACGCTTCCGTTGGGGATAAATCTCTGCCTCTTTGCAGCTTGCGCCGCCGGCGTCTGGATTGCCGGCACGCGCCTCACCATCAGTTTGGACGAGATCTCCGAACGCAAGCGTCTGGCAAAGGGCCTGGTGGGGCTGATCTTCCTGGCCGGCGCCACGGAACTGCCGGAGATCGTGACAACCCTGAACGCGGCCGTCCAGGGGAACGCAAAACTTGTACTGGGCAACATGTACGGCGGCATTGCCCTGCAAACCACGATCCTTGCGGTTGTGGATGGCTTGTTTGTCCGTGCCGCGCTCACATCCTATCCCCGCAAACCCACCAACGCCCTCGAGGCCAGCTTGCTCATCTTGCTGCTCGGGCTGGTTCTGGCGCTCACCACGTTCGGTGAACCTCTGGCCATCGCCCATGTGGGGGCCGGGACCATCCTGCTGGCGGCCGCCTATGCGGGCTCCATCTACCTTCTGAGAAACTACGACGCCCGCACTGATTGGGTCCCCGTCGATCTGCCTGACATTCCTGCCAGCCGGTCTGACCCGGAAGCTGCCTCAAAGGCCCCGGGCGTTTCCCTCAACACACTCTATCTGCGGACGGCCGCGTGCTGCTTCGCCATATTGTGCCTTGGAACATTGATCGTTTGGCTCGCCGAAGCACTTGCGGTTCAGACGGGGCTTGGAGACAATTTTGTCGGGGCAACCTTGCTTGCCGGTGCAACGTCCCTGCCGGAACTGAGCACCACCATAACTGCGGCGCGTCTCGGCGCCTACACCATGGCCATCTCCAACATCTTCGGCAGCAACCTGATCATGATCGTGCTGCTCTTGCCGGCCGACATCGTTTATACGCCCGGGCCGATACTTGCCCAGGCCGGACCGTCCGCACAGTTTGCGATTGTCAGCGGCATCCTGGTCACCGCGGTCTATGTGGTCGGGCTGCTGGTGCGCCGCAAGCCGCGCTTCTTCGGCATAGGCCTGGATTCGATCCTCGTGCTCGCCCTCTACGGGCTCTGCCTGGCCGGACTGTATCAGCTGCGCTGAACGTTCTCAGCGATTGAGCGACCCGATATAGCTCAGCAGGTTCTGAATGTCCTCCGGCCCGAAAATGAATTCCGGCATGGCCGGATGGCCGACAACGATCCCCTCCGCCAGCGCCTCTTCCAAACTCTCCAAGGGCCATTTAGCGACAAATGTGCGGAACGGTGGCGCCTCAGCGAACGGGCTCTCGCCATCGCGGGTAACCGAGTGGCAACGCGCGCAAAGCTTGTTTGCGATCTCCTGACCTTTCTCGCCTGGCGAGCTTTCTTCAGCCATCGCGCCACCTGAAGCTCCTAAAACCAACATGGTGGCCATGACCATCCAGCGCCCCGGTGTCTTGAAGGATTTGCCCATGTGATCGCCATTGCTCCTGCGTTTATGCCTGCCATGCTTAGGCTCATTCAACATCGGTCAAAACCGGGGATTTGGCCTTGATGTAGGTCAACATGCCCCCGCTGAAACCGCCTAAACTGAGCTGAAGCCGGAGCAAGCGCATGGCACAGACACACCACCCACAAACCATCGACCAGCAGGACGTGATCGCATTCTTGCAGCATCCGGCATCGCATCCCTCGCGCCCGGACAAGGTCGATTTGATCGAAACCCACGGCGCGCTGGTCTTTCTCGCCGGCGAAGAGGTTTTCAAGATAAAGCGTGCCGTCAAGTTCGATTATCTCGACTTTTCAACCCTGGCCAAACGCAAGGAGATCTGTGAGCGCGAGCTTGCCCTTAACAAGCCTTCGGCGCCGGAGATCTATCTGGATGTGGTGCCCATCACGCAGGATGCAGATGGCACGCTCGCCATAGGCGGCCGAGGTGATCCCGTGGAATGGGCAGTGCACATGCGGCGCTTTGATCAGGAGGCCCTCTATTCAACCCTCGCCAGCCGCAAGAAGATCAGCAACGCGGCCGTCAAAGACCTCGCGGCCGAGGTTGCAAGCTACCATAAGCGCCTGCCCGCAGCATCTGGTGCGGACGGTGCGGAGCGCATCGCAGCAATCATCCATGAACTGCGCGATGGGTTCAGCGAGCTGAAAGAGTTCATCGGGACTGGCGAAGCCAAGGCGTTCATCAGCGCCGCCGAGAGCCGCCTCAAACACGTTGCCCCAACCCTTGACGCCCGCGCCAGTGCCGGGCTTGTCCGCCGCTGCCACGGTGATCTGCATCTCGGCAATATCGTTCAGTTGGACGGCAAGCCGGTGCTGTTCGATGCCTTGGAGTTTGACGAGACACTGGCAACCACAGACTTGCTCTATGAGATGGCCTTTCTGGTCATGGATCTGTGGCACCAGGGTTTGCGGGCTGAAGCCAACCTGTTGCTCAATCGCTATCTGTTCGAGACCGCCGACCTGGAACAGCTCGACGGCCTCGGCGCCCTGGGGCTGTTCATGGCGATCAGGGCCGGCATCCGGTCAATGGTCACAGCTCAGCGTGCTGCACAAATGAGTGAGACCGAACGCTGTGGAACTCCGGAAGCCAGGCAATATCTCCATGATGCGATGGGCTTCCTAGCGCCTTCGCAACCCAGGCTCGTGGCGGTGGGTGGTTTGTCCGGCACCGGCAAATCAACCCTCGCCGCAGAGATTGCCGTTCACATCGGCGCGGTGCCCGGAGCCATCCACATCCGCAGTGACCTGGAGCGCAAACTCCTGTTCGGTGCCGCTGAGACAGAACGGCTGGGCGATGCCTGCTACACGCAGGCTGCGAGCACGAAGGTCTACACAGCGGTCATCACCAAAGCGGCCCAGGTTCTTGCCGCCGGCCAATCCGTCATCGCCGATGCCGTGTTTTCAGATCATTCCTGGCGCCGAAGCATTGAAGGGATGGCAAAGGAGCTTGAGGTTCCGTTCATTGGCCTTTGGCTCGTGGCCCCGGAAGAGGATCTTCTGGAGCGCGTTGAGGCCCGGCGCGGCGATGCCTCAGATGCAACCGCCGACACGGTTCGCCTGCAGCTTACGCAGCCTGCAGACACGGTTTCCTGGGCCGAGATCGATGCCGGCGGCTCGCCTCTGGAAACTCTCATCGCGGCAGATCTGGTTTTGCGGCAGAACGATGCGCTGCGCTTTGATGAGGAATTTGCTCAAACAAGGGCAGCAAGCTAGCGTTAGAGCAACCTCCGAGCAGACGGCAACTTCTGGTCAGAAATAAGTTGCTCGCCCGTAACGACATTCTGGGGCATGTTCTGTTTGAAAATTTATTTTCTTTTTTATCAGCTAGTTACAGGCAAATGGTTTCGTTTCGCAGAATCTGGTTCCGAACCGAAAACACAACTCAATGCACGTTTTAGGATATGTCGCCCTCACCGATGCAGGACTATTTCTGCTTTGCATCCAGCGTTTGCATGTACGCCATCAAATCCATGATCTGCTGATCGGGCATGAACCGCATGGCCAGCATGTCGGTTCCCGGAAACCCGTTCAAAACCTTGTGGAGCACCTGTTCGGGGCGGTTGCGGGAAAGCCAGCCGAGCGAGGATTTGTCCCCGCTCTCGCCTCTCAGATATGCCCGGCCATCCAATTGATGGCAGTTGGAGCAGGCCCCTTCAAAGATCGGTTGCCCCGCCTCAGCAGACCCCTTCGACTGACCCTTTTCGTCCAGCAAGGCCTTGCGGTCATACTGACCCACGCTCAGAAACAGGCCAAGGATCTCGGCCACATAGTCGGGCATCACCGCTGGCGCATAATTGTGCGGCGCGGCCTTAATCTTGTTGGCGATGTTCTTCGGATCTAGACCGGCCATCGCTTTCAGGCTGCGAAAGGCCATCGACTTGCCCGTCGCGCCGCGCTCGCCGTCCGCGCCTGCATAGTCCCAGCCGTGGCACGCAACGCAGCGCCACGTCCCAAGGTTTTGGGAACTCACATAGTCCGGGAAATTCGGATTGTTCTCCTTCGGCGCCTCGATGCCCGTCATCACAAACAGGTTGTCATAAAGCTTGCCACCGATGGACAGAACAAACACCTCGCCCACATTGTCAGCAAGCTTCTGATCGGCGTTCTGTGCGTGCGCGGGAAGGCTAGTCCAGAAGAGCACAACAACCATGGCCGCGATACCCGCAAGACCGGAGGTAGGCCATGAGCGTTGTGCTTTCATGGAAGAACCTGCTCGTATCGTGGTCTAGCGGACCACCAGAACCGAACACGCCGAATGGCGCACCACTTTACCGGCCGTCGAGCCCAGAAGGTAATCCTGCAGGCCTGGCCGGTGCGAGCCGATGATAATGAGATCCGCGCCACAATCTTCAGCAGCTGCCAGAATGGACGTGTTGGCATGACCGGCACGCACCTCCACCTCAACCGGTCCGTCCACCGTGGCTGCAACGCCCTCAAGCTCCTTGTGGGCGTTGGCCTTGGACTTGTCGACCAGCCCGGTGGGAAGTTCCGCCGCCACATAGGAGGGTATGTCCTCAACCACATAGAGCAGCCGGATGCGGCATCCCTCATCCCCAAGCCTCTTGGCGATATCAACCGTGGCTTTGCCCTTGTCGAGATCCGAAAGGTCAACCGGCACCAATATGGTCTTGTACATTGTATTCTCCTTTTCGTGGCGGCACCGTTCTGTGACCGCACCACCACACTAAAGTGTGGGGCAGGCACCGCATTGATTGAGGTCAAACTCAAGCAGGCTAAATCGGCGTGAACGAAGGTCGCTGGATGGCCAACGCCGAACGCACTCTAGCCTTTATCCTCCGCAGCCGACCATGCTGCGAAGCCGCCGGCCAAGGATAGCACGTCAGGGTAGCCCATATCGACAAGTGTCTTTGCCGCCAGTGCCGAACGCCCTCCCGTGCCGCAGTATAGGACCAATCTGCGCTCGGTGGAAATGGCATCATTGTAGATCGGGCTCTCCGGATCCGCCAAGAATTCCAGAAGTCCGCGCGGCGCATGCACCGAGTGTGGAATTGCGCCTTCTTTCTCCCGTTCCATGGCATCGCGGACATCCAGGATCACCACATCCGGATCATCCTGCAGATAGGGCAGGTCCGGCACCGAAACGGTTTCGATCACCGCATTGGCCTCGGCCAACATCTTTTTGAAGCCGAGCTTTAAAGGTCCATTCGCCATTGTCTTTGTCCAGATGTTAGCTGCCGTCCGCGAAGGCGCGGCCGGCTTGTGTGGAAGAGAAGATAGTTCAATTCAAACGATGATCCAAGCTTGCCGGAACACCGGATGTAGGGCACAAATCGGTGCCAAATCGCTGCTCAAGATCATCGAAGTGATGTGCGTTCGGACAGAAGCGGTCGGCGTTCGCCCTTTTGGCTCGTCCGTCGAGCCAACGCTTGCATAAGGTTCTGTGGCGGCAGCGGCTGCACGCGCCGGCCATGAGCAATGTACGCCCACTGTCACTTGCGAGAACATCTGGTCTGAGCCCCCGTTTCGCTGCCATCCTGGCCATCAGGGAGCTGGTTTCCTTTGGCGCACCAAGAGCGGAGAGAAAATCGGCCTTTGACACGGCATCCACCATCAGCTCAGCGCTGCTGCAGCTATTCAGAACCTTGTGCTCCTGGCGATGGACGAGCCATTCACGAACGGCCTTGAGCGTGTCGGTCAACATGGGCCTTCTCCCGTGCACATGAGCGCGTATCAACCCTATGGCCACGCCGTTCAAGGCTCTTTGATCTGGATCAAGCAGAATCAAAGCTCCAGTTCGCCTCAACAATATGTCGGCTTGCAGGCCGAAATCTCGAATTTGGATTTTCCCGGTGCCATATGCACATCGAAGCTGCGCTTGTCTTCACAATGCGCGCGCGCCTTGACGCCGGTGCCCTCTGCCTCGGAAACGTCGGTCAGATAATTCAGCTGACATTTCTCCTCAGCAACAAGTTGCTGTTCCAGCAACGCTTTCCAAGTTTCTTCAGAGTGCGCCGAACCGGCAAGACCAGCACACAGCAGAGCCAACAGCACACCAAGCTTCCAACCAGTCTGCATCGAAACGACCTCGCGGTTCATTTGGTTTTCCGGACAATAGACAACTGCTTTTGGGGCACCATTGATTAGGATCAATGCTTGGCGTCAATTGTTGGGAGACAGTTCGGGGAAAGTGAACAGGAGACGTTTGCAATGGTAGAAAAAGCACACACCGCCGGATGGTTGCCGGACTTGTATGAGCCTTTCAGAAACCTTGGACGTAAGGTGGCAAACTGGTTTGCGCCGAAATCGGAAGCTTCCGTCTCGGCCGACGCTTATCAGGTTGTCATGGAGTTGCCCGGCGTTGAGGCGGAGAACGTTCAGATCACGGCACGGGGCAACGACCTGACCATCCGGGGAGAGAAGAAGTTCGAACACGAAGAAAGCGGCAAGACCTATTTCTTCTCAGAGCGCGAATACGGCGCTTTCCAACGCACGTTCCGGCTCCCGCCCGACGCAGACCACGATGCCATCGAGGCCGACTTCAACAACGGAATCCTGACGGTTAAAATGCCCAAGCAAAACGCCGCCCAGGACGATGACCGGAGCATCAAAATCAACGTCGGCTAGGGTCTCTCACGATGCCGCCAGGGCGAGTTCCGGCCCATAGGCCTTGACCGCCTTGGCAATCACCAGTTCTTCGTTTGTCGGGACAACGCAAACATCGATCGCCGAGCCCGGCGTGCCGATCCTGGCCGCGTTTCGCTGATTGGCGCCGTCGTCCAACTCAACTCCCATCCAGCCAAGCTGCCCGCAGATCAATCGCCGCACCTCGGTGGCATTCTCGCCAATCCCGGCGGTGAACACGACGGCGTCGAGCCCGCCAAGAGCCGTGGCAAGCCTGCCCATTTCGCCGGCCGCCCGGTAGCAATAAAGCTCTACGGCCTCGCGCGCCCGGGCGTCGTCGCTCTCCAGCAAAACCTGCATGTTGTTGCTCAGGCCCGAAACCCCCAGCAGCCCGGATTCGCGGTAGAGCATGTGCTGGACCTCATCAACGCTCATGCCTTTGTTCTTCAACAGGTGCAGCACAACGCCTGCGTCGAGCGTGCCGCAGCGCCGGCCCATCATCAGGCCATGCAATGCGGTGAACCCCATGCTGGTGGCCACACTTTGGCGCCCTTTCATGGCGCACATGCTGGCCCCGTTTCCGAGGTGCGCAACGATCACGCGGCCATCCGCCCGGCCACCCAAATGCTCGCCCAGAACGCCGGCAATGTAGTCATAGGAAAGACCATGAAAGCCGTAACGGATGATCCCCTCATCGGCGAGGGCGCGCGGCAAGGCGAAGAGTTCGGCAAGGCGCGGCTGGGTGCGGTGAAAACTGGTGTCGAAGCAGGCGACCTGCGGCAGACCCGGCGAACGCTTTGCCAGCGCCTTGATGGCCGAAAGGTTGTGCGGCTGATGCAGCGGAGCCAACGGCACAAGCTCTTCCAATTGGACCATGACATCGGGCGTGACCAGCACAGGATGGGCGAAGTTGCGTCCGCCATGAACCACCCGGTGCCCGGCGGCCACCACCTCGAAGCCGGAATTGTTCTTCTCCAGCCAGTCCAGAAGCCGCAAGGTGAGCTCGCCGTGACCCGTGCTCGCCTCAATGTGCTCCAGGCCGTCCTGCACCAGGTTGCGCCCGTCCGCATCGACAGCCTTGAAGGTGGGGGCCCGGCCCACACCCGCGATCTTGCCCGATATGAGTGGCCGGCTGTCGCCGCGCGCTTCGCCGTAGAGCGCGAACTTGATGCTCGATGAGCCGGAGTTGAGGACCAGGATCGCCCGTTTCATGAGACACCTTTGCGGCGTTGATGGATGAACATCTGTGCCAATGCGCAAGAGGCCAGCCGCGAAAGCGTGCCGTCGGCCCGGCTTGTGAGGATCACCGGGACCCGGGCGCCCAGAACGATGCCCGCCGATTCAGCATCAGCCAGATAGATCAGCTGCTTGGCGATCATGTTGCCGGCTTCCAGATCCGGCGCCACCAGAATGTCGGCATCTCCGGCCACATCCGAAACGATGTTCTTGGTCTTTGCCGCCGCCTTGGAGATCGCATTGTCGAAGGCCAGCGGACCATCCACCAGGCCGCCGGTGATCTGGCCCCGGTCTGCCATTTTGCACAGCGCCGCGGCATCCACGGTTGAGGCGATCTTCGGATAGACCGTTTCCACTGCCGAGAGCACGGCGACCCTTGGTTGATCGACCCCGAGCGCCATCACCAGATCAATGGCGTTCTGAACAATGTCGCGCTTGTCATCAAGATCAGGATAGATGTTGATGGCCGCATCGGTGATGAACAGGGCCTTGTGATAATTCGGCACATCGAGAGCGAACACGTGGCTCATCCTGCGCTCGGTTCGCAGCCCGCGTGCGCCGTCAACCACCGCATCCATCAGCTCATCTGTGTGCAGCTTGCCCTTCATTACGGCGTCGGCACGCCCTTCGCGCACGAGCTCCACACACCGTTCGGCCGCCGCGTGGCTGTGGGGCGCGTCGATCACCTCCACCCCGTCCAGGCTGCGGCCCGCCTCCTTGGCGGCAGCGGCAATCTTGGCTTCGGGCCCAACCAGTATGGGCACGATGAGATCTTGAACCTGCGCTTCGAGCGTGCCGATCAGGGAGGTGGTGTCGCACGGGTGCGCCACCGCTGTGCGCACCGGGTCCAATTCCCGCGTGGCGCCGATCAGTTCCTGGTAGCGCGCACCGCGCTCTGCGTCTTGCGCCTGCATGCTGGCATCACCTGATTTTTCCATTACGCCTCGCCTGTGCCATGGACTGGTTTCATGTCGGTACAATGACCTTCTGATCGGGGGATTATTCCAAAGGCCTTGGCTTGCCCTGCTGGTCGAGCGCAACGAAGGTGAAAGCGCCTTCGGTCACCTTCACCCGTTCCCCCAAGCGGCCGCGCAAGGCCCAGGCCTCAAGCCGCACAGAGATCGAGGTGCGCCCGGTGCGTTCAATGGTTGCATACACACACAGGATATCGCCCACATTCACCGGGCGGATAAAGCTCATGGCATTGACGGCCACCGTGGCCACCCGGCCCTTGGCCCGCTGGCCGGCCGCGATGCCGCCCGCAATGTCCATTTGCGACAACACCCAGCCACCGAAAATGTCCCCGCTCGGGTTTGCGTCTGCCGGCATCGCCAGGGTGCGCGTCGTCAGTTCACCCTGTGGTTCGTCATCTGATGGGCTCATGCGGGCAGGCTCCTCTTTCAGGCGATTGTCGGCTTGCCACCGGATAGGCCAAAGGGCCCGAGCATGGCAAGGACCATTGTTCAGCCCGCCCGCCTGTATATGCTCATGACGACGCCGTTTTCCGTGTTGCCGGTTTTGATGAGCTCAAGATCGCAAGGCACGGTGCCACTGCCAAACAGACGCTTGCCGCCGCCCGCCAGAACCGGGAAGGTCCAAAGGCGGAACTCATCAACCAAGTCATGCGCCAGCAACGTCTGCACCAGGCCGCAGCTTCCATGCACCTGCAGCAAGCGGCCCTGTTGTTGTTTCAGGCGCTCAACCTCCGCCGGGACATCGCCCGAAATCGCCAGTGAGTTCGCCCACGTGAGGTTGTCCGGCCGCGACGTGGCGACGATCTTGGTGAGGCTGTTCATGGGGTGGTCCGCACCGGCATGGGCGGCGAACATGTCGTAGGTGTTGCGGCCGAACAGGACGTCATAAGGCTCTGCCATGGCTTCCCGCCCCACCTGCGCCATCACCTGGTCCCAATAGGGGTCGGCCCATCCGCCGCGCTGAAACCCTCCGGATCTGTCCTCCTCCGGCATCTTGGGCGCTTGCATCACACCATCCAGGGTAACGAAGATCAAAACGGCAAGCTCTCTCATCACGTTTCCTTTCTGCCAAGCAAGGCCTCTCACGCAGCCTGCCGGAGCCAGTGCGCGAATGTCTCGACATCCCGGCTTAAGGATGCCCCGGCCGGCAGCGCAAGATGATATCCGTAATTGGACAATTCATAGGGCGCCAACCGGTAAAGCGTTCCGGTCTCGATCTCCTGCTCAACCAGGCTGTCGTTGAGCGCAACGCCCTGCCCGTCGATCACCGCCTGAACCCGCACATTCGGGTCCGGCACGACCAGCGTGTCGGCCCGCTCGGTGTAGGCCAGTCCGGCCACATCGTACCAATGAGACCAGGCGTTGCTGTCGTCACGGTCGCGCAGCAAGGTGAAACCGTTGAACGCTTCGGCAAGCCCCAAGGTCTGAACCCGCCGAAGGGCCTCAGCATCACCCGTCGGCCATGCCGGGCACGCAAACAGGGGCTCGGTGGCCACATCCGTCCAATCACCACGTCCCCAGCGGATGGCCAGATCGATCCCCTCGGCCTCAAGGTTCAAAAGATCAATCATCGGCTGGATCCTGAGCCGGATCTCCGGATGCATGAGCATGAATTCCATCAGACGCGGCGAAAGCCACCTGGAGGCGAAATAGGTGGTCACGCCGATGGTCAGGACGCGGTCTTTCGATTTCCTGATCCCCTCAATGGTCCGCTCAATACCCTGCAGGGCCGACTGCGCGGACGCCAGAAGACTTGCTCCCTTCTCCGTCAACCGGATGCCCCGTGCCAGCCTCTGAAACACCTCAAAGCCCAGCTCGGCCTCCAGCTGCTTGATCTGATAGCTCACCGCCCCCTTGGTCAGGCCGAGTTCCTCAGCGGCAGCAGAAAAGCTCCCAAGGCGGGCAATGGCCTCAAAGACCGGGATTCTGTCAAACGATCTGAAGCGCATGTTTTTTCGATCAAATTTTTTAAACGATAGTGCAAATGTTTTGCATTTTCAATCGAAGAAAGATGCCTGATGATGCCAGAAATCCATAAAAACGCACATTGGCCAAAACTCAAGGGTCAGATAAGTTGCACGCAAAGCGATTAGAAAAATCTCAGAGCAAGACCTCGCCAAGCGCGGCGCGCCGGGGCGGGCGCCATGGCCGCCGGCACCGGGCCGCAGCAGATGCTGCAAGCCCAGCGGCCCAGCCCCAGCCGAAGCGCAACATTCCCGCCTACGAGCTGCTGGATGAGGACGCCCTGGCGCGTTTGGAAGAACAAGCCGACTGGATCCTGCACACTGTGGGCGTTGAGTTTCGCGGGGATGCCGCTGCACTGGACCTCTTCGCAGGCGCCGGCGCGCGCATTGAAGGTGAACGCGTCTTCTTTGAGCCCGGACACCTGCGCAGCTTGTGCGCCAGCGCACCTGGTGAGTTCAAGCTGCACGCGCGCAACCCGGCAAAAACCATCAGCCTTGGCGGCGACAACATTGTGCTGATGCCGGGCTACGGCTCGCCCTTCGTCACCGATCTCGATAGGGGACGCCGCTACGCCACCCTGGGAGACTTTCAGAACTTCGTGAAACTCACCTATCTGACCCCCTGGCTGGCCCATTCGGGCGGCACGGTCTGCGAGCCCACCGATGTGCCGGTGAACAAACGCCATCTCGACATGGTCTATAGCCATCTGCGCCACTCAACGAAGCCGTTCATGGGCGGCGTCACCGCGCCGGACCGGGCCGAAGACAGCGTGCAAATGGCGCGCATCGTCTTTGGCGGGAAGTTCCTGGAGGACAACGCGGTGATGCAGGCCAACATCAACGTGAACTCACCCCTTGTCTACGACCACACCATGTCGAGTGCCTTGCGGGTGTATGCAGAGGCCAATCAGTGCGTCGCCGTTTCCCCGGCCATCTTCGGCGGCGCCATGGGGCCGGTTTCGCCTGCCGCCATTGTGGCCCAAACCCTGGCTGAGGCCATGGCGGGCATTGCCCTGGCCCAGCTTGTGCGCCCCGGCTGCCCTGCCGTTCTCGGCAGTTTCCATTCCACGATGAGCCTCAAATCCGGCGCCCTCACCTTCGGAACGCCCGAGGCCGGCCTTGCCACCATGGCGCTGTCGCAGCTCGGCCGGCGGCTTGGCGTTCCGGTGCGCTCCGGCGGTGGCCAGATCACCGCCTCCAACGCCCCCGACGCCCAGGCCATGCAGGACAGCACCAACGCCATGTGGTCCACCCTCATCTCCGGCGCCCACCAGGTGTGGCATGCGGCCGGCTGGCTGGAAGGCGGCCTCACCATGTCCTATGAAAAGTTCATCCTCGACAGCGACAATTGCGGCGCCATGCTGAAGCTCATCCATGGCCTTGAGGTGAGCGCGGAAACTCTGGCACGCGATGCCTATGGCGAGGCGGGGCCCGGCGAGAACTTCCTCTCCACCGGCCACACTATGCGCAATTTTGCTTCTGCCAATTTCGAACCGGCCGTGCCCGAGGCCGGCCCCTACGAAACATGGCTCGAGAACGGAAGCCTCACCGCAGCAGAGCGGGCCAATCACCGCTGGAAGGCTCTGCTGGCCTCATACGAGCCCCCGCACATGGACGAAAGCACCGATGAGGCTCTGAAAGACTTCATGGCGCGCCGAAAAGCGGCGATGCCGGACGAATGGTACTAACCAGCTTGGAGACCCCAATGACCGAAGAACTAAGCCGCACCTCTGCCCTGGCCGCACGCCACACGGCCCTTGGATCGGGCTTGGAAGACTGGAACGGAATGGGCACGGCCTGGACCTACAGCACCGACCCGAACGATGAACATGACGCCGTGCGCGAAGGCGCCGGCATGTTCGACATGTCGCCCCTGAAAAAGGTCTTTGTGCGCGGGGCAGATGCGATGGCAGTGCTGAACCACCTCACCACCCGAGAACTCGCGCGGGTGGAGCCGGGCCAAGCTGCCTATCTGTCCGTGCTGACCGATCAGGGCACCATGGCCGATGATGCCATTGTCTCCAACAATGGCGGCGATGAGTGGATGATCGTTCACGGCTCCGGAGACACCATGGCGCTGCTTTGCGCCTCGGCGGAAGGCCGGTCGGTGGCGCTTGAGTTCACCGATGACCTGCACGACATCTCGGTCCAAGGCCCTCAGTCCTTGAGCATCCTGAATGCACATTGCGATGATGATCTCAGCAGCATGGGCTATTTCCATCACGCGCCGGCAACCCTGTTCGGCCATCCTTGCAGGATCTCGCGCACAGGCTATTCAGGAGAGCGCGGCTATGAGGTTTTTGCCGGCGCAAGCGCAGTTGGCGAGATTTGGGATGGATTGGCGGCGGCTGGCGTCATGCCCTGCTCGTTCACGGCACTGGACAAGGTTCGCATCGAAGCAGGGCTTCTGTTCTACGGTTACGATATGACCACCGACCATACCCCATGGGAGGTGGGTCTCGGCTTCACTGTCAACCGCGCCAAGCCCGCGTTCCGCGGCCGCGAGGCGCTTTTGGCCGCCGAAGGCAAAGAGAAGATCCGCAACGTCTGCCTGGTGATCGACCATGATGACATGGTCAATGGCGGCGAGACTCTGCACCTCAACGGCTCTGAGGTGGGCGTGGTCAACAGTCCTTGCTATTCCCACCGCATGAGCAAGTCTTTGGCGCTTGCGCATGTCTCCCCCGCCGCCGCGGGCGCAGGAACGAGCCTCAAGGTCCAAGGCGATGGCATCGACACGTCTGCAAGCGTGGTGGCCATGCCCATCTATGATCCGGAAAAAGCAAAGACACACAGCTGAGGCCCCAGCCATGGCAAGGGTGATGCGGCGAGCTTGAATTCTGTCGCACGGGCGCTACCCTTGCGGCCAGAAGGCCGGAACCGGCCTGATCAAAGGGTGCACGATGGCGAACGGACGAGATTTGAATGCCCAGATGGCCGGTCGCAATGACTGGCTGGCTCAAGTGCAAGAGGCCGCCATCGATCCGGAACGGGAGATTGTCGATCCTCACCACCATCTTTGGACCCGTGGCGGCGCGACCTATGAGTTGGCCGAGCTTTGGGCCGACACCGACGCCGGGCACAATGTGGTGCAAACGGTATTTGTCGAATGCCACGCCGGATATCGCGAGGAGGGGCCCGAACATCTCAGACCAATCGGGGAAACCGCGTATGTGGCGGCCATGGCCGAAGCCTCCGCCGCCGATCCGGCGCGCGCCACCATTGCCGGGATCGTCGCCCATGCGGACCTGCGGCTTGCGCAGTTGGACCAGGTTTTGGACGCTCATGTCGAGGCCGCGCCGGGCCTCTTCTGCGGCATCCGCCACGCCGGAGCGTTCGAGCCGAATGCCGAGGCTCTGAGCATTCCCGGCCGCGGTCCCGGAGGCCTCTACTCGGACCCTGATTTCCGACGCGGCGTTACCAGACTGGGCGAACGCGGCCTGACCTATGACACCTGGCATTACCACCATCAAAATGTTGATTTCCGTGCCATGGCGGCCGCGGTGCCCGGCACGATACTGGTGCTCGACCATTTCGGCACACCTCTGGGTGTTGGCCCGTACGCGGGTCAACGCGGCGAAATCTTTGCCCGCTGGAAGGACGATATCGCAGCAATTGCAGAGTGCCCCAACGTTGTCGCCAAACTCGGCGGAATGGCCATGCCCGACAATGGCTATGGCTGGCATGAGCGTGAGCGCCCGCCCACATCCGATGAGTTCGTTGAGGCACAAGCGCCCTGGTATCACCACACCATCAACTGTTTCGGGCCGGAACGCTGCATGTTTGAAAGCAATTTCCCGGTGGACCGTGCCTCAATCAGCTACCCGGTTCTGTGGAACGGGTTGAAGAAGATCGCAGCCGCCTATGATGAGGGGGCGCAGGATGCCATGTTCAGCGCCACGGCACGGCGCACCTACGGCCTTCCGCAGCCTGCGTGAACGCCGCATGCTTCGCCTTGTCGGCAGATAAATTTTGCATTAACGCTAGGCCGCTAGGATCGGGCGAATTTGCGAACCCCTGTTCGCCTTTCTGCAAGGTTGCAGCCGATGGTACCGACTGTTCTATTCCGTTCTCTCCTCATCGCGGCCGCCGCGATTGGGCTTAGCGCCTGTAAGACCGGCCCGTCTTTGGATGATATCGACGGCGGCGTTCGCAGTGCGTCCTACAGCAAGCCACATTTCGGCTCGCTCGGGGCCCGCAACTGCCTGATGCGGGCAATGTATTTTGAATCCATCCGCTCCAGCCGCGAGGGCCTGCTTGCCGTCGGCACGGTTGTGATGAACCGCGTGGAATCGTCCAAATTTCCCAACACCGTTTGCGGCGTGGTGGGCCAACGCAGGCAGTTCGCGTCTGGCGTTCTCAGCCGCAAAATGCGCGGCAACCAGAAGGAACTGGCGCAGTTGGCCGATGCCATCCTGGCAGGCAAACGCCACCGGGGCGTGAAAAAGGCCAAGTTCTTCCACACCGCCGGCCTGAAGTTTCCCTATAAGAACATGCACTATGTGCTGGTTGCCGGCGGCAACGCTTTCTACGAAAAGCGCAGCCGCAAGAGACGGCGGCGCGGTTAGAACTCCGGTTCCGTTGGGGCCGTGGGTTGCTGGGGTCCATCACCGCTCAGGCTGAATCCCCTCACACTGCTTGACAAAGCTCAGCAGCAAATCCTTGTCGATCGGCTTGCCGCAAAGCAGCCTTACATGTTTGCTGGGCTTGCCCGAGCCGCGCAAAACGGCATCCGGGTCCGACAGTTCGGCACTTCTGAGGAAGCCGAAATTGACGTGCTCCTTTGCGCCGAACAGATAGATCACCGGGGTGCCAAGGGCGTTGACGATCACCGGCGCCCCATATTGCATCGCTTCTGAAGATCCCGGCAACGCCCGCAAAGCGAATTCTCTTAGTTCCTTGATCAGCGCAGCCACCAAGGGCGTGCGCGTCTTGATATAGTCATCTACGGTCTCATTCTTGCGTGCCATCTGCCCCTCCAACTGTCTTGGCAGTGTGGACGGCCGGAATGTCCCATGCTTCAGCGAGCTTTCCATCGACAATCCGCCAGATCGCAAGGGCGTCAATGGACAATCCTTGCCCCTCAACCGACAGCGTGTCTCTGACATGGGCCACAACCAGTTCATCGCCAAAAGCACTGGCCGAAAGCGGTTCTACTTTGAAGGTGCCGCCGGTCTCGATTGCAAGCTTTCCGAAAAAGGCCTGAAGTCCGTCCAGCCCCAAATAGTCGCCTTCAAGATCCGGCAGTTTGGGATTGAAGTAATGCCAGACGAACTCCGGCGCAAACAGGTCGGACATGGCGCCGAGATTGCCGAGATCCAATTTGCCCAACAGCTCGATATTCGGGTGATCCACAACCATGGTGATGCTCCATTCCTGGTGTGTGGGATCATTGCGAGGACCGGTGCATCCTGCCTTGATATGCGTCAACGGTCGTCGGGTACCGGCCACCATAGGAGCTGCAACAGGCCTACCCGTCAGGTCGCTGAATCAAAGAATTGAAGAGGTTTTGGTTGCGGGGGCAGGATTTGAACCTGCGACCTTCAGGTTATGAGTCAATAAATCAGCAATTTCCAAGTGTTTCCCTAAATGGATGAATGTGCATTAATATATTGATGTTAATGTGTTATATTGATTTTCCAATTTCTCTAGATGGATAAAGTTTCCATTCACGGTGGCGACTTAGTGGCGACTTTTTTTGGACATCGTGAGATTCAGGGAGTTCAGTATGGCAAGCCAAAGACTGACCAAAAGGGCAGTTGATGAACTGCAGCCGAGAGACAAACAATACGTCTGCTACGATGTCTCGCTGGCAGGCTTTGGAGTGAAGGTTTACCCATCTGGGCGCAAGTCATTTGTCGTTGAATACCGCCCTGGTGCCGGCGGGCGCCGAGTAGCCAAGAAGCGGCTTGTCATCGGGAAGTTCGGAACGATGACGTGCGAGCAAGCACGAAACTTTGCCCGCAATCAACTGGCCGAAGTTCAACTTGGGGCTGATCCGAGCTGGCAGAAATCTGCGACACGCAAAATGTTGTCCTTTGAGGAGATGGGAAAGGAATATCTCAAAAAAGCCGCTCCAAGCAGATTGAAGCAGTCCACAATCACAAACTACGAAATCAATCTACGCCGCCACGCCAATCCACATCTTGGCAAGATCAAGATCGCCGATATCGCTCGATCAGACCTGACCCAAATGCACAGCACAATTGGAGCCAAGTCTCCCGTGACGGCGAATAGGGTATTGGAAACCGTATCCGCTGTGTTTCGATACGCCCAAGATATCGGCGCTGTTGAGGAAGGATATAACCCAACGCAGGGAATTCGCTCATTCAAAGAAAAGCGGCGTGAGCGTTATCTGTCGGAAGATGAATTCGTCCGGCTCGGCGAAGCGCTTGAACTGGCTGAGAACGAGGGCATTCCATGGGCAAACCTCGACAGAGAAGCTCAATCGAAGCATGCCGTAAAAGAGGCAAATCAACGGACCGTTTTCTCCAGTTCGGCCGTTGATGCAATCAGGTTGTTGATTTTTACCGGCTGCCGGCTTCGGGAAATCCTGCATCTCACATGGGAAGAAGTAGACCTGGAACGCGAACTCCTCTTCCTGGCCGACAGCAAGACAGGCGCGCGTGCCGTCGTCTTGAACAACCTCGCTCAAGACATCCTGAACCGACAACCACGCAGCAGCAGATTTGTGTTTCCAAGTGAATTCAAAACCATAGATGCGGATGGAAATCTGGAAGAGAGGCCCCTTGTCGATCTGAACAAACCATGGCGAGCCGTGCGCCGCCATGCAGGCATTGAGGATGTGCGCCTTCATGACCTTCGCCACAGCTTTGCGTCAGTCGGGGCCAGCGCCGGCATGGGACTTCCAATTGTTGGCGCATTGCTGGGGCATAAACAAGCCGCAACCACCGAACGGTATGCTCATCTTGACGCCAGCCCTCTCCGGCAAGCCTCAGATGAGATTGCCGCTAAGATCGCTTCATCCATGGGAGTTGTGGCCCGCTGCTAGCATAATGATCCGTATAAGCTCGCAAACGGCTCGGAAGACTATGGATTTGAAACTAAAGCGTGCGATGCGTCTTCTAGGCGGTCGAGTGTTGGAGTCCTTGGATCACTTGGCCATGCTAACAATGAAAAGAAGGACACCAACCAAACAAACACCAAAGATCCAGGTAAGCACAACTTCTTGTGCTAGCAGCTCTTCAGGATTGTGATTTTCATCGTAAGTCATCGCAGAGGCCTCACCGGTCAACGGGTCCCCCGAACATTGGTGGAGTTTAACACGTTCCTGTGCTCGCGTCTGCGGTGCTCTAATAAGCCTCGATACTGTTGCGCACCAAAGCGCACCCATTCGCTTGGACTGCAGTGTTGCAAAACCACAGGCAAACGCATCGTCGCCAAAGGTCTCGATGTAAGACGGTGCAGATGGCGTAACAAATACGCGCCTGACCGGATAGGGTTAGATCTGACGCGGAGGGGGAAAACGATGTACCGAGTTGCACTCACTGCACGCCACGGCGCGAGTGTGGCATTGGCCCTGTATTAATTTCTCTTCGCCGACCAAGCAGTCTTACATGCTTGGCCGGCAAACCTGAGTGCAGTTCGAACTAGTCCACATTATCAGGAATTAAACCGGCCAGCTTGATGTACGATGGGCAACTCGTACCACATCTTTTGCCGATCTCGTTGAGTTGCTCGCGAGCTGCGGAAACGTCGCCCTTCTGAAGGAGTGCTTCGCCCATATACTCTCGAGCGAGCACGAAGTCCGGATTAATTCCGAGCGCGCGTCGGTAATATGTGAGACCTTCCTCGACGCGGCCCGACTTGCGCTTGGCGAACCCAAGGTAGTTCAGTACGCGTGGGTCATCTTGATTTTCAACCCGTTGGAGCATTGTGATGGCCTCGCCGAAGCGCCCATTCTTCGCTAACCAATAACCCGCCTGGTAAATTTCTTCGTCTGTGGAGGGGTTTCCAGGCGCAAAGCTATAGCCTTTGCATTTCTTCCATTTTTTGGTTCCCTTGCGATACTTTTCGCAAGGGTCGGATCCAGCCGCCAAAGCTGGCGGCGTTGTGGTTGGAGTCCCGGTGACGGCCAGGCCCGCCACGAATACAGCAGAGCAGACACTAACTAATACTGATCGGCGGATGTTCATTGTGTTCTCCTAACTGTGAGGTTTCAGTCGAAACGAACAGACAATTGCTGGGGATCACAACCAGCCATCTAGTGGGTGATCACAATCTTGTGGGCTAAATAACTGGATCGCGAAAACAAGATCTTACTTCAGTGACCCAGCAACCTATTTTTCTCGTAGCAATAAAAACTGAATTGATCGACGAAAAGCTAGCGAGTGCGGGGCACCCATGGCTGCCTCACGCTCGCAATCGGACATTATGAGCAACGGCTTCTCCTTTTGTCGCATGTTAGCGCTAGGACTAGGTATCGCAGTTTGCGTAAGCCTTTTTTCAGGCGGCAGCGTTGTTGCTGTCCAAAAGAACCTGGATCTCTCCGATTTCTGGCGATCTGTCTTTAAACGACCCGATCACGCGGCGGCAACGCTAGCTTCCGACCCAACGATCGCCGGAAAAATTGAACTTGGCCGGCGTTTTTTTGAAGACCCCCGTCTTTCTGGCGGCAACGACAGTTCGTGTGCGAGCTGTCATAAGCCAGCACTGGCGTTCACTGATGGTCTTGCTAGGGCGCTCGGGAGTAGTGGGACACCTCTTAAAAGAAACACACCAACGCTTTTTAATCTCGCTTGGAGCCCCCGGTTCAACTGGGACGGGAGCGTGACCAGCCTCGAAAGTCAGGCAGTTGCGCCAATTACTCGCCCAACCGAAATGAACGGAACTTTCGGAGCAATTATCGAGGTGATCCAAAGGGATCCAGAGTTGTCAAAAAGGTTCAGACAGGCGTTTGGTTCTGTGGCCGTCACGAAGGACCTGATTCTCAGCGCCCTGGCTTCGTATGTCAGATCCCTTATCTCGCCCAAGACGCGTTTCGACGCATGGATAGAGGGAGATAATTCAGCGTTAAGCGAGACTGAGGTCGCTGGGTTTCGCTTGTTTGTTGGCGCGGCAGGTTGTGTCAGCTGCCATGCAGGTTGGCGCTTCACAGACGACGAGTTGCACGACATTGGCCTCGATAATGAACTCTCCCACGGGGGCCGGTTGAAAGCGCAAAATTTCAAAACCCCTGGCTTGCGTGAATTGTCTCGCAGCGCCCCTTATATGCACGACGGATCGATGGGCACGCTGGAGCAAGTGGTCGATCATTACGTTGACGGGTTCGTCGATAGACCGTCTCTGTCCAGCAACATGTCCCGCGGCCTCGTGCTGGAGGATGATGAGAAGTCCGCGCTGGTCGCTTTTCTGCTGTCCCTGTCGAGCAATGTGCGGCCATAGGACTAGTGTGCGCAACAACGGTGTCGCACTCTTCATGTTGCCGATGGTTACAAGGACTTCTTTTGGGTCTGATCATTGCGCTGAATGCGCCTGCAAAGTTCCCGGGCCGATTGAAGTGGCGGGCGTCGCGTATGGGTCA
>CAJHYS010000137.1_pt1 | contig 25038 bp, 20 predicted proteins | sample 9198801 | NCBI WGS metagenome assembly CAJHYS01 (sample SAMEA7708368, study PRJEB35096) | sediment metagenome | biome: marine neritic benthic zone biome [ENVO:01000025]; feature: sediment [ENVO:00002007]; material: shallow marine sediment [ENVO:03000034] sea grass bed [ENVO_01000059] ...
ATTTATTCTATACGCACATTTTTTATAAAATATGTTCTAAACGAGTAATTATGAAGAATGTCTTAATTCCTCGCGGTAGAGCCGGAAAGCGGCCCTCTGCGCCGCTTCCTCTCAACCAAGGCGCGACAGTATGCGTCGGCGAAACCGCTAATGGGGACTTGAGTTTGAAGGAATTTCCGGAGACATTTCCGACCAACATTTCAGTAAAATTCGTATCTGGCGAAATCAGCTTGAGAGGCGGGCCGCGTATTGGGCTTGTCCTCCGCACCCGATTGGAGGCGTCACATGGTCAACAGCTTCATGTTTTGGCTCATCGTAGCCATCGTTATCATTCTCATTATCTGGTGGGCGCTAGGACGCAACGGGAAGAACACACCGGCCGGCACCGCAACCCCTGAAAACCTGGCAGAATCCAAACGGCTTCCACCAGATTCCAGCGGCACCAACGTCCATCCGGCGCGTGCTGCCCCATCTGGCAGCGCGGCTGCCAGCGCGGCCGCTGCCCCGGCGAAACCGACCTCGAGCGCAAGGGCGGCCGCCCAGTCCAAGACACCGGCAAAGGCCCCGGCAAAGGCAAGAGCCCCGGCCGCCAAGGCCAAACCTGCAGCCGCCAAGGCAAAAACGACCGCGGCCAAGGCGAAACCCGCAGCCCGCACGGCGCGCGCGAAGGACGAACTGCAGCGCATCAGCGGCATCGGCCCCAAGATCGATGGCCAACTCAAGGCCATGAAGATCACCACATACGCCCAAATCGCCGCCTTCAAGAAGGCCGACGTTGACCAGGTGAACGAGAAGTTGAAGTTCAAAGGCCGGATCGAGCGCGAAGAATGGGTGCAGCAGGCCAAACTGCTGGCGGCAGGCAAAGAGGCCGCATTTGAGAAGAAATACGGCTCAGGCTCCAAGAAATAGCGCTTCGGGCCAATCCAAGGCAGGATCGCGCACCCGCCGCTCGTAGGGCAAGGGCAAAAGAGCGGCAGGTTAAGCTCCGCTCAAGGGTATTGTTCTATGAGTGCTCGATCTTGGCATTTTCATGCCGAGGCCGAATGACTTTGAAGAACCTTGAGACGGCCCATGATGAATGCGTATGGCGATGTATTGATTGTAGATGATGACGCCATCGTGTGTGCGGCCCTTCGTGCCTATCTTGAGGCCTTGCCCGTCGGCGCCGTTCACGAGGCGCCGGATGGGGCAACGGCCGCAGAGATTGTGCGCGGGCATTCGGGTTCATTCGATCTCATCGTGACGGACCTCAGCATGCCGGATGAAGACGGCATTCAGTTTTTGCGGCGCTTGCACGACCATGGATTTCGCGGCGACGTGGTGATTGCAAGCGGCCGTGACGGCGCGATCATCGAGACGGCCCGGTCGCTGGCACAAGGTCATAATCTGAGGCTGCGTGGCTGCATTTCCAAACCGCTGACAAAGCCAAAGCTCGATGCGGTCTTTCTAGCCGAGACCACACCGGCGGCGCCTGCCGGGCCAGCACAGACGCTTGATGCCGGCACCCTGTCACGGCTCTATAAAACCGGCGGCATTGTGCCTTACTTCCAACCGCAGATCGCGGTTCGCACCGGAAAGATCGTCGGCGCCGAGGCGCTTGTGAGGGGCGAGGATGAGGAGCTCGGACACCTGGGCGCCTATGAGCTGGTTTCGGCCGGCCGCGCCCATAACATGATGGGCGAGCTTACCGATATCATGGCACGCAAAACGTTTGAGCAGCTCAGCAGCTGGCAGCGTCAGGGCTTGCAGGTTGATGTTGCCCTGAACATCGACCCGCAGCAGCTTTGCGAGCTGGACCTGCCGGACCGGCTTTCAAGCCTGGCACGCGAATTGGACGTGCGGCCCGCAAGCATCATCGTCGAGGTCACCGAGGAGAGCCTCAATGACAGCGTCCTGCAGGTTATGGATGTCTTGGCCCGCTTGCGCATGAAGGGCTTCCGCACCTCTTCGGATGACTTTGGCACCGGGCGCTCAAACATCGACATGCTGCAGTCGCTGCCCTTTACCGAAATGAAGCTCGACCGCTCCTACGTTTCCAGGGCGCTCACCCACTCGTTTGCCGATGTAGCCATCCAAACGGCTGTGAAGCTGGCAAAGGTGTCTGGCCTGGAGCTGGTGGCCGAAGGCATCGAGACGCAAGAGCAGATTCGCTATCTGGTGGACCTGAAGGTGGACGTTCTGCAGGGCTACCTGTTTGCCAAACCCATGCCGGCGGCGCTGTTTGAAGCCTGGTACCGCGGCCAAGACGGCTATGTGTCTGCCGACCTGTTCAGAACCGAACGGGTGCCGGCAACTTTGCCTGTTGCGTGAACTGGCGCTCCGGCAAGGGCGGGACGCCGGCGCACTTAGAGCGGCCCATTCTCATATGAGCTCAGCCTACAAGTCATCATCCAAGTGTGTCGTCCTCGGGCCTGACCCGAGGGCGGCAATGCAAAAGGTCTGTTCGAAGCGCTCATGGCGAGACAGCGCGCAAGACACGGCGCATCAAATGTCCGCAACCTTAACTGGCATTTAGGCGAGCTATGCCAACCTGGCGATCGCAGGTCTATTTGCCTATCTGCCCGCTCTCAAAAGCAGCCTAATTGTCCACGAGAAGGCAGCCGAATTGAGCCTGGAGGACGTGGCGGGTCCGCCCAGCCGGCAACACGGAACACTGAACTCCATCAGCCCTTTGATCTGGGCACAAAAAGCCATCAAAGCTATCAGGCAGCCTGCGGCCCCTTGTGCCAAGAACTATTGATCGCTTCAAAGGCCGACATGGTAACGGTGCACTTGCCGCGGCAGTCAATGTCGATGTCATACCGGTTCGGCGAGAGAGCTTCGTGCCGGCCGCTGCCCCGTCCGGCAGGCGGGTATCCCGGGCTCCAGGGAAGGCCCTGTTCGCAGAACGAGGTGGCGAGGCTCTCGCCAATGCCGAGAATCTCGTTGATCTCCTTCGTGGCCTGCAAAGGGCCGATTACCTCGGCAGCGTGCCCCAGGATTCAAACCCAAGGTTGGCTTGGCCGCCGGGGTACATCAAACTCGCATACCGTCTCAATATTCCATTTGGGACAGTTCTGGATATCCAATCATCCTGCCTCGCGTGGCGCGCGAGCGCATTTGGCCGTGGTTGCATTTGAGTGCAAGATCACAACACTCGAAACAGACCGACCCTTAGCGGCAGAAGAACTGGAGAAAAGCTTTGAGCCAAAGCACATCGCGGAATGAACGGTACAGAGTCCCAAAAAACCGCCTTGTTTTCCAATATCTCAAGAGAACTTTTCGGGGCAAATGTCCAATAGTGCCCTGGGGGGGAATCGAACCCGCCGAAATCCGGTTCTGAAACCGAAAGGTCTTGCCACTAAACGACCAGGGCCAAAATATCCGGGCAGAGCGCTAGTCGGACTGCCGGTGGGGAGCATACATGATTTCATCGAACGCGTCATTCTCCGCCAGTTCCTTGTCGAGGAAGACCCGGTCCTCATCATTCACGACCAGGTGTTTCTCATCATGGCCCCGTTCCACGAAGCTGCCAATGCGCTCGCGCAGCTGCTCGGAGGTTTGGCCGGCGCTCAGGTCATTGACATTCCTCAGACGAGACATGGGAACGGCGCCAAACGGAAGGAGAGGAACTCGCCGCCGCCCTGCCCGGACAACTCGTCCGTTGCCCGTCACAGAGCGCTTGGATCGGTCAAATGCCAAACTGTTTTGTATCAACCCACTCCATCTGCAGCAGCGACCAAAAATCAAGTGCAAGCTTGTCGGTCACATATTGATAAGGCATCCAGCCATACCCCTTGTCGCCCCAGCTTTTGCCCCACGAGTTGCGGATCAAGAGTGCGCCAGTTGTGGTCTCGTTGCACCAGGTATTCGTGATCTTCTTTTTGTCGTCGTAGCCGACTGCCACGATCGCATGGCCCCACTCGGCCTGCTCGTCGGCGCAGGGGTATGGAATATCGCCTTTCACATCTGCTGCATCGAACGAGGGAAATCCCCAAAACCCAAACATGGAGGGAATCCCTGCCGCCAGATATTTCTTAACATCGGCCAACACAGCCTCGCCCCCAATGTCGGCCCCTGCCGGATCATGGCAGAAATAGCACAGCGCCTCATAGTTATCGGCTATGGAGTACACAAAGGACGGCGGATCGACATCGAAATCAGGATCAGCGTCTGTGTACGGCCAATACTGCTCGTCCGGCACCCCACAGAGCGTCAGCGCCCCCATTGTGTTTCTGAGCCAGGCGCCCGTGTCCCCGGTCACTTGCATCAGGTTCCGGGTTGTCTTGTAGACGAACAGGCGGGAGCCTTCGATGTGCTCGTTAAACGCTCTGCGCTGGAAGTACTCAACAATCCCCACCCCGGCCTGCGCCGTGCATGACCCCAAACTTCGCTGATCCTCGATAGGCGAACACCATTCGGTCAGGTCGACCGACGAAGGGAGTGCCTTAAGCTTCTTCTTCTTTTTCAAGCCCAACTTCTTAGACATTTCCGCAATCACAGGATTGCTTTCTGTGTAATCACGCAAATCGGGCAACGGCGGCAACCAGCCAGTTCCCAATGACGTTTTCATTTTTGACAATTTTACAGATTTATAGCTTGAATACATATTTGTTCTCCATTCATCCAAATAAATACAATATTAAATTCTTGATAACATATTTAGATAAACAATTTCAACTTTATTGTTTTATATTTCTAGAAGAAAATATCTAACCTTCAATGGACATAACAATTCAATAAGACAAATGAACTCTCTGCAATAAAATGGCCCAACAATCGCGCCCGGGTCAGGCGGAAACTCTTGACCCACGGGGTCCGGAGCTACATGTTTTGCGCATGCCCTCTGCCCATGAACAGCACAAAAGGATTGCCCGCTGCGGCTGCGGCGATCTGTTGGTGACCACCCGCGGCGCGCCTGACGAGGTGCATGCCTGCAGTTGCTTTGCCTGCCAGCGTGAAACCGGCAGCGTGTTCAGCTATTGTGCGGTGTTTCCCAAAAGCGCGGTGTCGTTCTCCGGCCAACCGAAATTCTGGCGCCGCACGGTGGCATCCGGGCGCTGGATGGAGACCATCTTCTGCTCCACCTGCGGCACCACGGTCATGTGGCGCGCAGAACACTCGCCCAAGAGCATAGGCGTTGCCGCGGGCTGCTTTGCCGATCCCGACTTCCCCGCGCCCACCGTGATGTGCTGGACCTCCCGTGCCCACCGCTGGCTGACGCCGCCTAAGGGGGTGGAGCTGTTTCAAAAAGAACCTGAGTGAGGTGTGCGGGCGCGCAGGTGGTGGCGCCTTCATTGTCCCTGGCCTTCCCTATCGTCATCCCTGCTCTCCCCATTCGTCATCCGCGGATCCGGGGGCGGCGGGCTTTGAGCTTTGCGGTCGTGGGCCCCGGATATTTGCTGGCGCAAATTCCGGGGTGACGGGAGGGAGCGCAAATTCCGGGGTGACGGAGGTTAGAGTTTCCCTGCATGCCTGCGAAAGCAGAGATCCATAGCCCTGAACAAGCGACACGCTCCCCGCCACGGGCCCCTGCTTTCACAAGAGGTGCAGCAGCGCAACAGGGGCGCGGGGCGGTCTTAAGCCGTCAAAGGAACGATCTTGATCTCAACCCGGCGGTTCTGTGCCTTCCCGGAACGGCTGGCGTTGCTGGCCACGGGCTGTGTTTCCCCGGCGCCAACAGTTTCAAGCCGGCGGCCGTCCACAAGCTGGGTCACCAGATAGCGCGACACGGATGCAGCACGGGCTTCGGAAAGCTGCTGGTTGGATTCCGTTGAGCCATCGCTGTCGGTGTGGCCGATCACGTCCACGATCGACTTGTTGTACTCGTTGAGCACGATGGCAACGGAGTTCAGCACTTCAAAGAATTGCGGCTTGATCTCAGAGCGGCCCACGTCGAACGTGATGTTGCTCGGCATGTTCAAGATGATGTCGTTGCCCACCCGGGTGACGCTGACGCCGGAACTGGCCAGGCGGTTGCGCAGATCCGCTTCCTGCTTGTCCATGTAAAGGCCCACACCGCCGCCGGCCAGAGCGCCGATGCCGGCGCCGATGAGCGCGGCCTTGCGGCTGCCGTCGATGATGCCGCCGGCTGCGGCGCCCACGATGGCGCCCGCGCCTGCACCAATGGCCGTGTTGGAAATCTTCTCTTCGCCCGTGAACGGGCTGGTTGAACAGGCGCCCAGCAACAGTGCAGCTGCGGCTGCCGAATAGATAGGTTTCATGACTTAGGTCCCACTTTGCACCACCTCTTGATGGAGGGCCTATGATCAACTCGTGTCAAAAGTGCGGCAAGGTTCGTGATTTCTCACGCACAGCTTATCTGCCGATTCGCGCCTCTTACAGCCCTATTTGTGGATGATCGGCTTCAAAAGGCCGCGCAAGACGACACCCTCAGGGCCGTACTCGGCAAAGGTGCGCTGGCACAAGGCCAGGCGCGCCGCCATGCAACTGGCGCCGATATAGGCCTCCTCGCAGGCAAACGTGCCGCGCCACAGGTCATCGACAAATTGCCGCTCGCGGGCATGATCGGGGCCGAACTCGGTGTGCCGCAGCGCGTCTCCTTCAGCGCTCGGCTCATAGCCGCAATAGGCCGCCGCATGATGCACGAAACGCCCGGCGAGGCTCTGTTGGGCCTGTGATTGCGCCGCAGCCGCCGGGCCAAGCACGGCGGCACCCAGCAGAAGCAAAACCCTGAACAGGCCGTTGCCGGTCAACGCGTATCCATAACCAGGCCGGCGTAGCGGCGCTTATCGGTGTGAACGCGTTTGCCACCGCCCTCGTTGTCGTCGCCGGCGGAGGTGGCCATGGCCAAAACCTTCAGATAGCCCTTCTTCGTCTCCAACCTGCCCGCATGCGGGCCGGCCTGCAAGAAGCGGTGGAACAGAGGCAGATTGTAACACGGCACCCACATGAGCAGGTGGTGCTCCACATGATAATTCACCCAGTAAGGGGCAAGGAAGGCGCGCTCCCATCGCGCGGCCAGAGTGGTGCGGGCATTGCGGAACGGATCGTTGTCATCAGGCACCATGGCATGCTCGGCAATGTTGCGGATGCGCAGGACAAGCTGATAGACCGTGAGCAGCGGCAAGAGCCAGAGGACGGGGTAGAGGTACCAGTGGCCGGCAAGCGCCAGGGCGGCGAACAACAGCCCGTTGGCCGCCAGAGGTCCGCCCAGATCGCGGGCGAACTTTCGCATATGCCCGCCCAGGCTCATGGGATCCCTGCCCCAGGCGTTTTGCAGCTGAGCCAGGCGCTGCTGGGCGCCGGTGCGGCCCGACAGGTCACGGAAGATCTTGCGCCAGAGGCTTTTGCGCGTCACCGGGAACGGGGCGGACAACACCAGGTCCGGGTCGTCCGGCTGCTGGGCATAGGCGTGATGCTTCAGATGATAGTGGCGGTAGGCCACCGTGTCGGCAAACGTGGGAAACGCGCAGAACCATTGCGACAATCGCAGGTTCCAGCCCTTGTCGCGCAACAACAGATCATGGGCGCCGTCATGCATCAGAATGGAAAGGCCGAGCTGACGCGCCCCGATGATGGCCGCGGCCACAACAAACGTGAGCGGATTAGGCCACCAGGCGAACAGAGCCATGGCGGCAAAGATCACCAGCCAGGCATGCCCCACCAGGGCAATCGCCCGCCAGTCGGAGCGCTTGCGCACCTGATCAAGCTGGTCGGGGCTGAGCAGTTCGCGGGCGCTGAGGCGCGGCGCCGGATTGCTTTGTGCACTGGCTGAGGTCATGGCTACATTCTATGGTCCGTGCGGAGCGCCCGCAAGCGGCCTGCCCTACTTCATGGCATAGCGCGATTGATACGGACCGCGGCCCTTCAGTTCGCTCTGCTTGTTGGTGCGTTCGCGGTAGAGAATGTAAATGCCGCTGGCGGCAATCATGCCCGCCCCGATGAGAGTGTAGCCGTCCGGCAGCGTGCCGAAGAAGACGAAGCTTAAGAGGATGGCCCAGATCATCACCGAATACTCGAACGGCGCCACCTTGTTGGCCTCCCCCACCCGGTAGGCCTGGGTGAGCAGCACAAAGCCGATGGCCGCTATGAGGCCGGTGGTGGCGATCATGGCCATCTCCAACAGGCCGGGCATCACCCAGCCGCGCAACAAAAAGCCCAAAGCCCCGTCGATTGCGCCCTCCTGGGGCCAGGCGCCCACAGCAAACGCCATGATGCTGCCGAAATAGACGAAGGCGATCTGGGAATAGAACGACATCACCGAGGCACTGTCGGTGGCGCCCAGGCGCCGGCCCAGGAGCTGGGCGAAGCCATAGCCGGCGGCCGCCAAGATCGGCAGCAGCGCGGCCAACTGCAAGGCACCGTCACCCGGGCGCAGGATTACCAATACGCCGCCAAAGCCGAACAGTACGCCCAGCCAGCGCCGCCAGCCCACATGTTCGCCCAGCATGGGGATCGACAGGGCCGTGATGATCAGCGGCGCGGTGAAGAACAGGGCAACCGTGGTGGTGAGCGGAATCGCGGCCAGGGCCAGATAGAACGAGATGTAGGCGACGAACATGGAGGTGGAGCGCACGAAGTGCACGAAAGGGCGCTTCACCGAGAGCGTGCGGAAGCCGGAATCATAGTGCACATACAGAAAGATCAAGGGCGCGGCGATGAGCCCGCGGATCACCACCAACTGGTGCACGGGGAAGGTTGAGGACAGCAGTTTGACGATAATGTCCTGGAACGAAAAGATAAAAAGGCCGGCAACCAGATAGGTGACGGCCTTGACCGTATCGTTCCCTGCCACCGGCACCGCGGCCGTTGCGGCCGCGCTCGTTCCCTTTGCCATGGGCATCTCCTTGTACTCACCATGGCAGAATGCTGGAATTCGCCAGAACTGTCTGTTCTGGAAGCGACTTTAGGCATGTCGGTTTTAACCCAAAATTTCGACTAAGTGAAATGAGCTCACCAAATGTCTACAGGCTTTGGGCGGCCGCCTACTTCAGGAAACGCGCCTCAACCAGGCTGCGGTAGCGGCTTGAAGCAAGGTCCATGAACTTGTCGTTCAGAGGGATCAGAGAGGATTTGAAAACCTTCAACAGCTTCTTGCGGGCTTCGGCTGCATCAAAGTCCAGCTCATTGCTCTGGCCCGTGATTTCGAAGATCTCCTGGCGAATGGTCTGCCATTCTTCAAAGAGACCTTCGATCGTGGTCTTGGCGCGGCCGCGGAACACCCGCGATACGGCCTTGGGGTCTGTCAGGCCCTGTTGGGCCGCATCGCCTTCGATGATCTCCAGTTGGGTCTTCACGTCCAGTACCATGTCGATCAGGTCGACCTCATCGGCCATCTTGTCGAGCTTATTGACGAAGGGTTCCACGATCTCAAAGCGGAACCTTGAGCCGAAGATCAAGGTCGCCAGAATGATGCCGTGCTCTTCATGGGCCAGGAAGTCCAGCGTGCTCTGGACGGAAAAGATGATGTGAATCTTGCGCCGGCCGCTGAGGTAGTATTTCTGCCGCGTGACGATGGGCCGGTAAAAGTTGTTGGTGAACTCAGAGTACATCAAGAACCGGATCGGCCTCGGTTCGATGCCGTTCAGCGCATCGATTATGGATTCCTCCAACTGAAGAAACCATGGCGGCAGGACGTCATCGTTCATCTCGGTGAAGGTGTCCTTGAACTCATGCCATCTGATTTCCATGTTCTCCGGGCGCCGAATGCCGAACAGGCGCTCGGCGATCGGGCCAAATTTCACCTTCCCGTCTCTGGCCACTTCTGCTGCCGTGGCACCATCTGATATGGGGCGCACCACGAGTTCCATGCGCGGCGGGTAATAGTTCTCATCGCGGATCGCGTCCGACCGGTTGTTCTTGAAGGCCTCGGCCACGTTATCGCAGGCGTTCAGAAGCTGTTCGCGGCTGCGGGCCAGGTCGGTCTTGATCGGATTGGAGGCCGGCCATTGGCAGAGCTCGCTCAGGAAACTGTAGAGCCGGGAGTTCTTGTAAAAATCGTTCTTCTTGAGCTCCGTCGCCTTTTCGTCATCCATCAGATCGGCAACGAACATGTCCACCTTGTGGCTCTGATACTGGCTGAGGGGAGACGGGCGGTCGTCTGTGTCATGCAGACAGCACAGGCGGCGGTCATGGGCATCGTTGTTGTTTTTCGAGGCTTCAAACGTGGTGGCCTCGTGGATGGGCCAGTCCCAGTTCTTGCGCGGATCGGTGTAGATCAGAACGAACCAGTCCGCATCTTCCAGCTCCTGGCCCAGCTGGCGCTTCCAGTTGTCCCCTGCACGCAAGTCATCGAACGCGGCGAACACCTCAATGCGTTCGCTGAGCGCCTGCAGTTCACGCTGGAGAACTTCGGCAATCTTGACGTCTTCGGTCAGGTAACTCAGGAAGATCTTGACCTTGTCGCCGGGGGCCGGTGCTGGAGCGGCGGCCTGTTGAGACGGTTCTGCGGGCGGCGGCGCGGGCACGGTCGGTCCTTCGTCAACCGGATTGACCAGGCTGTTCTTCAGCTCGACGAGAACCTTGATATCGTTCACCAACCGTTCGAACTCAAGCTCCAGGCGCCGGCGGTGCGCCTCGGAGACCTCTTCGACAACCGGTCCGACATCCTCTGCCCAGTTACGCCATTTTCTTTGGCGCTCGGCGGGCCGCGGCGTGCGCAGAATGGCGCGCCCTTGCGTGATGAGATCTTGGATTTGCTTGCGAGGAGACATGGCTATGCGCTCTCACCTTCAGGGATGGGTTGACCCTTGCCAACCAGATAGTCGGTAGAGATCGAACCCGGCTTGAGGAAATTCGTCAAGATGGGATGGAGGAAAAACATCGATGAAGCCGGCAAAGAGCGCGCCTCCGGCTCGGCCAGCCCGTGACCGGGCGGATTGAAATGCTGATAATACTCATCGGAGTTCGGCCGCTGCTCGGCATAACCGACCAGGCCGATCTCAATGAGCGTTTCAAAAGGCCGGGTCAAATCAGAAGGCTCGTCGATGACGTCGGGATCATCGAATGACAGTATGAAATCTTCCGTGATCTGTTCCACATCAAACAGATCAAGGACGTTGGAGGTCACGTGGGTGTTGATGAAGTGGCGGATGTCGAAGCGCTGATCCAACAAGGGCCGGACTTCAGCCAGGTACTGCTCGGCCACATCAAGGCTGGCATCTTTGATGGAGGTCTTCACCACATCGTCCGTGAACCCGTTTGCACAGCGCCGGTCCAGCAGAACCGTGCCCATGTGCACCAGATCGCGCGGCCGGTGCAGGGTGTGGCGGGTGGTGTAGTCGCGCACATGCTCCTTGACGCCGATGACCCCGTTTTCAATGACATCGGCCTCGCCGAAGAACGCCTTCCACGGGTTCTTCGACCTTTGCTTGGGATCCGTCAACAGATCATCATCCAGGTCATTCACCCGCGATTCGAAGATCTGAGAGAGCTCCTCAGCCGAATATCTCAAGAAGGAAACATAGTCATAGTATTGCAGGCGCATTTCGTCGGCGAACTGTTGATAGACATCCTGGCGAATGGTCGTGAACACGTGGATATGGCGGTGCGTCAGGCCAATCTCGCGCACGGCCCGAAACTGGCCGTACATGCTGTTGAACCAGAGCTCGGGACGTTTCTCGTAATAGTCGTCCAGATTGTCGAGAAAGACGAAGATTGAGGGGCGCGCCAGTTGCAACAGCTCCTCCAGCTCCTGAACCTCCTCGCGGACTTTGGCGAGATACTGGTTGCGGCCGGCATCCAGCTTGTTGCAGACCTCGACGAAATAGTAGTATGGGCCCTTCGCCGGGCCGAGGGATATCTTCAGATATTTCTCGGCCAGCGTTTGCGACAGCGCAACTTGCGTCTTTTCATACTCGCGCATGGCCCCTTCAGAGGCCTCGCCGCCGTGACCGTCGATCCGCTTCAAGATGTCGTTGTAGATGTGGTGAAACACTGAGCGGTAGATGCTGTGCTTCCAAACGGACGCCCAGGCCAGGTTCACCTCGGTTCCCTTGCTCACCGACCGGTTGAACTGTTGGCCCACATGCTGGGCGCTGGTTAGCCGGTCCACCGGGCTGGCGCTGTCTGAAGGAATGCAGATGGCATCGCCCTCGGCCCGCTGGTCGATGGCCTTCTTGAGCAGCAACAATGACTTGCCGCTGCCTTTCGGGCCCACCAGATAGCGCTTGTTGTTGGTGGACAGGAAGGTGTTGATGCCTCGGTTTACGACGATTGAGGCGAGTGTCGATTCCGCCGCCAGCGCGGCGTCTTCGTGACCGAAATCTCTGTTCATGTTTATGCCCATAGTCTCTGACCCTATTGTTCACGTTCTCGCCCGCCAAAGGGGGGCAGATTGGTGCTGGTCGCAGAGATATTTCAGTGCTAGTCGCCCGGTAATGCCAAATCGGCCTGGCTGGTGCAGTCACTGCATTGCAAACCAGCGTGTATGACGCCCTTTTAAGGCGCGCAGAGCAATAGGTCTGTGACGCAGGTCACTGGGCCGACAATTTTTTGAAGCAGCCTAGATCAGCCCGTCCAGCTTCTGTCTCACCTCGAGCATGTCGCGCCAGCACAGGCCCTTTTGCGCAGGCTGGCGCAGCAAGTAGGCCGGGTGCAGCGTCGGCATCAACGGCACCGGCCGGCCGTTCACCTCAGCCTCGCGCCACTTGCCGCGCGAGCGCAGGATGCCTTCAGTGGTGTTGCACAAGCGCTGCATGGGGGTTGCCCCCAGACACACAATGATTTTCGGATCGGCCAGCTCAATGGCGCGCAGGATGAACGGCAGGCAGGTTTCCGTTTCCGCCGCCGTGGGCTTGCGGTTGCCCGGCGGACGCCAGAATATGGTGTTGGAGATGAACGCCCCCGATGCAGGATCCTCTGAGGCACGGTCCAACCCGATGGCAGCAAGAATGCGGTCCAGCAACTGGCCGGAACGGCCCACAAACGGCTTGCCCTGGCGGTCTTCGTCGGCGCCCGGCGCCTCGCCGATCAGCATCACATGGGCCGCCGGGTTGCCGTCCGCCAGGACCAGGCTCTTGGCGGTCTTCTTCAAAGGACAGCCCTCAAAGCCGGCGAGCGCTGAATAGAGCTCCTCAATGCTGCCGGCCTGGGCGGCCAGCGCCTTGGCGTCGGCAATCGAGGTGTCCGGGTTAAGCAAACCCCGGCCCTCGGCGCTCGGCGGGGCCCGGGGGCTCGGTGCGGCGGCGGGAAAATAGCCGGAGGCATCGCGCGCCGGCGCCCGGGGCGCCGGTGCCGCGGCCTGCGCCTTGGCCTTCTGTTCGGCGGCGGTGGCAAAGCGGTCCACCGGTTCATCGCCGATGGCCTCATCCACCCCCATTTCCATGTACCAGCGCAGCAGTGCCGCACTGTCGCGCAAGAAGGTCTCGTTTGTGCTTTCCGGTTGGCCCATGATTTGAGTATAACACGCTGCGAAGCTTTGAGGCATTGCGGGGTGCGGGCCCGTCCACAGGGAGAAGACCGGTGAGCGAAGAGAATGATGGCGCCGTTGAGCGCGAAGCGATGGAGTACGACGTTGTGATCGTCGGCGCCGGCCCGGCCGGCCTTGCCGCCGCGATCAAGCTGAAGCAATTGGCCGAAGCCAATGGCAGTGAAATCAACGTCTGCGTCCTGGAAAAAGGCTCTGAAGTTGGAGCCCATATCCTCTCCGGCGCCGTGGTGGACCCCATCGCCCTCAACGAGCTGATCCCGGACTGGAAGGAAAAGGGCGCACCTCTGAACGCTGAGGTCACGTCCGACCGGTTCTACATGCTCGGGCCGTCGGGCGCCCTGCGCCTGCCCAATTTCGGCATGCCCAAGCTGATGAACAACCACGGCAACTATGCGGTCTCGCTCGGCAATGTGTGCCGCTGGCTGGCCGAACAGGCCGAAGGCCTGGGCGTGGAGATCTATCCTGGCTTTGCTTGCTCCGACCTGGTTTACCGCGAAGACGGCTCGGTGAAAGGCGTAGTCGCCGGCGTCATGGGCATTGGGCGCGACGGCGAGCCCAAGGGCGAGTTCGAGCCCGGCATGGAGCTGCACGGCAAGTATGTCTTCATTGCCGAAGGCGTGCGCGGCTCGCTCGCCAAGCGGCTGATCAGCCAGTTTGAGCTGGACAAGGGCCGCGAGCCGCAAAAGTTCGGAATCGGCATGAAAGAGCTCTGGGAGGTGAAGCCGGAGAAGCACCAGATGGGCCAGGTGACCCACACCATGGGCTGGCCATTGGGCACCAAGACCGGCGGCGGCAGCTTCATGTACCACCTGGAGGACAATATGGTGTCCATCGGGTTCGTGGTGCACCTGAACTACGAGAACCCGCACCTCTACCCCTACATGGAGTTTCAGCGCTACAAGCACCATCCGCTGATTGCCGATGTGCTGGAGGGCGGGCGCCGGGTGGCCTATGGCGCGCGGGCCATCACCGAGGGCGGCCTGCAATCGGTGCCCAAACTGTTCTTCCCCGGCGGCTGCCTGATCGGCTGTTCGGCCGGCTTTGTGAACGTGCCGCGCATCAAGGGCTCCCACAACGCCATGAAGACCGGCATGATGGCAGCCGAAGCCGCGTTCGAGGCGGTTCAGGCCGGCCGCCAGGGCGATGAGCTCAGCGCCTATGAAGATGCGTACCGCAAATCCTGGGTCTATGAGGATCTGGAGAAGGTGCAGAATGCCAAGCCCTTCTGGTCGAAGTTCGGCCTTCTTGGCGGTCTGGTGTTCGGCGCGCTCGATATGCATATGCGCGAAAAGCTGGGCTTCTCCTTCTTCGGCACGCTTAGCCACGGCAAGCCCGATCACGCCTGCACCCTGCCGGCCGATCAGTGCAAGCCTATCGAGTACCCGAAACCGGATGGCGTCTTGTCGTTCGACCGGCTCACCAACGTCTCCTTCTCGGCCACCAACCATGAGGAGGATCAGCCGATCCACCTCACGCTCGCCGATGACAGCGTGCCGATTGGCCAGAACCTGCCGAAATACGCAGAGCCTGCCCAGCGCTACTGCCCGGCCGGCGTCTATGAGGTGCTGTACGACGATGACGGCCAGAACCCGCAGTTCCAGATCAACGCCCAGAACTGCGTGCACTGCAAGACCTGCGATATCAAGGACCCGGCGCAGAACATTAACTGGACCGTGCCGGAAGGCGGCGGCGGGCCGAACTATCCGAACATGTGAGGTTCGCTCTTCGGTCAGTGGCTGTCAGGAGATGACAGTGTGCAAGGAAAGACTGATCTTTTAATTCTGAGGCGGCGTACCTACCTAGTGCGGTTCCTGAACTTGGCTCCAACCGAAACGGCTGTGCCCTTCCCGCCGATAGGACGCTATGAGACAGAAAACCCTTTCCCGCCTTCCCCTCTGGCTCGCCGTGGCCGCCGCCCTGGTGCTGGCCGGCTGCGATGAGCCGCAAACCAAGCAGGCTGCTCCGCCGCCGCCGAAGATCACCGTCGCCAAGCCTGTGGTGAAGCCCATCGTGGAGATGGACGACTTCACCGGCCGGTTCGAGGCCAAGGAAGACGTGCAGGTGCGCGCGCGTGTGGCGGGCTATCTGGAGAAGATCCACTTCACCGACGGCGCCCTGATCAAGAAGGGCGACCTTCTGTTCACCATCGATCAGCGCCCGTTCCAGGCCGAAATGGACAATGCCAGCTCGTCCGTGGAGGTGGCGAAGACCCGGCTGGATCTCGCCAAGCAGGAGTTTGAACGTGCTGAACGGCTGCAGAAATCGGGCACCGTGGCCGTCTCCACCCTGGATCAGAGACGCCAGGAATATCTCGCCGCCCAGGCGGAATTCAGCGGCGCCACGGCGCGCCTGAGGTCGGCCCGGCTCAATCTTGAATACACCAAGATCTATTCGCCGATCGAAGGGCGCATCGGGCGCAACCTGATCTCCGTGGGCAACCTGGTGGAGGCCAACACCACGCTGCTCGCCTCGATTGTCTCGCTGAACCCGATCTATTTCTACTTCGATGTGGATGAACGCGCCTTTCTGGCCTATTCGCGCCTGGCCCGCAACGGTCAAAGACCGTCAGGCCGCCTCACCTCCTATGAGGTGAAGATCCAGCTCACCGACGAGACCGAGCCGAAACATACGGGCAATCTGGACTTCGTCGACAACCGGATCGACAGAGGCACCGGGACCATGCGCGGCCGGGCCGTCGTGCCGAACCGGGATCTGTTCCTGCAGCCTGGTCTCTTCGGGCGGATCTCCATTCCCGGCTCAGAGGAATATGACGGCATTCTGGTGCCCGACGCCGCCGTGGGCACCGACCAGAACCGGCGCATCGTGTTCGTGCTGGGCGAAGACAACAAGCTTGCCCCCAGGGTGATCCGCCCGGGCCCGCGCATTGACGGCTACCGGGTTGTGCGCACCGGCCTCAAGGGCGATGAGACCATCGTGGTCAAAGGCCTTGCACGGGTGCGCCCCGGCATGACCATCGATCCCCAGCCGGTTGAGCTGCCGGCTGTGGCCAAGCCCGAATAGGCCGCGAGCCCATGGGTTTTGCACATTTCTTCGTCGACCGGCCGATCTTTGCCAGCGTGATCTCCATCCTGATCGTGCTGCTCGGGTCGATCTCCTACTTCCTGCTGCCTGTCGGGCAATATCCCGACATCGCCCCACCCACCATCGTGGTCACCGCCAACTATTCCGGCGCCGACGCGGTGACGGTGGCCGAGACCGTGGCCGCCCCCATCGAAGAGGAGATCAACGGGGTGGAGAACATGCTCTACATGTCCTCCTACTCCACCAGCGACGGCGCCATGTCGCTGACCATCACGTTCAAAACCGGCACCGATCTGGACGCTGCCCAGGTGCTGGTACAGAACCGGGTGGCCATTGCCGAGCCGCGCCTGCCCGAAGAGGTGCGCCGGGTGGGCATCACAACCCGCAAGAGCTCGCCCAACCTGATGATGGTGGTGCACATGCTGTCGCCGGACGACAGCCTGGACCAGCTCTATGTCTCCAACTATGCGCGCAACAATGTGCGCGACGTGCTGATCCGGCTTGACGGGGTTGGCGATCTGACCATCTTCGGCGAGCGGGAGTATTCGCTTCGGGTCTGGCTCGATCCGGAGAAGCTGGCGTCGTACGAGCTCACCTCATCGGATGTTGTCGCCGCCTTGCGCGAACAGAATGTCCAGGTTTCCGGCGGCGCCATCGGGGCGGAGCCTGCGCCTGCCGGCATCGCCACCACCTACACCGTGACCACCCAGGGACGCTTCTCCACGGTGCGCCAGTTCCGCGACGTGATCGTCAAGGCCGGCGATGACGGGCGCCTGATCCGCCTGCAGGACGTGGCCCGCGTGGAGGTGGGCGCCAAGAGCTACACCACCAATTCCTATCTGAACGGCAAGCCGGCGGTGGCGCTGGCCATCTTCCAGCGCCCCGGCACCAATGCCCTTGAAAGCGCCTCTCAGATCATTGCCACCATGGAGGAGCTCTCAAAAAGCTTCCCGCCCGGGCTGAAACACGAGATCGTCTACAATCCCACCGACTTCATCGACCAGTCGGTCAACGAGGTTTACAAGACACTGCTTGAAGCCGTCCTGCTGGTGGTCCTGGTTGTGGTGGTGTTCCTGCAATCCTGGCGCACGGCCATCATCCCCATCGTGGCAATCCCGGTGTCGCTCATCGGCACGTTCATGGTGATGGCCGCCTTCGGGTTCTCGCTCAACACGCTCACCCTGTTCGGCCTGGTGCTGGCCATCGGCATCGTGGTGGACGATGCCATCGTGGTGGTGGAAAACGTGGAGCGCAATATTGCCCGCGGGATGTCGCCGCGCGAAGCGGCCCACAAGACCATGGACGAGGTGGGCTCTGCGGTGATCGCCATCTCGCTGGTCTTGTGCGCGGTGTTCATTCCCACCGCGTTCGTGCCGGGCATCTCAGGCGCGTTCTACAAGCAGTTCGCCATCACCATCGCCACCTCGACCATCATCTCGGCCATCAACTCACTCACCCTCTCACCGGCCCTGGCGGCCCTGTTGCTGAAGCCGCACGGCCACAGCGAGCCCAGGTTCTTCCTCGCCCGCGTCGGCTCCTGGGCGGCCGCCAAGTTCAATTCAGGCTTCGACCGCACCAGCGAGGGCTATGGCCGCGCGGTGGGCGTTCTGGCCGGCCGCAAGGTGGCCGGGCTCGCCGTCTATGCGGTGTTGATCGGGCTGACCGTCTGGGTCTTCGGCAAGGTGCCGGGCGGCTTCATTCCGCAAACCGACCAGGGCTACGGCATTGTGGTGGTGCAACTGCCCGAAGGCGCCTCCCTGCAGCGCACCGACAAGGTGGTGCAGCGCGCCACCAAGATCATTCTCGACACGCCGGGGGTGAAGAATGCGGTGGCATTTGCCGGCTTCTCCGGCGCCACCTTCACCACCGCCACCAATGCGGCAGCCATCTTCGCCGCGTTCGACCCGTTTGAGGAACGCACCGGCAAGGGCCTCTCGTCCGGCGCGATCACCGGCAACCTGTTCGGCCGGCTGCAGCAGATCGAAGAGGCCTTCATCATCGCCATCCAGCCGCCCTCGGTGCGCGGCATCGGCCAGGGCGGCGGCTTTAAGATGCAGATCCAGGAGCGCAGCGGCGCCAACATGGGCCGCGCTCTGGAAACCGCCTTCGCCATGATGGGCGCCGCCCAGTCCACGCCCGAAGTGACCCGGGTGTTCACCACGTTCTCCAACTCCAGCCCCTCCTTCTATCTGGACATCGACCGGGTCAAGGCACGCCAGCTCAACGTGCCCATCGGTGCCATCTTCGACACGTTGGAGATCAATCTGGGCTCGTCCTACGTCAATGACTTCACCGCCTTCGGCCGCCGCTACGACGTGCGCGCCCAGGCCGATGACCGCTTCCGGCTTGATCCGGTGGACATTGCCCGGCTGAAGGTCAGGTCCTCCACCGGGGCCCTTGTGCCGCTGGGGACGCTGGTTGAGATCAAGAACACCAGCGGGCCTTACCTGGTGCAGCGCTACAACCAGTTCGTCTCCGTGCCCCTGCAAGGCAGCACCGCGCCCGGTGTTTCCACCGGCGATGCGCTGAACGCCATGGAACGGCTGGCGGCGTCCTCCCTGCCGCAAGGCATGACGTTTGAGTGGACCGAGCTTGCGCTTCAGGAAAAACTGACAGGCAACACGGCCATCTATCTCTTCGTCTTGGCCATCGTCTTCGTGTTCCTGCTGCTGGCGGCGCAATATGAGAGCTGGTCTTTGCCGCTCGCCATCATGCTCATCGTCCCGCTCTCCATGCTGGCGGCCCTGTGCGGGGTGATGCTGCGCGGGATGGACAACAACATCCTCACCCAGATCGGCCTCATCGTCTTGGTGGGGCTGGCGGCCAAGAACGCTATTTTGATCGTGGAGTTCGCCCGCCAATTGGAAGATGCCGGCCGCGGGCTGGTTGAGGCCACGGTCGAGGCCTGCCGCTTGCGCCTGCGCCCGATCCTGATGACGGCGTTCGCCTTCATCCTGGGCGTGGTGCCGCTGGTCATCGCCTCAGGCCCGGGCGCCGAGCTGCGCCAGGCGCTGGGCACGGCGGTGTTCTTCGGCATGCTCGGCGTAACGGTGCTTGGACTGTTCTTGACGCCGGTGTTTTATGTGGCGATCCGTTCGCTGGCGCTGTGGCGCACCGCCCGGCAACGGGGCAAGACCGCCAGCGGCTAGCTTCGCGCGCCCTCAATTGGCAAACTGTTAAGGTAATCGTGGCATGTAGAGGACCGGTTTTTTTGGGAGCGTAGGTCGAGTATGACGGTTGCACTGACCAGGGGCAAAGTGCGCGATCCCAAGTCCGGCATCCTCTCGCGGCCATCCTTGCAACTGGCCCTGGCGGTGGCGGTTGTGCCCAACATTGTGTTCTTGTTGGCGAGCCCCTGGTACATCGTTGCCCGGCCAATTGCAGCCCTGAGCTACTTGCTCGCCGGAATTGTTGCGCTCTTTGCGCCCTGGTGGGTGGCCTGCGCCGTATTCGTCTTTGCAGGTCTATGCGACTTGATGTTGATCGTCATGTTCGCTTTTCACCTCCCCATAGACGTTGCTCTGAATTCGCTGAAGTATATGAGTTCAATCGACGTTACGGGCTCGCTTCTCTACATCGCGATCGTCACAACCGTTGTGTTGACCAGCACATGCGCGGCTTGGATGGTGAACCGAAGTCGCAACGAACTTCGGAGCGCTTCATTGGTCCCGGCGATATTGGTTGCGTTCGGTGTGACCTGGGGTGACTGGACCTTCACATATCCCTACTTTGATAAGCCCGAACTGCCGTTTGACAGCGCCATGGCCCGCGCCAACCTGACCGGCGACAGCATTGTCAAGCAACGCAAGAACCTGTTCATTGTTATGGTTGAAGGTCTGGGGGCGTTCTCGGAGCCCGAGCAACGAGACCTGTTTCAAAGCAGGTTGGCATCCAATCTCAAGTCCGACAGGTTCAGTTTGAAATCAGGCACAAGTTCTTACATCGGCTCCACAACAGGTGCGACCTCGCGCGAACTGTGCGGCAAGTGGGGCGACTACCTGACATATCTGGGCAAGGGCAAACATGATTGCCTGCCTCGCCGGCTAGCGGAAAACGGGTATGAGACAATCGCCTATCATGGCCGCTCGTACACGATGTTTGAACGGGACCGGTGGTATCCGGCCATAGGCTTTCAAAACCTTTACTTCTACGACCGGCTGGTGAAGGAGTACGGGGCCCGGCTCACGGGAAGATGCGGAACCGTGTTCGACGGATTGTGTGATCGGCAGATTGCCGGAGTTGTCAAAGACGAGCTCTTGAAGGCGGACGCCGCGCCCAAACTGGTCTATTGGCTCACTTTGAACAGCCACATCCCCTACACCCCATTGCCTGAGGGCACGATGAACTGCGGTGCGCCGCACTCTGCGATTTCCAACAAGACCGTTTGTGAGCTTTCGGAGATCTGGCTGAGTGTGTTCGACGAGATCAACAAGATCGCAAAATCACCGTCCCTTCCGCCAACCGACATCTTGGTCGTCGGCGATCACCACACGCCCCTCTGGGAGCGGAGGGCGAAGGACATGTTCACGCTCCACAAGGTGGACTGGTACTTGCTACAAGACCAACGGCAAGCCGACAGCCGCGCAAGCAATTGAAATAATTGGTGACCCCGACAGGATTCGAACCTGTGACCCTCAGATTAGGAATCTGATGCTCTATCCTACTGAGCTACGGGGCCGGATGCGCTGATTTCAGCTACACCATTTCAACCCGATTGTGAACGGTCTCGTGGCCTGCCCTATGCCGCACGCCGCTCTTCCCGGTAAAAGCCCAGCTTCTCGTGCACCACACGGTCTGAGAAGAAGAACAAGAAACAGTCCTCAGCCGCCGTGAACGCGCGCCAATGCCAGCCCGGCACCGCGATCGTGTCCTTCGGCCCAAACGAAAAGCTCGCCTCCCCAATCACTGCCTCGCCCCGGCCTTCGGCCACATGCATCACCATGCTGTCGGTGCTCCTGATCGGTATCGTGGCCGTGCCCGCCTTCACGTGCATCATCCAGGCCGCCATGGTGGGCATGGCCCAGCCGCCGTCCACCGGGTTGGCATAGCGCAATGTGGTGGCCTCGTGAGGGTCCGGCGCTGCGCCCTCAGCGCTCGCCAGCAAGGCGGCCCGCGTGCGCTCGTAAGGATAGTTGAAGATCGGTGAGGTCTGGCCGTAGGGCGACTTTGCGTTCAGCGGCAACAGGCCCTCGCCGAAACGGGCATGGCTGTCGCCCTCCGGCCGGGTCAGCGCATGACGCTTGTCGTTGTAGCCCTCCATGAACACCGCCTCAAAAAAGCCCACCATGGGAATGTCCAAACCGTCAAGCCAGGCCACCGGCGCTGTGCCCTCATTGCCATGGTCGTGCCAGGCCCAGGCCGGGGTGATCACCAAATCGCCCTCGCGCATGGTGGTGCGTTCGCCGCCCACGGCGGTGAAGCCCTTCTCGCCCTCGATCATGAAACGCAAGGCCGACGGCGTGTGACGGTGGGCCGGCGCGGTTTCGCCGGGCAATATGAGCTGGATGCCCGAATAGAGCGTGGCCGTGCTGCGCGAGCCGCCGGGATAGCTCGGGTTTTCAAAGACCAGCACCCGCCGCTCAGCCTCCTCGGCGCTGAGCAAGCCGCCCGCCTCCAGCAGCAACGGGCGCACATCCTCATAGGCCCAAAGGTGGGGCACCGCCTTGGCCCTGGGCTCCGGCGGCACGATGTCTCTCAACACCTCCCAAAGCGGGGTCATGCTGTGGGGCGCAAGCCGGCTGTAGAACGCCTCGCGCTCGGCCTGCTCAGCCTTGCTCACTGCTCTCATGGGATGAGGTCCTTGGCTCCAGAATGTTGGTACGACGCAATACTAGGGCACCCAAGGCCACTGTCACAAGGCGCAGAAACCTTGTAAAAGCCCCCGACCCGCCTTCGCATGAAAGGACTTAAGCCCCCATGTCCCTCTCCGCACCCCAAACCCCCGCTCAGGCCGAAGGTGAAGTCAACACCTCCCCACGCCGCGCCGCCTGGGCCGCCCGCACCCATGACGCGGCCACGCACGCCATGCTCGCAGAGGATGCCCGGCTGTTCCTGCACCAGTCGGTCTCCAGCCCCTGCATGTCGGTGATCGCCAAGGCTGAAGGCGCCTATGTGGAGGATGCGCAAGGGCGGCGCTATCTGGATTTTCACGGCAACAATGTGCACCATATCGGCTATGGCCACCCACGCCTGAAGGCGGCCATCGCCAAGCAGATGGACGATTTGCCGTTTGCGCCGCGCCGCTTTGCCTGCGAGCCGGCGAGCGCCCTGGCGCAGAAGCTCAGCGACATCTCGCCGGGCGAACTCTCAAAGGTGCTCTTCACCACCGGCGGTTCGGACGCTGTGGAGGTGGCCCTGAAGCTTGCCCGCGCCGCCACCGGGCGCCACAAGACGGTGTCGTTCTGGGATGCCTTTCACGGCGCCGGCTTCGGCGCGTCGTCGGTTGGCGGCGAGCAGATGTTCCGCTCGCACCTCGTGGGCCCGCTCTTGAGCGGAACCGAACATGTGGCCCCCTTCGCCTGCTATCGCTGTCCCTATGGCTATCCGGAGGTGAACGGCGCGCCGCAGCTTGATGTGTGCAAGACAACTTGCGCGAACTTCGTGCGCTATGTGCTTGAAAAAGAAGGCGATGTGGCTGCCGTCATCGCCGAGCCCGCGCGTGCGGTGCCCTATATCCCACCGCCCGGCTTCTGGCAGGCGGTGCGCGAGGCCTGCGATGCCCACGGCACCTTGCTGATCTTCGATGAGATCCCCACCGGGCTCGGCAAGACCGGCAAGATGTTCGCCTGCAACCACGACGGCGTGGTGCCCGACATTCTGGTGATGGGCAAGTCGCTGGGCGGCGGCATCCTGCCGCTTGCCGCGGTGCTTGCCAGGCCGGAGTTGGATGTGGCCGGCGCCTTCGCCTTTGGCCACTACACCCACGAGAAGAACCCGGTGACGACCCGGGCCGGGCTCACCACCATCGAGATCATTGAAGAGGAAGGCCTGGTGAAAAATGCCGCCGCCCTGGGGGCCCACGCGATCGGGCGCCTCAATGAAATGAAGCAGCGCTTGGGCGTCATCGGCGATGTGCGCGGCCGCGGCTTCCTGTTCGGTGCCGAACTGGTGATGGACCGGGCGGAGAAAGAGCCGGCCGACGATCTTGCCGAAGAGGTCTTCTACCGCTGTCTGGATGCGGGCCTCTCGTTCAAGATCTCCATGGGCAACACCCTCACCTTCACCCCGCCCCTGATCCTGACAAAGGAGCAGATGGACAGCGCGCTTGACATCGTCGAAACGGCGCTGACCGAAAGCGCCCGGGACGCAGGGCTCGCATGAGCGCGGGGGTGAAGATTGTCCGCACCGACCGGGAGCTTGAATGCCCGCTCATCGATCGCGAGCTTCGGGCGCTTGGGGCCGAGCTGGTGTTGCTGGCGGACGGGGTGGACGAAGCCCAGCTTGCCGCCGAGGTGGCCGACGCCGATCTCCTGTTGATGTGCTACACCCCCATCACGGCGCGCGTCATCGAAGGCGCCGCCCGGTTGAAGGGCATCGTGAAATATGGCGTCGGCATCGATGCCATCGACATCGAGGCTGCCCGGGCGCGGGCCATCCCGGTGGTTAACATTCCCGAATATGCCGAGGAGACCGTGGCCGAAGGCGCCTTTTCCCTGATGATCGCGCTGGCCAAGAAGCTGGTGCCCATGGACCGGGCCATGAAGGAGGAGGGCTGGCTGTGGCCGACCTCGGCCTGGCTCGGGGCCGACCTTGCCGGCAAGACCGTCGGCCTGGTTGGCGTCGGGCGCATCGGCAAGAGCATGGCGCGCATGGCGGGCGCCGGCTTCCGGGCGCGCATGCTCGGCTATGATCCCGATGTGGGCGCCGGTGAGATGGCGGCGGCCGGGGTGGAGAAGGTCGATGATCTTTGCAGCATGCTCGGCCAATGCGATTTCGTGACGGTGCATTGCGTGTTGAATGCCAGCTCGGCCAACCTGATCGGCGCGCGCGAGCTTGGCGCCATGAAGCCTTCGGCCTTCCTCATCAATGTCTCGCGCGGCGCCATCGTCGAGGAAACCGCCATGCTTGCGGCGTTGAAAGAAGGCCAGATTGCCGGCGCGGGGCTTGATGTTTACAGCCAGGAGCCCCTCAGCCTGAACGACCATCCCTTAAGCGAGCTTTTCGCCATGCCCAACGTGATCATGCTGCCGCACCTCACCTTCTACACCCACGAAGCGATGGCACGCCTGGAGCGTGACACCCTGGAGCGTTGCCGGGAGCTGCTGCAGGGCAAGCCCGTTCTGGTGAAATCCGATGATCCCCGGCTTCGGGCACAAGACCAAGGGGTGGTGTTTGCGGCGCGTTAGGGCGGGATGTCTTCCTCCCCCATGCCTGCCCGCTTCTCCACTCTGCTGCCCTCGGGTCAAGCCCGAGGACGACAGGAGGAGGGAAGCGGAGGCGATGCCACCAATGGTGGGTTATTTTTCTTGAAAATAGTCCTTGACAGATGGGGGCATGTTCCCTATACGTTCACCCACTGCCTTGTACCCAGGGGACGTGTCCGGAAGCGTCGTTCGCGTGACAAGGCAGGCGGTGCTCAAGCCGGAGCTGTCATGACGCGCCAGCAAAAGCTTGGGAGGTCACCG